>Ga0209084_1001525_pt1 | contig 19319 bp, 18 predicted proteins | sample C_130820_MF_Meta_FD_187309 | JGI IMG/M metagenome (GOLD analysis project Ga0209084, IMG submission 187309) | Freshwater microbial communities from Lake Croche, Canada to study carbon cycling - C_130820_MF_MetaG (SPAdes) (version 2) | ecosystem: Environmental > Aquatic > Freshwater > Lake...
GGGGACGAAGTCTTGGGGTTAGCCCCTGATTCTACGGTGGGCAGGGTTCGCCATTTGCCCGTTCGGAGCCATCTGGGGGGCCTTTTGGCCGACCGACCCCATAAAAACCCCTAGGAAATTAGCCCCTGGTCCCGGAAAACTGCACTTTGCGCTGTGGCACAATCGCCGGAACGCTTTTTGGTGCAGGTCGCCGCAGGCGTATCATTCAGTTTGCCCGCAGCTTTGCTGCTCTTCATCCCGAAAAGGAAATATCGTGATTAACTTGAACAAAATCGCAATTGGCCTTGCCGCAGTTGCACTGGCATCCCTTGCCGGCGCCCAAGAGATTCACAACTGGCGCAGTTCTTCGGGCGAAGTCGTAAAAAGCGGCACAGGCCTTTGCGTGCGTGACAGTTCTTGGACGCCCGCTACTGCCGCCCCTGGTTGCGATGGTGCAATCGCCCCTACGCCCGCTCCCGCGCCTGCTCCAGCCCCAGCCCCAACCCCAGCGCCTAAACAAGCTCCTGCTCCCGCGCCGAAGGCTGCACCAGCACCAGCACCAGCACCAGCACCAGCACCAGCACCAGCGGCCGCTGCCCCTGCTGCAAGTAAGGTGACTTATGCCGCAGACACCTTTTTTGACTTTGACAAATCGGTCCTCAAGCCCGAAGGCAAGGCTAAGCTTGACGATCTAGTTGGCAAATTGCAAGGCATCAGTCTAGAAGTCATCATTGCCGTGGGTCATACCGATTCCACGGGCGCTGACGGCTATAACCAGGCTTTGTCGATCAAGCGCGCTGATGCGGTAAAAGCCTATCTGGTGTCCAAAGGGGTGGAGAAAAACCGCATTTACACTGAAGGCAAGGGCGAGAGCAGCCCGATCGCTGACAACAAGACAAAAGAAGGTCAAGCCAAAAACCGCCGTGTTGAGGTGGAAGTGGTGGGAACACGTCCTGCCAAATAAGGCGAAACCTTTAAGCATTGAGGCCCGCTAAAGCGGGCCTTTTTTGTTTTTTACCAGGGCAGTTGTTTCCCGATTGTTGAAAAGAGTCCTTTATGTCCACCCCCCGTGCTGTGAACGCCGATCCAGCAGAATTGGCTAAATTCTCTGACCTGGCCCACCGGTGGTGGGATCCGCAAAGCGAATTTCGTCCATTGCACCAAATCAATCCGCTGCGCTTGCAATGGATCGATGAACTGGCACCCTTGGCGGGCCGGGTTGTAGTGGATATTGGTTGTGGCGGGGGAATACTGGCCGATTCGATGGCCCGCAAAGGCGCTGATACCCTGGGCATTGACTTGTCCAACCGCGCCCTTCGCGTCGCCCAATTGCATGCTCTGGAGGCAAATACCCCGAAGCTGCGCTACCGCGAAGTTAGCGCCGAGGCCCTGGCCCTGGAAATGCCACAGGCATTTGATACCGTCACCTGCATGGAAATGCTCGAGCACGTGCCAGATCCAGCTTCGGTGGTGCAGGCTTGCGCCACCCTGGTAAAGCCCGGTGGCTGGGTGTTTTTCTCGACTTTGAACCGCTCGTCCAAGGCTTTTTTGTTTGCCATCGTTGGTGCGGAATACATGCTAGATTTGCTACCGCGCGGCACCCATGAATACGCCAAGATGATCCGCCCCAGTGAGCTAGCCGCCTATGCCCGTCGCGCCGGTTTGGAGTTGGTGCATACCCGAGGCATGGGCTACAACCCCATCACCCGGCGTTATGCGCTCACGGACAACACGGATGTCAATTATCTGTTTGCCTGTCGGCGCGCGGCTTAAAAGGTGATTTTTCAGAACCGACACATCGCAGCTGTCCTTTTCGACCTGGACGGCACGCTGGTCGATAGCGCCCCGGACCTGGCCGCCGCTGCCGATCAAATGCGTTTGGCGCGTTCTTGGCCGTCTTTGCCCTTGAATGCCTACCGTGCACACTGCGGTTCGGGCGCGCGAGGCATGCTGGAGGTGGCCTTTGGGGTTGGGCCCGAGCAGGAGGAATTTGAGGCTCTGCGCGAGGAGTTTTTCGTCAATTACACCCAATGCCTGACTGCCAGAACCCGGCTTTTCAAGGGTGTAGAAGCGTTGGTGCGGCATCTCGAACTTTCAGGTCTGGTCTGGGGTGTAGTGACCAATAAATCCGAACGCTACGCCATGCCCTTGCTGGCTACGATGCCCGTGTTTGCAAGTGCCTCCACGGTCGTTTGCGGCGACACCACGCCGCATACCAAACCCCACCCCGCGCCGCTGCTGGAAGCGGCCCGGCGAATCGGAGTGGAACCCACGCACTGCGTCTACGTGGGGGACGATTTACGCGATATCGTCGCTGGCAAGGCCGCTGGAATGGCGACCGTGGCGGCCCATTACGGCTATCTCGGCCCGCAGGCGCAAGTGAGCCAATGGGGGGCGGATTTGGGCATCGAATCGCCCTGGGGCCTGGCGCAACACCTTGCAAGCGCCTAGAATGCGCCGCTTGGGGCTGCACTGGTTTCGACGTGGGTACGGAATCGCTGTGGTGCATGTCGAGCTGAATGCGCTCGTAAAACAGATTCAAACAAACTAACTGCAAACGACGAACGTTTCGCACTCGCTGCTTAAACACCAGTGAGCCTTACAACAGCAGGCCGATGGGCTGGGCAAGGGTGACGTGGTGAAAGCTGCGCCATCCAGGCTGTAAGGTCATTTTCATCGGCTGGCACTTGACCGGGTACCTTGGTCAGGAGCGAGACAATAGGGTGCTGGCGACGGTGTAAGCGTGTGTCTGCGCGTGCATCAGGGCGAGACCCAAATCAGAACACTAAACATGTAGATCTGCTCGAAGAAGGCTTGCGGACGCGGGTTCAAATCCCGCCAGCTCCACCAATTTGCACTGCGACGCGCCAACGCGCCCAGGTTTTTCCGTCTCTTAGTGGGGCGTTCTATTGCTCCAAGCTCATGGTGCTTTCTTGGCTGTAGATGCGCAGGTTAATGAAAACCAAAGCTGGCATGGCGAGCGACCACATGGTTGCTAACACAGCCATGTGGAACGGGGACGCATCGAAAATCGCTGCGCCTAATCGGGCACCAGCGACATAGCTCATCGGACCAAATACGGCGCCTAGGCCGGCCGACAGCCACCAAGGCCGGGTTGCTAAAAAGGCCATCGATGTATTCAAGGTCATGGCGAACATCACCCATAGCATCCAAAGCCACAGCGGGCTCAGGGGCGCCAATGCGATGCCTGAAAATTGGATCACCGAAAAATACTGCAAGAGTGAATCCGCGACGATACCCATGGCCAGAGAAACCCCGGCCATTTGAATTTCTTTCCAAGGGCGCGCGCAATGCCAAAGATGCGCGACCACGAGCCCCGCGCAAAATGCCAGTGCCTGCGCTTGGAGTTCGAGCCCAACGCTGGCGACACAGGCCCACCAGCCCGCTTGAAAACCCAGTGCGTTCATGAGGCGGTACATAGTTATGCCATCCTAGCCCATGTGAGGCGGGCAGGGCGCGGGCGCTGCAGGCTCTAGCGGTTTTCGTGAACATAGAGTTTCTGTGTCGCACAGACCCATCTGGCAGGCCAAGCGCGCTGAAAAAGCCCTCTTTTTACTGATTCATGAGCGCCGATGGGGCAGTCTAGACCCCGCAGAGGCGGGATATTTCTTCTCGCATCGACGCAATGGCAATCGGCTTTGCTAAATATGCATCGGCACCGGCAGCAATCATTTCTTCGCGGTCTCCACGCATGGCGTGGGCGCTCACTACCATGACGGGGGTTGGTGTGCTTCCGGCGTGTGCCTGGCGCCTCCGAATTTGCTGCAATGCAGTAATTCCGTCCATGACAGGCATCATGACGTCCAGCAAAATCAGGTCAAATTGTTCGTGCGCAAGCGCATCCAGCGCTTCTTGTCCGTCACCGACGATGCGCACGCTGTGACCCAAGCGGTCCAGCATCAAGGAGGCCACTTTCTGATTCACCGGATGGTCTTCTGCAAGCAATATCCGCAGTCCATGCGGCGATGGCGCCACCGGTTTGCTGTTGTTGGCGGACGCAGTGACTGCTGGCGCCAACGTACAGATGATTTCGGCACAGAACTCAGCGCCTCCCTGCGCAAGGTTGCGCGCATGGATATCGCCGCCCAGGAAATGCGCGAGTTTGCGGCTGATCGCCAGGCCCAATCCGCTGCCACCGTGCTGGCGGGTGGACGAATTGTTGCCCTGAACAAACGGCGAGAACAGCGATTCGAGTTTTTCGGGGTCAAAGCCAATGCCGGTATCACGTACGGCCAAACGCAAGCCGATGCGTGCGTCGGGCAAAGTTTGCGCAGCAACAGTGACGTCCACCCCTCCATGGTCGGTAAATTTGATGGCATTACCGACCAAATTGAGCAATATCTGGCGAAGCATGACGGGGTCGGTAAGAACCTGTTCAGGGGCTTGGGCCTCAAAATGGGGCTTGAGAAACAAGCCTTTCTTTAATGCCAGCGGCATCAACGCCCCCATGGTGTTTTCCACCAGGGTGTGCAGCGGGGTGGCCACGCTGGCGACCTCAATGACGCCCGCTTCGATGCGGGAAAGATCCAAAATATTATCAATCAGCCCCAGCAGATGCTCGCCTGATTGTTGCGCCAACTGCAAATACTCCCGTTGCTCGATGGTGCTGGTGTCGCGCTCCATGAGTTGCAGTAATCCGAGCACGCCGTTCATTGGCGTGCGAATTTCATGGCTCATATTGGCCAGAATTTCGCTCTTGAGGCGGTTGGCAACTTCGGCTTGTTCCTTGGCCTGAACCAATTCGATTTCGTTTTTTTGCAAACGCTCAATGGCATGGAGTTGCTCCACGCCATCGCGGCGCAGCCACACCGAAAGATAGCCCATCATGCCAACAAACGGCAGGAAATAGGCCACATGCACGGCGAATTTGAACCAAAAGGCATTCGTATCAAAGACGTAGACCGGAACGCCAAGGGTTTGCGCGTAACCGGCCACCAGATGCTGCAGATAAATAAACACCGTAGCTGCAAAAATGGTACGCCAGTCACGGTAGTACAGAAGCACGCCAATGAGCCCAAAGGCTGCGAAATGTCCTTCGATCGCTCCGCCGCTTTGGTGGATGATTAAGCTCGTGTAGGCCATAAATGCACAGGCCATGGTGATGCGTGTGATCAATTCGCCCCCATGATGGCGAACCATATAAAAGCTCATCGCCAACGTGGGCAGGGCGATTAGCAGGGCAGCGAGCCAGGTTTCCCGCGCCGGTGCAATCGCAAAACAAACCACCGTCAGGAAGACATTCATGACCACCATAATCCGGTCGGCTCGCACCCGGTAGGGACGCAAAATGCTATTGAACGCACCTTCACCAATGAATGCGTTCCAAGGCCTTAGCGCAGCGTTTGACATAGCCATCCCATCATTGCGCTTTGGTAACTGAGCCCTGCGATTGCGATAAGCAGATAGACCATCCACAGCACAACCAGGGTCCAGGCAGGCTCAGGCCGATGAAGGCAGGTAACGAGGGTGTTGGGGTGTGGCATGCGTTAGCTTTTTGGTGCCTAATTCTAATATATATTGCATTTTTTGCAATTATTAAATCAAATATATCATTTGCCAATAAATTTATGCGGTTGCGGACTTTTTTGATAGATATTTGAGCCCTAAGGAGTACAGCTGGCATGCGCTAAGATTCTCTGGCGCTCGCCGGTGGCAAGCCTGACCGGCCTGAAGGCCGTCTTTTTCATCCTGACTACTTCGTCCAACGTGCGCACCTTCAACCCAAGACTAGTCAAAATTGCAAAATATTTGGCACCAATTTGGGCTTTGCTGGGTTTTGGGGGCGCTTTGTGGGGCCGTAAGCCCAGCAACAAGTCTCCGCAAACCATTGTGGTTTTCGATTTCCACCTGATTGGCGACATCGTTTTGTTGACGCCATTGCTCAAGGCCTTGCGTACGCGCTACCCGGATGCGCACATTTGCCTTGTTGCCGGGCCTTGGGCGGCAGAACTGTTAGCAGGAACGAACTGGGTTTCGCACCTGCTTGCCTTTGAGGCACCGTGGGTCAAATACGGACAAGGCTGGCGCGGTTTGGTGAGATGCCTGCGTCTTGTCTGGCTGCTTCGAAAAACACCCTGGGATTGGGGCATTGAGGTGCGGGGCGACGTGCGTCAAATTGCACTCCTGTTTTTTTGCCGAGTATCCCGTCGCGTGGGCTATAACTTCACCGGCGGCCAGCAATTGCTAACGGACCTCGTTCCCGACGATGCAGCCCACCCGCATTTGCTGGACCATAACCATCGAATTGCCCAATATCTGCACTTGATGCCCCCGGGCGCGCCCTTTGTTTCCCAGTTGCAACTGAGCGAGGCGGAGCGCTTGCAGGCGGCGCGGATCGCACCCTATATCGGCTTTCATTTCGATGCCTCTTTGCCGCTGCGCCGGCTGCCTTTGGAGGAAGTGGATTTGTTGTTGGCCCGCTTTTTAACATCCGCGCTGCCTTTGATCGTGTTCATGCCGCCGCGCGGTGCACAGCTGCTTCACGCACACCTGACCAAGCATCCGCTTTTTTTAAACGGTCGTCTGCAGCTTTGGCGGGGCGGCCTGCGCGACATGGTGGTTCACCTGAGCCGGGCTGTCCATTTCTTCGCAATGGACAGCGGGCCGGCCCATATCGCCGCCAGCTTGGACATCCCGGTGACCGTTTTTTTCGGCCCGGCGTGGCCTGAACGCGTGCAGCCAGTAGGCCGCCAAGTCAGCGTGCGGATGCGCTCGGACGTGCCGTGCCGGCCCTGCGACCAGGTCCACTGCGTGCATCCCATAGCGCAATATTGTTTACGCGGTCTTACCGCCACTATTGAGCCGCAAATCGGGAACCCGCAGACTTGAGCTTTTCCAATCCAAGCACAGACTTGGCATAAATATTATTAAATTGATAATTATTTATGCTAGCCTAGGGCCTATGAATAATCTAACTCTCTTTCGTATTTGCGCCGCTTTGACAATCTGCGCTCTTGCCCAGACGACTTTGGCCCAGCAGGCCCTAGAACTCAGCGGTGCCCAGTTTGCAGCCGAGGCGCAGGTCAATGAGAGCAAATTGCTCTTGCATGGGGCGGGCATCCGCCACCGCTTTGGCATCAAGGTCTACGCCGCTGGCCTGTATACCGCTGCCAAATTCACGAGCGTGGATACGCTCTTGGTTGACCCCCGGGCTAAGCGTTTGCAATTGATCTTTTACCGCGAAGTCGACGGAAACGAGCTTGGAAATCTTTTTATTCGTGGAATTCAAAACAACGCACCCCCCAATGAAGAAATGAGCAAAATCATCCAGGGTGCATCCCAAATGGGGGATGCCATGGGCGCATTTTTTTCTGGTGGAAAAAAGCTGCTTCCAGGCGATGTTTTGCATATCGATTACGTGCCCAACGTGGGCACCATCGTGACGCACAACGGCAAGCCAGTGGGGTCTTTGATCCGCGAGCCGCGCTTTTTTTCTGCATTGTTGCGCATTTGGCTCGGGCAAGATCCGGCTGACGCCCAGCTTAAACAGGCGCTGCTAGGCATTGCGCCGCCGCCCGGGACTGAACCCGTCCAGCGTCCCAAGGCCCGCTCCTAAGGCGAACGGGCCAAGCCTGGGGCGGCTTTAGAATCTGTGCATGTCCTATATTGTTCTGGCCCGCAAATACCGTCCGCGCAATTTCGCAGAAATGGTCGGCCAAGACCATGTGGTGCAAGCCCTGGGAAACGCTTTGCGCACCCAACGTCTGCACCATGCCTACTTATTTACGGGTACCCGGGGTGTGGGCAAGACCACGGTGTCCCGGATTTTGGCCAAGTCGCTCAATTGCCAGGGCCCCGATGGACTGGGCGGCATTACCGCCACGCCGTGCGGCGTTTGCCAAGCCTGCGTAGATATCGACGCTGGCCGATTTGTTGACTACACCGAGCTCGACGCTGCCTCTAACCGGGGTGTGGACGAGGTACAGGCCTTGTTGGAGCAAGCGGTCTACAAGCCAGTGCAGGGGCGCTTTAAGGTGTTTATGGTCGACGAGGTGCACATGCTCACCGGCCATGCCTTTAACGCCATGCTCAAGACTTTGGAGGAGCCGCCCGATTACCTAAAATTTGTGCTGGCCACCACTGATCCGCAGAAAGTGCCGGTCACGGTGCTTTCGCGCTGCTTGCAGTTCAATTTGCGCCCCATGGCGCCGGAGACTATTCGCGACCACTTGGCTCAGGTTTTGGGGCAAGAGTCAGTGGGCGCCGACGCCCAGTCTTTGCGTCTATTGGCACGTGCGGCGCGCGGCTCCATGCGCGACGCGCTCAGCCTCACTGACCAGGCCATAGCCTTTGGTGGCGGCGCGCTGGCTGAGCAAGCGGTGCGCCAGATGCTGGGCAGCGTGGACCGCTCCTATGTGTTTAGCTTGTTGCAGGCGCTGGCCGCCGCTGACGGCCGCACCGTGGTGCAAACGGTTGACACCTTACGCCTGCACGGTCTGAGCGCCGCGTCCACCTTAGAAGAAATGGCCTCCGTGCTGCACCGCATCGCGGTTTTGCAGTCCCTAGGAGCAGCAGAAACTCCAGAGGATGCCGCGGACCCCGAGGCCGGCGACATTGCACGCCTTGCGCAGCAAATGCCGGCGGACGAAACCCAGCTTTTGTACAGCATTTGTTTGCACGGACGCGCCGATTTGGGCCTGGCGCCCGATGAGTACGCCGCCTTGACCATGGTACTGCTGCGCTTGCTGGCTTTCAAACCTGCAAACACACCGACTGTGGCTACCCCCTCACCCGTTGGCGGTTCGCAGGAAAAAAAAAATCTAAGTGACGCCGACCTTAGCGCACCGGTAGCGGCTTTGCCGGCCATAGCCCCTGACCCGGCGCCAACTGCGGCTATCCCCGCTGGCCAGAATCTGCAGGTGCACGAGTCCCACCAAGGCGATCGGCCGCCCGTATCAGAGCGCGACGACGCCGCTCCAGCCGAACCCCAAGCGCCGCGCCCTGCCGCAGCCCAGCGCTTGGTCAGCGTGCCGGTACGCGTGACCCAGGAAAGCCGCCACGACACCCCCGCGCTGGACAAGCCCTCGGGCTTTATCGCCAGCCCAGAGGGCGATTTTTGGTACGACACCGTACAAAAATTGGTGCAGGCCCAGGCCATCAATGCGCTGGTGCGCGAACTGGCGCTGCAATCGCAATTGGTGGCGCGCGACGAAGACCAATGGCTGCTGCGCGTGGAGCGCGAATCGCTCAACCAAGCGGGCAACCGCGAGCGCCTGTGTCTGGCCCTCAAAGAGGCGGGATTTGCCGTCAGCCTGGCCGTGGAAGTCGGGCGTGTGAACGACAGCCCGGCCCGGCGCAATGCCAGCGCCAGCGCCGAGCGCCAGGCAGCGGCGGAACATCGCATTTTGGACAACCCCATGGTGCAGACCTGGATGCGCGACTTTGGGGCGAAAATCGTACCCGGCAGCATCCGCCCGCTCTAGCGTTTGCGCGCTGTGGGGGCAAGTTTGCAATTTGAAATACACACAAGGAAATTGACATGTTCAACAAAGGACAACTCGCCGGCCTGATGAAACAGGCGCAGGCCATGCAAGACAACGTCAAAAAGGCGCAGGACGAACTTGGTCTGATCGAGGTGAGCGGCGAATCAGGCTCCGGCCTGGTCAAAGTCACCATGACCTGCAAGCACGAGGTCAAGCGCGTGGTGATCGACCCCAGCCTCCTGGCCGACGATAAAGACATGCTCGAAGACCTGGTAGCTGCCGCTTTCAATGCTGCATTGCGCGTGGCAGAAGAAACCTCAGCGCAAAAAATGGCCAAGATCACCGCCGGCCTACCTCCCGGCATGAAGCTGCCTTTCTGATCGGGATGTCCGATACCCATTCTCTTGACGCCCTGATCCAGGCGCTGCGGCGTTTGCCGGGCGTGGGCATCAAATCAGCGCAGCGCATGGCCTTTCACCTGCTGCAGCGCGACCGCCCCGCCGCCCAGGCGCTGGCCCGCGCGCTCACGGAGGCGACAGATAACATTCAGCACTGCAAGCTGTGCAACACCTTTACCCAGGCCGAGGTTTGCGCCAATTGCCTGGACGCCCGACGCGACCATACGCAGTTGTGCGTGGTGGAAACCCCTGCCGACCAGGCCGCCATGGACCGCACCGGCGCCTACCAAGGCCTGTATTTCGTGCTGATGGGCAAGCTCAGCCCCTTGGATGGCATCGGCCCGCATGAGCTGGGCTTGGACAAACTCTTTGCCCGCGCCTGCGATGGCATCGTGCGCGAGGTGATTTTGGCCACCAACTTCACCGCCGAAGGCGAGGCCACGGCCCATGTGATCGCCGAAGGCCTGCGTGCTAAGGGTTTGCAGCCCACGCGCTTGGCCCGCGGCGTGCCGGTGGGTAGTGAACTCGAATACGTCGATCTGGGCACCATCGCTCACGCTTTGGTGGACCGGCGTTAGGCCGATGAGGCTTTTTTGCGCGTGGCGGCTTTCTTGCCGGCCACTTGTTTGCTGGAACGTTTGCCTTTGGGCGCAGCTTTGCCGGCCGCCAGGACCTTGCCTTCGCTGCCCGCAGGCAAGGTGACAAACAAAATCACGCTTTGGCCGGGCTTGAGCTTGGCGTTGGCCGCCAGCTTATTCCATTGCCCCAGGTTGGCCGCACTCACGTTAAAGCGCTTGGCCAGCGTAGCCACCGTGTCCGCTTTGCCAGCGCGCACAGTTTTGCGCACCGTGACCATTTCGGGCGCCAGGCTGACCTGGCCCCGGTCGGCAATCGACTCGGTGACATCTTGCTGCGAGCTATTGCCCCGGGGCACCAGCAGCGTGGAGCCTGCCTTGATCAGCATGCGCGCCGGTATATTGTTGATGGCGCGTAATTGCTCCTCGCTCATGCCGACTTTTTTGGCCGCTTCAGCAGGTTTCAGTGTGGCAGGTGCTACCCAGACCGTCCAACTTGCTAGCTGCAGGCCTTTGTAGTTCTGCACGTTTTGCTGGAAATCATCGGCGCTGTCCCAGGGCAAAAGCACCTGGGGTGTACCGGCAGCCAAAATCACCGGCTTATTGACGGACGGGTTGAGCGACCTGAAGTCTTCCAGCCCTATCCCAGCCAATTTGGCTGCCAGCGCCACATCAATATCGCGCACGATGCTGACCGACTTGAAATAGGGGTGGTTGCCGATTTCGGGCAGCTGCGCACCAAATTGTTCGGGCTGTCCGACGATGTTTTTGATGGCCTGCAGCTTGGGTACGTAGTACTGCGTCTCTTGCGGCATGGTCAGGTCGGTGTAGGCGGTGGGCAGGCCTAGTTTTTGGTTCTTCTGGATCGCCCGGCCCACGCTGCCTTCGCCCCAGTTGTAGGCGGCCAGGGCCAAATGCCAGTCGCCAAACATGCCGTACAGCTTTTGCAAATAGTCCAGCGCCGCCCGGGTGGAGGCCAGCACGTCGCGCCGGTCATCGCGAAACACGTTTTGTTTGAGTTCAAAGGTCTTGCCGGTGGCCGGCATAAATTGCCACATGCCGGCCGCTTTGGCGCTGCTGACAGCCTGGGGATTGAATGCGCTCTCTACAAAGGGCAGCAGCGCCAGTTCGGTAGGCATGTTGCGCAGCTCCAGTTCCTCGACGATGTGGAACATGTATTTGCGCGAGCGCTCGGTCATGCGAAAAATGTAGTCCGGCCGGTTGGTGTACCACTGCTCGCGGTCGCGCACCAGCTTGCTTTCTAGGTTGGGCATCGCGTAGCCGCGCCGGATACGCTCCCACAGATCGGTGGTGGTTGCGGTGGGCATCACCTGCTGGGGACGGATTTCCTGTAGTTCGAGGGGCTGTAAGCCCGCTGCAGGCTCGCTCGCCTGGGCTGGGATGCCCGCGATGGCGGCAAAAACCAGGGCCATGACGGCCCTTAGAGCTGTTGAAGTCATTGAAACGTGTTTTTCCAGGCGCGCAGGGCGGCAAAGACACCTTCGCGCGCAACCATGTCCGCGTCGTGGGCGCTGGCGCTGGCCACCAGCGCGGGCTCTGTGCTGCGTAAAAAGGGGTTGATGGCCAATTCCATCGCCATGGTAGAGGGCAGCGTGGGGTCGCCTTGGGCACGCAGGGCTTCGCAGTGCGCTTGGTAGCTTTGCAGCGCCAGGTTGGCGGGCTCCACAGCGCGCGCAAAGCGCAGGTTGCTTAAGGTGTATTCATGGGTGCAGCAAACACGCGTGTTGGTCGGTAAAACGGCCAGTTTGCTGAGCGAGTCGAGCATTTGCGCCGGCGTGCCTTCAAACAGGCGCCCGCAACCACCGCTAAAAAGGGTGTCGCCACAAAACAGCACAGGGGCGCCATCGACATCCGCACAGAAAAACGCGATGTGACCGGCGGTGTGACCGGGCACATCGATCACCTCCCATTGCAAACCCAGTGCTTGCACGCGGTCACCTTGCTGCAGACGCTGCAGCGGCTCAGGCACGTTTTCACGCGCTGGGCCGAAGACGGCAGCGCCAGTGCGATTGCGCAAAAGGTCGACGCCGCCCGTGTGGTCTGGGTGGTGGTGGGTGACTAGAATGCCCTGCAATTGCAGGCCCCCGGTGGCTAGGGCGTCCAGCACGGGTTGCGCATCGCCGGGGTCCACCACCCAAGCGGCCTGCCCATCGTGCAGCATCCAGATGTAGTTGTCAGAGAACGCAGGCAGCGGTATTAATTTCATGAGTGCGCCAATTATAGATTTCCAAGGCTGGCCCCATACCCCCGCAGGCCAATACCTGCTGTGCTGGGAGGGCGCGCAATTGGACGCATTGGTGGCCGATATGTTCGGCTACCACGCGATTCAACTGGGCCTGCCCGCATTGCCCGCGTTGTCGCAAAACCGCATTCCGCACCGCTGGCTGGCCGAGCAGGAAAGCGCTGACCATTTGCCATTGCATGTGCCGCAAGCAGAGCATTCAGATCCTCCGCCAACACCGCCCCCTGGCCCCCCCGAAGGTAAGCCGGACTTGGTGACCGACTTTGCTGCTTTACCTTTTCCAGCAGCAAGCTTGGATTTGGTAGTTTTGCCCCACACTCTGGAGGTCAGCGCCGATGCGCATGCCACACTGCGTGAGGTCGAGCGCGTGCTGGTGGCCCAAGGCAGGGTGGTCATTTGTGGATTCAACCCGGTTGGCCTGTGGGCCTTGCGCGAAGCGCGCGCGCGTCTTTGGACCCACGTGACCGGCGGACGCTGGCCGGGCCGGGCCTACCTTCCGCAGGCGGGCGAGTACCTGGGCTATTGGCGGCTGCGCGATTGGCTGCGATTGCTTGATTTCGAGGTGGAGGTCGTGCGCTTTGGTTGCTATGTTCCGGCCGTACGCAGCCCCAAGTGGCTAGGGCGTTTCGCCTGGATGGAAACCATGGGCCCTCGCTGGTGGCCGATTTTGGGCTCGGCCTATGTGGTGGTGGCCGTCAAGCGGGTGCGCGGGGTGCGGCTGATGGGCGCTTTATGGAAAAACACCTTAGCGCGCGCCGCCCGACCGGTGCCAGCTGCCCATAGCAACCAAGATGCCATGCACAAGGAGCAAACTGAGTGAATACGGTGGTGATATATACCGACGGGGCTTGCAAAGGCAACCCCGGGCCGGGTGGCTGGGGCGCCATTTTGCGATCTGAAGATGGACAGGAAAAAGAGTTGTGGGGCGGCGAGCGCGAAACCACCAACAACCGCATGGAAATGATGGCGGTGATCTCGGCCCTCAGTGCGCTCAAACGTCCCTGCCAAGTCATTTTGCATGTCGACAGCCAGTATGTGCTCAAGGGCATGACCGAGTGGTTGGTGGGGTGGAAAGCCAAAGGCTGGCGTACGGCCTCCAAGCAGCCCGTGAAAAACGTGGACTTGTGGCAGCAACTGGACGTGCTGGTCAATACTGCCGGTCACCGCGTCCAGTGGCGCTGGGTCAAAGGCCATGCCGGCGATCCAGGCAACGAGCGGGCCGATAGTTTGGCCAATCGCGGTGTGGAACAGATAGGCCTGGCCTAGCGCTTTAAGTCTAGAGCAGGCCCGCGAACATCATCACTTGCACGGTGTCGCCCACCGCGACGTCACCGCGCTCGTGCTCTAGGACCATCAGACCGTTGGCTTGGACCATAGAACTGAGAACCCCCGAGCCTTGCTGGCCAGTGGTTTGTACTTGCAAGCGGCCATCGCTGGCCAGACTGACGCGCACTCTTTGGTACTCGGTGCGGCCCGCTTTTTTGCGAATCGCCTCCCTGCTGCGTGCTTGTAGAAGAGGTGTTTGCAGGTGCGGGTCATCGTCCCTCGCCCCCGCCATGCGCCACAGGGCAGGGCGGACAAAGGCCAGAAAGGTGACCATCACCGCTACGGGGTTGCCGGGCAGCCCAAAAAGCGGGACTGGGCCCATGCGGCCTACCGCCATCGGCCGCCCCGGACGCATGGCAATGCGCCAAAACGCCACCCCGCCTTCGCCTGGCGTCTCGCTGTGGGCCAAGGTACGCATCATGGCTTTGGTGTGGTCGGCTTCGCCCACACTGACGCCGCCGCTGGTGATGATGGCATCGGCGCACGCGGCCGCGCTGCGAAAGGCCGCTTGCAGCGCCTGCGGGTCGTCAGGAACCACGCCCAGGTCGATGCAGTCCATACCCATGTTATGGAGCATGCCGCGCACGGTGTAGCGGTTGCTGTCGTAGACGGCGCCTTCGCGTGGTGAGTCGCTCAAACTCAAAATTTCGTCGCCGGTCGAAAAATAGGCCACGCGCAGGCGGCGCACCACGTTCACTTGGGCCAGGCCCAAGCTGGCGATCAGGCCCACGCAAGCGGGCGTGAGCGCGCGCCCGGCCTGCAGCGCGACGCTGCCTTGGGCGACATCCTCGCCGCGCAGGCGCCGGTTGTCGCCTTGGCGAACGCAATTGGCGGGAATATGGATTTGCCCGCCGTCTGCGCGTACCAGTTCCTGCGGCACAACGGTGTCCAGGCCGGCCGGTAGTACCGCCCCGGTCATGACCTTGAGGCATTGGCCCGATGCCAAAGGCTGTGCACCAGCTTGACCGGCAAGCGCCGTGCCCGCCAGGTGCAGTGTCAGAGTTTGGCCAGCGTGTAAGGCCTGTCCAGCAAAGGCATAGCCATCCATGGCCGAGTTGTCGTGCGCGGGTACATCCAGCGGGCTAACGATGGCCTCTGCCAGCACCCGCCCAAAAGCCTCGACCAAGGGCACCGATTCGGTGGTTTGCAGCGGTTGGACCATCGCGCGCAAGAACGCATGCACGCCTTCTACCGAAAGCGCTTGCGGGTCGTAGCCCTGCAGTTGCGCGGCAATATCGTCCAGCGATTGCATAGCGCTTGCCTGCTTTAGCCGCCGATGTAGCTCATCTCGACGCGGCGTTCGCCTTGCGATGGGGCGCCCGGCTCCGAGGTGGTGCGCAGCATGGAGTAGCGGTCCTCGCGTTGGCCCCAGATCGTGGAAATCGCGCCTGCAAGCGCCGTATCGTCAGCGCCTGCGCGAACCAGGCTGCGCAAGTCGTGGCCCGTGCTGGCAAAAAGGCATAAGTAAAGCTGCCCTTCAGTCGACAGCCGGGCCCGGTTGCAGTCACCGCAAAAGGCCTGGGTCACGCTGCTAATGACCCCAATTTCGCCAGCGCCTGCGTCTGGATGCCCGGCAGCGTCGAGGTAGGTCCACCGCTGGGCCGTCTCGCCGGGTGCAGATGCCTCCAAGGGCGCCAGCGCAAACGCGCTTTGCAGGCGCTCGATCACTTGCGCCGAGGGCAGCACCTGGTCCATGCGCCAGCCGTTAGTGGCGCCCACGTCCATGTACTCAATAAAGCGCAAAACCACGCCGCTGCCCCTGAAATGGCGCGCCATGGGAATGATTTCATGGTCATTGACGCCGCGTTGAACCACCATATTGACTTTGATCGGCCCCAGCCCTGCTGCCTTGGCCGCCTCGATGCCGTTCAGTACGTCAGCCACTGGGAAGTCCACGTCATTCATGCGCTTAAACACCTGGTCATCCAGACCGTCCAAGCTGACCGTGACGCGATGTAGGCCTGCATCGCGTAAAGCCTGTGCTTTTTTTTGCAACAGGGAGCCGTTGGTGGTGAGCGTCAGGTCCAAGGCACGGCCGTCGGGGGTACGCAAGCGCGCCAATTGGGCGATCAGCAGCTCAATGTTCTTGCGCAGTAGCGGCTCGCCGCCGGTAAGGCGGACTTTTTCCACACCCAAGGCTACAAACTGGCGTGCTACGCGCTCTATTTCCTCGAAGGACAGCAGCGCCGGCTGCGGAAGGTAGCGGTAGTCTTTGTCAAAAACTTCTTTGGGCATGCAGTAGCTGCAGCGAAAGTTGCAGCGGTCAGTGACGCTGATGCGTAAATCGCGCAAGGGGCGAGCTAGGCGGTCTCGTAACGTCCCGGGCAGCGGTAGGTGCCCATGGATGGGTAAGGCCACCGGCTCGGCGCGCGCGATGGTGCGCTGGTCGAGCAGGGGAATAAGGCGGTGCGAACGAGGCGCGGTCATGGGCCGCTATTATCAGCGCCCTATGAAAGCCCGTACGCTGGACCCCGATCCCGGCCCCTTGACCTGGTTCGGTGCCTTGCGCAGGGTCCTGGGCCGCTTGGGGCGGTATACCAACCCTGCGGTGGTGCAGCCTTTGCAAACTGCGCCTGTCGCGGATGCCCCGAATTCGCCGACAACTGGGACCATGCAGGCGCTTGCACCGCTGCCCATGGAGCGGCCTTCATTGCAGGATGCGCTGGCGCAGCGTGCGGCGTTTTGGTCCGCTGCCACCCACGATTTATGCCAACCGGCGCAAGCTTTGGCATTGTTTGTCGACCGCTTACAGGGCTTGCCCGCCGACCCCAAGGCGCAGCAAGTGCATGCCTACCTCGATTCGTCCATGCAGGATCTGACCCGCATACTCAACGGGTTGCTGGAAGTCGCCCGGCTCGACGCGGGCCAGGTGCTCCCGGCATTTGCGCCGGTGTCGGTAGAGGCGCTGCTGGCGCGCGTAGCCCAAGAAATTGCCCCACAGGCGCAGCACAAGGGGTTGCGGCTTCGGGTGCGCAGCGCGGGCCAGTGGGTACACGCTGATGGCCCGATTTTGGAACTTATCGTGCTGGCATTGGCCCACAACGCCGTTCGCTTTACCGACTACGGCACGGTTTTACTAAGCGCCCGAAGCTGTGCGCAGGGCCGTAGCTTGCGCATCGATATCAGCGACAGCGGCGTTGGAATCGCGGATCGCGATCATTCCAAAGTGTTTGAGCCCTTTGCACAGCGCAACTTGGCGCGCCAAAGTCAGGCGCTGCGTCCATCGCTGGGTTTGTATATAGCCCGTCGCCATGCCGCATTGCTCGGTAGCAGCATTCAGTTGCGCTCAGCTTTGGGGCGGGGGAGCCGGTTTTCTTTGGTTGTGCCGCAGGTGTTGGGCATGGAGTCCGCGCAAGCTGATGGCGGTGGGGCAGAGTCCACGCGTCTGCGGGGATTGCAATTGGTCTTGCTTGATACCCAGGATGCGCGCCGCGCTGCGATGCAAAGCCTGCTGGCCTCATGGGGATGTAGCGTACACGGGGGAGAGTGGGGTGCCCAGCCCGACGGTATCGTGCTGGCCTGGGACGAGGCGCAAGGCCTGGCCTCGTTACAGTCTTTACCGGCTTGGGGTGCGGTGCGGGTGCCCGTCTGTGTTGTGTACGCCGAGGCGCTGGCGCAAACGGCGCAATCGTCTGGTCAGCAGGCCGTCGTTTATTTGGCAGATCCATTGCAGCCTGCGCAATTGCGCGCCTGGCTGCGGCGCCTGCCCCGTTCGCAGGCTGGAGTTTGACCGGTACTTAGGCGGAGGTGCTGTAGGCGTAATTGACGGCGGCGCGCACTGCCTGGGTCCGGTTTTCTGCGTCGAAATAACGCAGGATCGCGCTGACATGCGTCTTTATCGTTTCTTCCGAGACAAACAGTGCTTTGGCAATTTCCCGGTTGGTCTGTCCGTCCATCAAGAGACGCAATACTTGTTCTTGTTTTTTGGATAGAGGTGCCGTTGTGGCTATGGCCGCCGTCTTGGCCTGGCTGCGCACCTCCTGCGGGATATAGATTTCGCCCGCCAGAACCTGGGCAATGGCCTGGCGCAAATCGTCGGTATTGCCCGACTTAGTAACAAACCCTGCGGCGCCCGCATTGAGAGACTGGGAAATAAGCTGCAGCGTCGTGCTCCCGGAAATCATCAGTACCACCAAGGAGGGCTGAATGCGCCCCATTTGGCGCAAGACTTCCAGTCCATTGATATCAGGCAGATGGTAGTCCAGTAGGACCAGGTCAATGTCACGGTGAGGGAGCAACAAGTCAATGGCAATCGCCCCGCTTCCTGCGTGCAGCAACTCCAACGCAGGATACATACTTAAAAGTACCTGCCCAAGTCCTTCGCGCAGTAGCGCGTGATCATCAACTATCAATATTTTAAAAATATTTTTGCTAAATGTTTTATTTGCCAACTAGGCGAATATTACACCTGTAAAAAATATTTTGTTTTATTTTATAAAAATAATTTCCACAAAAAAACCTGCAGGATGCGCAAGCATGCTGCAGGTCGGCAAGGAGAGGCGCCCCGCTGGGCGCTACCCACAAAAGCGCTTTATCCGCCGTGGATTTTCATCATGACAGGCACGATCAGCAGCGCCACGATGTTGATAATCTTGATCAGGGGGTTGACGGCTGGGCCGGCTGTGTCTTTGTAGGGGTCACCCACGGTGTCACCGGTCACGGCCGCTTTGTGCGTTTCCGAGCCTTTGCCGCCGTGGTGGCCGTCTTCGATGTATTTCTTGGCGTTGTCCCAGGCACCGCCGCCGGTACACATAGAAATAGCCACAAAAAGGCCGGTCACGATAGTGCCCATGAGCAGGCCGCCCAAAGCCGCCGGGCCGAGGACCAGGCCAACCACGATCGGCGCGATCACTGGCAACATGCTGGGGATCATCATTTCTTTGATGGCCGCTGTGGTCAACATATCAACCGCAGTGTCGTACTCGGGCTTGCCGGTACCGTCCATGATGCCTTTGATTTCCTTGAACTGGCGGCGCACTTCAACCACCACGGCACCGGCAGCGCGGCCCACGGCCTCCATCGCCATGGCAGCGAACAAGTAAGGAATCAGTCCGCCGATGAACAAGCCGATGATGACTTTAGGGTCGCTCAAGTCAAACTTGATGTGCGCGCCCAGGCCTTCAAGCTTGTGGGTGTAATCGGCAAACAGCACCAGCGCAGCCAGGCCGGCAGAGCCAATGGCGTAGCCCTTGGTGACCGCTTTGGTGGTGTTACCCACGGCGTCCAATGGGTCGGTGATGTCGCGTACGCTGGCGGGCAGTTCGGCCATTTCGGCAATGCCGCCGGCGTTGTCGGTGATGGGGCCGTAGGCGTCCAAGGCGACCACGATACCGGC
>Ga0209084_1001527_pt1 | contig 19304 bp, 16 predicted proteins | sample C_130820_MF_Meta_FD_187309 | JGI IMG/M metagenome (GOLD analysis project Ga0209084, IMG submission 187309) | Freshwater microbial communities from Lake Croche, Canada to study carbon cycling - C_130820_MF_MetaG (SPAdes) (version 2) | ecosystem: Environmental > Aquatic > Freshwater > Lake...
ACCACGGTGCCGCTGCACGCTGCCGAACATTTCTATATCGTCACCGAGCCCATGGAAGGCTTGCACTCCAACCTGCCGGTACTGCGCGACCCGGATGGCTGCGCGTATTTCAAAGAAGACGCGGGCAAGCTTTTGGTCGGCTGGTTTGAGCCGGTGGCCAAACCCTGGGGCATGAAAGGTATCCCCGAGACCTTTAGTTTTGAATCCCTGCCCGACGACTTGGAGCACATCGAGCCGCTGCTGGCCGCTGCCATGCACCGCACCCCGGCGCTGGAAAAAACCGGCATCAATTTGTTCTTCAACGGCCCCGAAAGCTTTACCCCCGACGACCGCTATTTGCTGGGCGAAACCCCCGAGGTGCGCAATTTGTTTGTGGCCGCTGGCTTTAACTCCATCGGCATCCAGTCCGCCGGTGGCGCGGGCAAAGTGCTGGCCGACTGGATGCTAGACGGCCATCCGCCCATGGATTTGTGGGACGTGGATATCCGCCGCGTCATGCCTTTCCAGCGCAACCGCAGCTATTTGCGCGACCGCACCGTGGAGTCGCTGGGCTTGCTTTACGCCATGCACTGGCCCTTTCGCCAGCCAGAGACGGCGCGTGGTGTGCGCCGCTCCATCTTGCACGACCGCCTGGCCGCGCATGGCGCTTGCTTTGGCGAAACGGCAGGTTGGGAGCGACCCAACTGGTATGCGCCCGCAGGCGTCAAACCCGAATACGCATACAGCTATGGCCGCCAAAACTGGTTTGACCACTCGGCCGCCGAGCATCAAGCGGTGCGCAATGCGGTCGGCATTTTTGACCAGTCCTCGTTTGCTAAATTTGTGGTGCAAGGCCCGGATGCCGAGGCGGTGCTCAACCGCATCAGCGCCAACAATATGTCGGTGCCGGTGGGCAAAGTGGTGTACACGCAGTGGCTCAATGAACGCGGCGGTATCGAGGCCGACTTGACGGTGACACGCGAGGCGCCCGACCGCTACTTGGTCGTTACCGCCGCCGCCACGCAAACGCGCGATTTCAGTTGGTTGCAGCGCAACATCCCCGCCGATGCGCACGCCATGGCCATCGATGTGTCTTCAAGCATGGCGGTGCTCGGTGTGATGGGCCCGCGTTCGCGCGAGTTGCTCAGGCAGTTGACGGATGCCGATATGTCCCCTGCGGCCTTCCCCTTTGGTACCTCGCAAATCATCGACCTGGGCTATGCGCGCGTGCGCGCCAGCCGCATTACTTATGTGGGCGAGCTGGGCTGGGAGTTGTACATCCCCACCGAATGCGCGCCCGGCGTGTTCGATGCATTGATGCAGGCCGCGCCTTCGGTTGGAGGCCGTCTGGCTGGTTACCACGCGCTTAACTCGCTGCGTATGGAAAAAGGCTACCGCCATTGGGGCCACGACATCAGCGACGAAGACACGCCGCTGCAATCGGGCCTGGGCTTTGCCGTCGCCATGAAAAAGCCCGGCGGCTTTATGGGCCTGGAAGCTTTGCAAGCGCAAAAAGAAGCGGGCCTGACACGCCGCCTGGTGCAGTTTGCGCTGGACGACGCCACGCCTTTGCTCTACCACAACGAACCTATTTGGCGCGACGGCGCTATTGTGGGGCGCATCAGCTCGGGCATGTTTGGCCACCATTTGGGCAAGTCGCTGGGCATGGGCTATGTGGAATGCCAAACCCAGGGCGAAGCGCCTGAGGCAATTTTGCAAGGGCGCTACGAGATTGAAGTGGCCGGTGTGCGCTACAGTGCGCAGCCCTCGCTGGCGCCCTTGTATGACCCTAGCTCGGCGCGCATCAAGGTCTAAGCGGCAAACCGCGCTGGCTATCTGACCCAATACAAATAGAAGCAAACATGGCCATCCAAGCTGCCCGCCTTGCGCTACCCGAAGACAACGATGAATCGCTGGCGGTGCTGGCAGACATCGACCCGGGCGCGGCCATTGGCGAGCAATTGCGCGAATTGCGCCAGGTCAAAAACCTGACGCTGCGCGAAGTCGCCGAAAAAGCCGGTATCTCGGTCGGCTACCTCAGCCAGCTAGAGCGCAACCATTCGCGCCTGCCTATTGCGGTGCTCAAACGCATCAGCGACGCGCTGGGCGTGCATATGAACTGGTTCTTCCAGCAAAACACCGAGGGCGACCCGGCAGAGCGTGATGTGGTGGTGCGCAGCACCCACCGCCGGCGCATGTCTTTTACTGGGCTGGGCATCCAAGAAGAACTGCTCTCGCCTAATTTGAGCGGCCCACTGGAAATGCTGCTCAGCACCATCGAGCCAGGCTCGGACAGCGAAGACTATTTTCATGATGGCGCCGAGGCCGGTTACGTCTTGTCCGGCACTTTAGATTTGTGGGTCTCAGGCCGCCATTTCCGCTTGCGGGAAGGCGATAGCTTTTCCTTCAAAAGCACTGATGTCCACCGCTGCGCCAACCCGGGCGAAGTGCCGGTGCGGGTTATCTGGGTGATTACCCCGCCACACTACTGAGCCGCGCGCAAGGATGCGCCGCCCTAATTAGCCGCCGCTGGCAGGCGCCTCGGGCGCAGCGGGTGGGGTCGCTGGCTTGGGCGGGACGCAGTCGCCGCAGACGAACATGCTTTTGCCGGCCAGTTTACGGAAAGAACCCAAGGAGCGCGGTTTGTGCAAGCCGCATTTGGCGCAGCTCATGCTGGCGTTGCCCGAGGATTGTGCAAAGGGGGAACCCGAGGCGCGTGAGCGGTAGCGGAGGCCGTCGGGACTGATTTTCGTGGTGGTGTTATCGCGCATCCCCCTATTTTGCCGGTTTTCCGGGGCTTTCGCAAAAAATCGGGGAATTCAGGGCCGCTTTGGCCGGTTTTAAGCGGTTTTAACAAATTTCCGGCGGCTTTGGGGGTGGATTCAGGCCTCAAGCGTCCGACTCGCCGCTTCTCAGGCGCTCTGCGCCAGGTGCTGGCGTGCCAGGGTGACATACCAGTCGAGGCATCCCGGATTGGCCATGGCCTCGCGGTTGACCACTTTTTCCAAGGGGTGGCCGAGCATCAGCTTTTTGATCGGCAATTCCTGCTTTTTTCCCGACAGGGTGCGCGGAATTTCCGCCACTTGAAACATCGCATTAGGCAAAAAGCGCGGGCTCAGCGCGGTGCGTATGCTGTGGCTGATGCGCTCGCGCAGCGCCTCGTCCAGCGCCAGACCGGGGCGCAGCACGACAAACAACGGCATATAGCTCTCGCGTCCCAGGTATTCCAGGTCTACCACCATGCTGTCGAGCACTTCGGGCAGGGCCTCGACCGCGCTGTAAATTTCGCTGGTGCCCATGCGCAGGCCATGGCGGTTGATGGTGGCGTCGCTGCGGCCGTAAATCACGCAGCCCTCAGGCAAAGCGCCTTGGGGGCCGATGCGCAGCCAGTCGCCATGGCGCCAGACGCCACCCGCCTCGGGCGGCGCATCGCCGCCGCCGGGGCGCCGACCAAGACCGCGCGGGTACATCTCAAAATAACTGGCCAGGTAGCGTTGGTGATCCGTGTCGCCCCAAAAATACAGCGGCATGCTGGGGATGGGCTGGGTGCAGACCAGCTCGCCCACTTCCCCGGTGACGGGCGCGCCGGCCTCGTTCCAGGCCTCGACAGCGCAGCCCAGCAGGCGGCATTGCATGACGCCGGGCTCTTGCGCCAACTCCCGGTTGCCGCCGATGAAAGCGCCGCAAAAGTCGGTGCCGCCCGAAATATTGCACCACCAAATGTCAGCGTCTGGCCAGACTTGGGCGGGCGCTTGGGCGCGAACCTGACGCATCTGGGCGCTGCCCCAGCTTTGCGTCTCAGGCGCCAGCGGCGAGCCGGTGGTGCCCAAGGCGCGGATGCGCGAGAGGTCGCCCAGGCCGGCCAGTTCGACACCCGCTTTCTGGCAATTGGCGAAAAACGCCGCCCCGGCGCCGAAAAACGTCACGCCATTGCGCGCGGCAAAGCGCCACAGCGTGCCCCAGTCGGGCGCGTCTTTGGGGCCCGAGGGGTTGCCGTCGTAAATGACGCATGTGGTGCCGTTGAGCAGGCCGCTCATTTGCGCGTTCCACATGACCCAGCCGGTCGAGCTGTACCAGTGGTAGCGCTCGCCCCAGCTGTTGGCCTGGTAGCTGCAGCCGATGTCGTTGTGCAAAATTTTGAGCGCCAGCGCCACCAGCACGGTGCCGCCGTGGCCATGAACGATGGGCTTGGGCAGCCCGGTGGTGCCGCTGGAATACACGATCCACAGCGGGTGGTCAAAGGGCAGCCACAGCGGCTCGAAGTCGGCGGTTTGCGCCTCGCTCTGCTCCAAAGTATCGGCCAGCAGCGTGGCGCCGGGCAGGCGGTCGGCGCCGCCCAATTGCTGGTGCACGATCAAGTGGCGCACGCTGGGCAGGCCGGCCATCAGCGCCTGCACCACCTCCACCCGCGCGTGGGCGCGGCCCGCGTAGTGCACGCCATCTACGGCAATCAACACCGTGGGTTCGATTTGGGCAAACCGGTCCAACACGGCGGCCGTGCCCATGTCGGGCGCGCAGATGCTCCACACGGCACCGAGTGACACCGTGGCCAGAAACGCCACCATGGCCTGCGGGCAGTTGGGCAGGTAGGCGGCCACCCGGTCGCCCGGCTGCACGCCTTGGGCGCGCAAGTGCAGCGCCAGCGATGCAGCCTGGCGGCGCAGCTCGGGCCAGGACAGCTCGCTGACCACGCCCGCTTCGTTCTCGCAAACGATGGCCGCAAAACCAGCCGCGTCGGCAGCCTGCACATGGCGAAACACCTGCTGCGCATAGTTGGCCTGCACCCCAGGAAACCACTGCGCCCCCGGCATCACATTGCGGGCCAGCACGGCGCTGTGGGGCGTGGGCGACTGCATGTCGAAATAGTCCCAGATGCTTTGCCAGAAGGCATCCAGATCCGTTACGGACCAACGCCACAACGCGGGGTAGTCGGCAAACTGCAATTGGCGCGTGCGCTGCAACCAGTCCTGGTACAGGCGGATTTGGGGGACGTAGGGCGCAGTGGATGCGGTGCGGTCGGTCGGGTTCATGGGCGCAAGCCTAGCAGGGCTGGCGGGGGTGCGTCCAGCCTGGTTCAGGCACTAGCCGCGTTTGTGGGCCGGCGGCGGCGCGTAACCACCGATGCGCGAGGTGCGCAAATGCAGGCGCACCATGCTCTCGCACAGGCCGACGGCGCAGGCCAGGCCGTCGAGCACCGGCACGCCAAAACGCTCGGACATGGCCTGGGCCAGGTCGGCCATGCCTGCGCAGCCCAGCACAATAGCTTCGGCCCGGTCCTCGCTGATGGCGCGTTCAATTTCCGCTTCTATCTTTTGGTAGGCCGCCGGGTTGGCGTGTTCGAGTTCCAGCACCGCCACCTCCGAGGAGCGCACGCGCTGGCATTGGCGGTCCATGCCGTAGCGCATCAGGTTGTGCTCCAGGGCGGGGACAGAGCGCGCCAAGGTGGTCACCACCGAAAACTTGTTGGACAACATGGCCGCCATGCGGTAGCCCGCCTCGCCAATGCCGACCACCGGTTTGTCGGTCAGGCAGCGCAGGGCGTCCAGGCCGGTATCGTCAAAGCAGGCAATGATGACGGCGTCAAACTCGGTCGCCTCGCGCACGGCTTGCAGCAAGCCGGCCAGGCTCATGGCTTCGTCGTAATAGCCTTCGATGGACGCCGGGCCATGGGGCGACGTCAGGGCCACGATGTCGGTGCCGGGCGCAGCCACGCGCTGGGCGGCAGCGGCAATCTTGGCCGTCATGCCGGCGGTGGTATTGGGGTTGACAACAAGAATTCGCATGCTGGTATCAGACCTCTGCGCCCAAATAGGCCGCTTTGATGCGCTCATCGCCCATCAGCTCGCGCGAGGCGCCGCTCAGGACGACTTTGCCGGTCGACAAGGCATAGGCGCGGTTAGAAATCGACAAGGCCATGCGGCTGTTTTGCTCGACCAGCAGCACGCTGACTTTTTCGTCGCGCGAAATCGCCACGATGGCGCGTGCAATGTCTTGCACCAGCTTGGGCGCAATGCCCAGACTGGGTTCGTCCAGCAGCAGCATGCGCGGTTTGGCCATCAGGGCGCGGCCAATCACCATCATTTGCTGCTCACCGCCCGACAGCGTGCCCGCTTGCTGCGAAAAGCGCTCGCGCAGGCGCGGAAAGCGCTCCAGCACGCTCTCCAGGCTGCGTGCAATGCCCGCCTTGTCCTCGCGGATAAAGGCGCCCATCAGGAGGTTGTCTTTGACCGACATGAACGGAAAAACGCGCCGCCCTTCGGGCACCATGGAGATGCCTTTTTTGACGATCTCGGCCGTCGGCGTGCCGTCCAACCGCTCGCCCATAAAGTGAATCTGTCCGGCGTGCAAAGGCGCCAAGCCGGTAATGGCGCGCAAGATGGATGACTTGCCCGCACCATTGGCGCCGATCAAGGCCACGGTTTCGCCTTCTTGCAGCGTCAGGGAGACGCCTTTGAGGGCGTAGATTTGGTCGTAATAAAGCTCGACGTTGTCAAAACTAAGCATCGCTGTCATGGCTTACATCCCGATGGCAGCGTCTTCGGCGCCCAGGTAGGCCTCGATGACTTTGGGGTTGTTTTGGATTTCGGCGGGGGTGCCCTCGGCGATTTTTTCGCCAAAGTTGAGCACCACAATCCGGTCAGAAATTTTCATGACCGCCGGCATATCGTGTTCCACCAGCAACACGGTCACGCCGCGCTCTTCGCGCAGCTTGCGTACCAATTGCACCATATGCATGGTCTCGTCGTGGTTCATACCTGCAAAGGGCTCGTCCAGCAGCAAGACGGTCGGATTCGTCGCCAGGCCGATGGCCATGCCCAGCGCCCGCAAATGGCCTTGCGGCAGGTTGGAGGCCAGCTCGTCACGGATGGCGCGCAGCCCCAAAAATTCCACAATATCGTCGGCCGACTGGGCGAACAAGGTCTCGTCGGCCTGGGCTAATCCGGTGCCCAGGAAAAAGCCCAGCAAACTCGCCCGCGAGCGCAGATGGTGCGCCACGATGATGTTCTCGCGCACCGTCATGGACCTAAAAATCGTGGTTTCCTGGAAGGTGCGCACCACGCCTTTGCGCGCCACGATATGCGGCGCCAGATCGCTGATGCGCTCGCCGCGCAGGCGCACTTCGCCGGCACTGGTCTGCACAAACGAGGCAATCAGCTTGAACAGCGTGGATTTACCCGCCCCATTGGGCCCAATGACCGAGAGAATTTCGCCCTCTTGAACCGAGAAACTCACGTTATTGACCGCCACCAGGCCGCCGTAGCGCTTGGTGACGCCCTTGACCTCCAAGATGGCGCTCATGGCTTACCCCCTTTGCGGTCCATCAGGCTCAGCACGCCATTGGGCAGCCACAGCATCAAGGCGATCATCAGGCTGGAATAAATCAGCAGCTGAAAGCGCCCGGTGGCAAACAGCAAGTCCCAGCCAAAGTACAGCAGCAAAGTGCCCAGCATGGGGCCAAAGACAAAGCCTAAGCCACCCAAGAAGCAGTTGAGCATGAAGTTCACACTGTCGGTGGTCTGAAAAGACGAGGGGTAAAGCGACTGCGAGATCGCCACAAAACTGGCCCCCGCGATGCCGCCCAAAAAGGAGGAAATCGCATACGCCAGCACCCGCAAATAGGCAATGTTCACGCCAATCGATGAGGCCAGCTCTTCGTTTTGCTGCAAGGAGCGGCACAGGTGCCCCAGGCGCGAATTGACGATGCGCCACAGCACCGCAAAGGTGAGCACCATCATCACCACCGCCATCAGGTAGAAGGCCAGTTTGGGGTTGTCCATGCGGGTGAAAGCTGGGATTAGGGTGACGCCAAAGACCTGCAGTTCGGAAGGCAGCGGAATCGAGGTGATGCCTTTGGCGCCATTGGTAAAGGGCAGGGCCAGGGCGCTCAAGCGGCTGACCTCGGTGAGCACCAGCGTCACCATGGCGAAGTACACGCCGCGCAAACGCAAAATCGGCAGCCCGATCAACACCGCCAACAACGCGCAAAAAATACCGGCCAGCGGCAGCGTCCACCAAAAGCTTATGCCGCCTTGGGTTACCAGCAGGGCCGAAACATAGCCGCCCACCAGCGCAAACGCACCCTGGCCGATGTTGATGCGGCCAATGTAAAAAGTCAGCCACACACCGCCCGAGGCGATGGACAGCAGCGCCACCGAGGTGAGCGTGTAGTACAGGTCTACGCGTCCGCTGGCGCTGATGGCCAAGGGCACCAGCACCAGCACGGTAAATAAGGAAAGGCCGACGGCAGCCCAGCGTTGCGCGTTGACCATATCAGCCCCAGGGTTTGCCCATCAGGCCTTGTGGGCGCAAGGCCAAAAACACCATCAGCGAGGCATAAATGACCAGGTAGGTGATCTCGCCCGACGAGGCCAGCAGCGTGAGCCCCACGCTTTCCATCATGCCTAGGATGAAGCCACCCAAAATCGCGCCAGATATCACACCGGCGCCGCCGATCATGATCATCATGAAGGCGTTGATGGAGGTCGGCCCGCCCATGCCCAGGTTGATACCGGTAATGGTTACCAGCAAGCCACCCACAATGCCGGCGAGCATGGCACCCAGCGCGAAGCCAATCATGGAGTAACGGTCCACATCCACACCCATCAGACGGGCAGCTACTTTGTCCTGCGCCAGTGCGCGCATGGCGCGGCCGGTCTTGGAGTGCTGCATGAACAGAATAAAAACGGCCACCATGGCAATGGCCAAGAGGCCAATCAGGATGCGGTCATAGGGCATGACCACAATGAAATCCCAGTTAAAAACACCATCGACAATTTTGGGCAAACCGCGCTGCTTTTCACCAAAAAGCAAAAGAATGACGGCATCCAGAAAAAATGCGATACCCGCTGCCAGCAGCATGGTGCTTTCCTCGCGCTTGGAGTTGCGAATCACGGGGCGGAATAAATATTTTTCCACCAGGGCGCCAATGGCTGCCAACACAATACCCGAAGCCAGCAAGCCGACGATAAAGGGCAGACCGAATTGGGATACTACGGTATAGGTGACAAAACCGCCCAAGACATACATTTGTCCGTGCGCGAAGTTCAGCACATTCATCAATGAAAAAATCAGGGTCAGCCCCAGCGCAATCAGCGCGTACTGCGCTCCCAGGTACAGACCGTTTACAACAACTTGTTCCATGCATGCCTTGCAATCAAGCCAAAAAAGCGGCAAGCGCAGCCGGTGCCGCGCTTGCCGCCTGTCTGACGGAGCCAGTGATTAATCAACGCTTGCTACGAACATCGTCTCAAACTTTCCGTCCTTGTAGACATTAACCACCAGCGGCACCGAAACCTGGCGCTTCTGGCCGAAGGACGTTGTGCCGACATAGTGCAACTTGGCGTCGCCCACCATATAGGGGTTCGGCGCTGAGAAGGTGTCCATGGTTTTCTGGAATTCTTTGACGTCGGTCAGCCCTTTGGGATTGGACTTGAGGGTTTCCAGAATGTATTCCAGAGCGTAAACCTTGGTGTTGGACTCATCGTTGTACTCGCCGAATTTCTTGGTGTAGCGGGCGACGAATTCACGCATCTTGTCCGATGCCAGTTGGGGAGTGGAGGCGCCGCCCACCGAGATAAAGCCATCGGCCAGCTTGCCCGCGCCTTCTTTCAGCACGTTGGCGTCCTGGGCGGTTTCGGTGGAGATCAGGCCTTTGAAGCCTTGCTCACGCGCCGAGCGGATCAGCTGAGGTGCTTGGGCGGGCGCTACACCGGACAAGACCAGCAGGTCTGGCTGGGTTTTGAGCACGGGCAGCAGCACGGGTGTGAAGTCTTTGGTGTCCACTTGGTAAGTCACATTGGCCGAGACCACTTGCAGGCCCAGGGCCTTAGCGGCGGCGGCGCCGCTGTCACGCTGGCTCAGAGGGTCAGACTCGTTGGCCGCTACGAAAGCGACTTTCTTGATGCCTTTTTCTTTCATCAGGTACTTGTAAATGGCCGGACCCGACTGGTAGTTGGCAACCATACCCAAGATGGCATTGCTGGCGGGCTTGGTATAGAGCTCTTTGGGGAAGGCGTAGGGGAAGTACATGATGCCGCGGCTCTCAGCCACGGGGCGCACGGCGGCGGCGCCATCATCGACGTTAGGGCCAACCACATAGTGGATGCCTTCTTGGGCCATTTTTTCCATACCGGCGATAGCGCGCTTGGGGTCTTTTTGGTCGTCAAAAGCGACGATTTGCACGTCATAGGTCGTACCGCCGATTTTTACGCCACCCGTTTCGTTGATCCAGGCTGCACGGGTTTCCATGGAGCGCTGGTTGGAGATGCCCCAACTGGCGGCCGGACCGGACGTGACGCCGACGAAACCGATTTTGAGCACCGGGTTGGCCGCGAAGGCGGCGCCGCTAAAGCCCGTAGCGATAAGGGTGGAAAGCAGGCTGGCTGCGAGGAAATTGCGCTTTTGCATAGACAGAACTCCTAGGGGTAAATGGACGGGGAAACTTCCAAACCTGGTGGGCGACCCGGTCCAAGTTGGTGGCTGCATCTTCAATCGTGTTAACAATCCTGTCAACATATTTCGACAGTTGCGCCGGAACATCTTGGGGGCGTTAAGATGGCCCGCCAAAGCGTTGGGAACGCCTTGGCGGGCGTTTTGTAGACAAGGAATGGGGCCGGTTTGGGGGATGCATCGCTGCCTGGCCAGGTTCCCGCTATTTCTGAAAATAGTTAAATAAAACAAAGACTTAGGCTATTTATGTCCAGCACGTTGACGCCCGACGATGCGCAAGAAGCGCACATCGTGGACCGCATTTACGAAGCGGTGATTGACCAGCGCCTGGCCCCCGGCGCCAAGCTCTCCGAGGCCAGTCTGTGTACGGCTTTCGGCGTAGGGCGCATGCGTATTCGGCGCTGTCTTTTGATCCTGGCCAGCCGCGAAGTGGTCCAGTTGCAGCCCAACCGGGGCGCCTATGTGGCCCAACCCAGCGCTCAGCAGGCGCGCGAGGTGTTTGAGGCGCGCCTGGCCATCGAACCGTCGTTGGCGCGCGCAGTCGCTCAGCGCCTGCGTCGCGCTGACGCCAATATGCTTGCCGGACTGTTACGCAAGGAATCCCAAGCCCATGTGGCTGGCAACCGGCGCGAGGCGATTCGCTTATCGGGGCAGTTTCATGTGGCGCTGGCCGAGGTGGCTGGCAATTCGGTGCTGCTGCGCATCGTGAAGGACCTGGTCACTCGCAGCTCGCTAATTATCGGCATGTATGGCGACCCTGGCTTTACCAATTGCCGCGATGATGACCACAGCGCCATCGTCGCCGCCCTGGACGCGGGCGATGGTGCGACAGCCGAAGCCTTGATGCGTGACCATTTGAGCCACATTACCGAGCATTTGCACCTGGAGCGGCAGGTAGTGGGGTCGACCGATTTAGTCAGTCTTTTTGGCGACCTTGCGGCCAAAGTCAAATAAGAGCCGCCCGCCGCACTCGCGCGGCGGGGCCGGTCAGGCTTTGATGTCGACGTGCCTGCCCTTTTCGGCCGAGCGGGTGGATGCCACTTTGGGCACCTGCTGCGTTGGCGCGTTCGCGTGCGCGTTTTTCACCGGTTTGTCCTGCACAGCGGACTGCAGGCGGTCCAAGGTATCGGCGCGCGTTTGCTTGGGCGGGCGCGGTACATAGTTGGTGGTGTTCACATTGGATAGCGGCATGGCGATCTCCTTGTGTGTTAGCCAAGCGCCTGGCGCTCAGCTGCCTTTGCCCAGGTTAAGGACCGCATCGGCTACTTTGCCCGAGTCTTTTTCCAGCGCCAGGATGTCGGTTCCAAAGCGCACAAACTTGTACCCTGGATAAAAGCTGAGCTTGCCCAGCAGCGGCTCTGCAATCGGGAAGGTCTTGGCGCTGCTGGGCAGTGCCTCGCCAAACTTCCAATTCACCGGGCTCTTGCTCTCGCAGCCAGCGGTTTTGCTAAAGCTTAGTCCCTCGGGGCAATTGCCCGGCGAGATGGATTCCATGAAGAAGTTGCGGATCATTTCGGTGCGCAATTTGCCAAAATAATTTTTCATTTGTGTGCCGCGCTCGGGTGGGAAGGTGGGCTTGGGCTCGCTATCCGCAGGGAGTTTGCGCGTCAAGTCTTCGGGCGGCGGGCCGCTCGCACCCAAGGAAATATTGATGCTTTGGCCTCCCGCTGGTGCGGGGGCGGGCGCACCGCCTACGGGCGCGGCGGTCGGGCCGGTGCTCACGGCCAAGGTTAGATTGCCCGCGCCTGCGGGGGCGCTGGCCCCTGGGCTTGCGCTGGCCGAGGACTCCTCCGATTTGCGGCTGCCGCCGGCGGCCGCTGCACCCTCGGATCCGTACATGTACTTGAGGGCAGTCGGGTCGTTCTTGAGCTTGCCTTCAATGATCTTGTCAAACACGCCAGCAATGCGCACGTCGTTCGACGCCCCCAGCCACTGCGGCCGGTTGCTGCTGATCAGCAAAATTTGCTGGACTGAGCAGGCGTTGGCGTTGGCGCGCAGCCACTGGGTTGCCAATTCGGTACGCTCTTGCGGGTCGTGTGTGCTCAGGGCCAGGGTACGAAACTCGGAGATGGAGCAGATGGGAGCGTCGACCGGATTGGGCAGGACCGCACGACGCGTGGTCTGGGCCTGCAGGGGCAGGCTCACTAAGCCGCCCATGCCGGCCAGCAGCGCCAGCGCGCTCCAACGGGCAAAAAATTGAGAAATTTGCCGCGAACTCGATAAACGCATGGTTTCCTTGGGTTGGAGTGCTGCCAGTGAACTGGATAAGTCTAACTGAATATCCCAAAAAACATGAATTTTGCACATAGAACTGGTGTAACTACCAGCCGCTAGCCGACTATCATCGGGCCCAGAGCGCGACGGCTTGTCCCGAGTGCGCCACCGGCCCTTCTGGAGACACCGTATGCAAAGACGCCACCTGATCGCCACCACCTTGGCCGCCACCTTGCCCACGCTGGGCTGGGGCCAGGCGCTGGAAAAGCCACAACTGACCATCGCTGTCGGCGGCAAAAATCTTTTTTACTACCTTCCGCTGACCATTGCCGAGCAGCTCGGTTACTTCAAGGCCGAGGGGCTGGATGTCACTATCGTCGACTTTTCGGGTGGCGCACGGGCGCTGCAGGCCGTGGTGGGCGGCAGCGCCGACGTGGTCTCGGGTGCGTTTGAGCACACCGTCAATATGCACTACAAGGGCCAGCCGATGCGCGCTTTTGTGGTGCAGGGGGCGGCGCCGCAAATTACGCTGGGCTACAACCCCAAAGCGATTCCCAATTACCAAAGCGTGGCCGATTTGCGGGGCAAAAAAATTGGCGTGACCGCTCCGGGCAGTTCCACCAATGTGGTGGTCAATTTTGTGCTTGCCAAGGCCGGACTCAAGCCCAGCGATGTGAGCATCGTGGGCGTGGGGGCCGGCAATGGCGCAGTCGCTGCCATGCGCTCCGGGCAAGTCGATGCCATGAGTAACCTGGACCCGGTCAGTACCTTGCTTACCCGCTCAGGTGATATGAAGATCATCACCGACACACGCAACCTGGCCGAGGCGGAAAAGATCTTTGGCGGCCCCATGCCGGGCGCCTGCTTGTATTGCCCGCAGCCGTTTATTGACAAACATCCCAACACCGTCCAGGCCCTGGCCAACGCCATCGTACGCGCCGATAAATGGATACAGCGCGCCGGCCCCAGCGACATCGTCAAAGTGGTGCCTGAGAGCTATTTCCTGGGCGATCGGGCGGTCTATCTGGAGGCCTTTTTGTCCGCGCAAAAAGCCTTGTCGCCTGACGGCGTTTTCCCAGCCAAGGCACCCGAGACCGCGTTTCGGGCCCTGGCCAGCGTAGACGACAAGCTGGCCGCCACCAAGCTGGACCTCAGTCTGGTGTACACCAACGACTTTGTCCGCAAAGCCAACGCCAGATACCCCAAGGGCTAGGGCCATGGCAGCAGCCATCGAACTGCAGCAAGTCGATTGCACTTTCGCTGGCAAAGATGCCGCCAGCCCGTCCTACACGGCGGTGCAGGGCGTCTCGCTCACCGTGGCCGATGGCGAATTTGTGAGCGTCGTCGGGCCCACGGGCTGCGGTAAAAGCACGCTGCTGAATGTCGCCGCAGGCTTGCTGGCGCCCAGCCGGGGCGCGGTGCACATCTTTGGTGAGCCCTTGCAGGGGCTGAACCGGCGCGCAGGCTATATGTTCCAGACCGAAAGTCTGATGCCCTGGCGCAGCGCCCGCGATAACGTGCTGGCCGGATTGCAGTTTCGGGGTATGGCGCTTGACCAAGCGCATTCCTTGGCCGATGACTGGCTGCGCCGCGTGGGCCTGGGCGGCTTTGGCGACCGCTACCCACACCAAATGAGCGGCGGCATGCGCAAGCGCGTGAGCCTGGCCCAGACACTGATTTTGGACCCGGACATCATTCTGATGGACGAGCCGTTTTCGGCCCTGGACATCCAAACCCGCCAACTGATGGAAAACGAGTTGCTGGCGCTGTGGCAGTCGCGCAAAAAAGCCGTGCTCTTTATTACGCACGACCTGGACGAGGCCATCGCCTTGTGCGACCGCGTGGTAATTCTCAGCGCCGGCCCGGCCTCGCGCCCGATTGGCGAGTTCGCCATCGACCTGCCGCGCCCGCGTGATGTCGCCGAGGTCAAGATGACGCCCGAATTCGCCCGCCTGCACCGGGCCATTTGGGAGGTGTTGCGCGATGAGGTGCTCAAGGGCTACCAGCAGCAGTTGCAAAAGATAGCCTAAAGCGTGCGGATGACTGATTCAAGCCTCGCTCACCGAACACCGCTGCCGCGCTGGCAACGCCAGTTGCGCCTGCGCTTGTGGCAGTTGGGCTTGCTCCTGGCGGTGCTGCTCTTTTGGTACGTCATGACCAAGCCCGGCTTGATACCGCCCATGATGTTTGACAACGAGCGCCAGGCCGCGTTTTTCTTTGGCGAGCCGGGGCAGGTCGCCCAGCGCATCTGGGCCTGGTTTGTGACCGATGCCGATATTTACCGCCACTTGCGCGTCACGCTTTCTGAGACGGTGCTGGCCTTTGGCATTGGTGCGGCCAGTGGGCTGGCCGGCGGCTTATGGCTGGCCTTGTCGCCCACCACGTCTTTGGTGCTCGAGCCCTACATCAAGGCATTCAACGCCATGCCGCGCATCATTTTGGCGCCGATTTTTGGCGTCTGGTTCGGACTGGGCATGGGCTCCAAGGTGGCGCTGGGCGTAACCTTGGTTTTTTTCGTAGTGTTTTTTAATGTGTTCCAGGGCGTCAAAGAAGTCAGCCCGGTGGTGCTGGCCAATGCGCGCATGCTGGGCGCCAGTGGGCGGCAGTTGCTGCGCTATGTCTACCTGCCCAGCGCCACCAGCTGGGTGTTTAGCTCCTTGCATACCTCGGTGGGGCTGGCCTTTGTGGGTGCGGTAGTGGGCGAGTACCTGGGCTCCAGCCAAGGTGTGGGCTACCTGATTTTGCAGGCCGAGGGCAGTTTTGACATCAACACGGTGATGGCTGGCATTGTCGTGCTCACGCTGTTTGCCTTGCTGCTGGACAGCCTGGTCGGCCGCGTGGAACGCCACCTGATGAAGTGGCAGCCCCAGGCGGGCGAGACGCAAAAGCTGTAAATACCGGCGCCGGCGAAGGCCTTTATTTCAGCAGCACGTTCTCTAAAAACAAGGCGCTGCTGTAGAAATAGAAGTCGGCATTGGATTTGCGGGCAAAGCCATGGCCTTCGTTGTCGGCCAGCAGGTACCAAACATCGATGCCGTTTTTGCGCACCGCGCTGACAATTTGCTCCGCCTCGGTGTAGGGCACGCGCGGGTCGTTCTTGCCGTGCACCACCAACAGCGGGATGCGGATATTGCTGGCGTTGTTAAGTGGCGCGATTTTTTCGTGGAAGGCGCGCATCGCCGGGTCGCGCTCATCGCCGTATTCGACGCGGCGCAGATCTCGGCGGTAGCTTTCGGTGTTGTTCAGAAAGCTCACGAAATTACTAATGCCCACCACGTCAATAGCCCCGCGCAACTTGGCGCTGTAGTCCACCGCCATGGCCAGGCTCATGTAGCCGCCGTAGCTGCCGCCGGTGACCGCCATACGCGTGCCGTCGATGCGCGGGTGCGTAGCCAACCAGTCCAGGAAGGCGCCCCCGTCCTTGACTGAGTCTTTGCGCAAAAAGCCGTTGTCCAAATTCAGAAAGCTTTTGCCAAAGCCGGCAGAGCCGCGCACATTAGGCAAGAAGACGGCCAGGCCCAGCTCGTTGAGGTAGTAATTCCAGCGGCCCATGAAGCGCACCGTGGATTGGCCTTCCGGGCCGCCATGAAAGTCCACCACCACGGGGCGTTTGCCCGGAAATTTGCGGGCGTCGGGCAAATACAGCCAGCCGCTGATCGGCAGACCATCAAAGCTCTTGATTTGTACCAGTTCCGGACTGATGAAGTTTTGCGGATCCACGCCCGGCGCAAAAAAGGCTTGCGTCCAACGCTCGCTGCGACCGGTGGCTACGTCAAAGCTAAATACGTCGCCCGGGCTTTGCGGCGAGTTGAGCGAATAGGCCAGCGTGCCGTGCAGACTCTTGTGCCATGACAGCCCGCCCAAGGCACCGATGCCCAGCGCGGGGCGGGCGAGTTCTTTGCCGCTTTGGGCGTCGAACAGGCGCGCCTCGTCGCGGCCATTGTTGTTGACCTCGGCCAGCAGGTATTTGCCGTCACGCGAGGGGCTGATGCTTTGCACGTCCCAAGGGATGTGCGCCGAGAGCATCGTCAGCGTTTTGCTGGCGATGTCATAGCGCGCCAGTTGGAAAAATTCGCCGCCGGTATTGGTGGTCAAAAACAGGCTGCGCTGGTCCATGCTCCAGCGGATATCGCCAAAGCCCGCCGGCCCTTGGCCCGGCAGCGGCAAGATGCGTTCGCGCGTGCCGGTGGCGGTGTCCATCAGCCAGACATCGCTGTCGCTGGGAGTGCGGTACTGCAGCGCGGCTAAGCGGGTGTCATCCGGGCTGAAGCGAAAGTCGCCCCAACCCCCACCGGGCAGGCTGGCCAGCACACGGCGCGGCACTGCTTGCAGGGGATCGACCAGGGCGATGGTGGTCGCAATTTCGCCGCGCGTGCCTTCTTTGGCGGTGCGGTCCAGCGGCACCGAGGAGACCAGTATGCGGTCGCCTTTGCGGCTCCAGGTGGCGCTGCTGCGCTCGTCGGTGGACGAGAGCAAGGTGGAGGCGCCACTGGCCAGGTCCAGGCGGTAGATTTGCTCGGCTTCACTGCCGCCGGCGGCGCGGGCGTACACCAGGTAGCTGCCGTCGACCGGGTTGAAGCTGGCGCTGCCCACCGGGTCGGCAAAGTTGGTGACCTTCTCCAAAGGCCCACCGGGGTTTTTGAGCAAAAACAGCTGCGCGATATTCTCGCCCGCTGCGCGGTGGCGCACCAGCATTTCGCGGCGCAGGGGGTGCCAGTCGACAAAGCCAAAGGCGCGAAACTCGGTGTAAGGCGCTACGCGCTGCACCAAATCCATGCCGATGGGCGGGATGCCGTCGGCTTTAAGGTTGGCATTGGGCGCCAGGGTTTGGGCCTGGGCCTGCCCCAGGCAAAGCAGCAGGGCGGCGGCACACAGCGTAAGAGTGCGTTTCATGGGGGCTCCTTGGAATGCGAAATTCAGACTTTGTTATTGCTGGGCTTAAACACCGCGCTGCAGGCTTTGCGCGCTTCGTCCTCGCGCGGCAGTTTGTTGCAGACCTGGTCAAGCTGGCGGCTGAGCTTGGTGATGGTGGCTTGGTGCTCGCCCTTGTCATTCCAGGCTAGCAACTGCTTGCCCAGGCGCTGCAGCACGCGGCGGTTACGCTCGTAAAAGGTTTCGGGCGTGGGGCTGACTTCCGAGAGCAGGCCAGTGGCCGCTTTTTCAATGCGCGCGCTGTCTTGCGGGCTCATTTCCAGTAATTTGCCGATGTAGCCACTGCCCCATTGCATGCGGGTTGCCGGACCCTTGGACTCTTTCCAGGCGCGCTCGGCCCAGTCCAGCGCGGCCGCCTTGTCGCCCCGTTTCTTGGCGTTGGAGGACAGCACCAGCATGTGGTAGTAGGGCGAAATGGCCTTGGGCAGATCGGCCTTGAGCATGGCGTCGGACTCGTCGAGCAGCCCGGCATCGGCCAGCAAATGCGCGGCGTTGGGCACGATGGCTTGGCGCTCATGGGCGTCGGTGGTCTCGCGTTCGGCGCTCTGGGCGGCGCTGCGGGCCTGCGCCACCAAGGCAGCAGCGGGTGCCGCTTTACCGCCCTCGGGTGCATCGATGCGGCTTATATCCAGCTTGGCCTGCACGGCGCCCAGTTGGTCCGAGCGCGTCAGACTCGCGTCTTTGGCCAGATTGTCCAAGCTGTTGTTCAAGGCGGCCACCAAAGTGGCGCGCTCGGGGCTGGCTTTGGCGCTCAGGGCCTGCACCAGGTCGCTGGCGTAGTTTTCCAGGGTGTCAAAGTGGGTGCGTGTCAGTGCGGGGTCGGACAGGACCTCGCGCAAGCGGGCTTGCGTGGCCTCGGGCGCGGGCAGGGCGGTTTTGTTCTGGGCGAACGCGACTGCGGTCTTGAGCAGCAGGCGTGTCGACGCCTCCGCATAGGCCGGTGGGCAGGCCTGGGCCAGGGCGCGCAAGGTGGCGGGGCGGTCTTTTTCGGGCACGAGCTGGGCCTGGTCTTGCTCCCAGGAATAAAAGGCCAGCTGGCGCCAGGCCTGGGGCGTCAGGCTGGCAGCGTTGGGCCCCAGGGCCGTGGCAAGCGACTCCTTGACCGAGCTGCTGGAGGCCAGTGCCAGATCGAGCACTTCCATGTACCGGGCAGCATCAACCTCGCCGGGGATGCGGGTCAGCTCGGTGCCGTCGGGCTTAAATACGATCATGGTGGGGTAGCCCATCACCTTGAACTGGGCCCCCAGCTTTTGGGCGCCCGGCGTGTCGCCATCAATGTAGACCGCCAAAAATGACTTGCTGCGCTCAGCAAAGTCGGGCCGGGTGAATACGGTGGCCTTGATTTGGTTGCACGGCGGGCACCACACCGCGCCCCAGTACAAGAACACCGGTTTATTGCTTTTGCGCGCCTGCGCAAAGATGGCCTCGACCTTGGCGCCGTCGGGCTTGCGCCAGGCGATGGCAGGCGCCGCTTGGGGGGGTGTGCTGGCGCTGGCGCCGGCCAAAAGACCGACGGTCAGGACCATGGTGGTAAGCAAGGGGCGCATAAGCGGGTACATCCTCTTTATTCGTCCAACAACGACAGGCCTGCCAGGCTGGGCAGGGCCAAAGAGGGGGACTATAAGGGTTTGCGCCGGGGATTGCCGGAGAGGGCCCCATTGCGATAGGCCGACATGCGCTGGGCGCTTGGCCTTGGTGCGCCGCTCCGAGTTCAGCTACAGGGTGACGTT
>Ga0209084_1001528_pt1 | contig 19301 bp, 20 predicted proteins | sample C_130820_MF_Meta_FD_187309 | JGI IMG/M metagenome (GOLD analysis project Ga0209084, IMG submission 187309) | Freshwater microbial communities from Lake Croche, Canada to study carbon cycling - C_130820_MF_MetaG (SPAdes) (version 2) | ecosystem: Environmental > Aquatic > Freshwater > Lake...
ACCCGGCCCAAGCCCTGAGCGACGGCCCCAATGCCGTGCCCTTGCACCATATGCGCGCCCTCTTGGAGACGCTGGTGGCCTTGGATGCGGTGACCAAGAAACACGGTTTTTTAGAAAATGATTTTCAGTAAGCCGCTGCGGCGAGCGACAACGGTTTTTGCCAGTAACTTTGAAAGACGATAGATGAGCGCGATTGTGGACATTGTGGGTCGGGAGATTTTGGACAGCCGGGGCAACCCGACGGTTGAATGTGATGTGCTGTTAGAGAGCGGCACCATGGGTCGCGCCGCCGTACCGTCGGGCGCATCCACCGGCTCGCGCGAGGCCATCGAGCTGCGCGACGGCGACCGCCTGCGCTACCTGGGCAAAGGCGTGCTCAAGGCGGTGGACCACATCAACAACGAAATTTCGGAGGCTATTTTGGGCCTGGACGCCTCGGAGCAGGCGTTTTTGGACAAAACCCTGATCGACCTGGACGGCACCGAGAACAAAAGCCGTCTGGGCGCCAACGCCATGTTGGCGGTCTCTATGGCCGTGGCGCGCGCAGCGGCAGAAGAAGCCGGCCTGCCGCTGTACCGCTATTTCGGCGGCATGGCGGCGGTGCAAATGCCAGTGCCCATGATGAATGTGGTCAATGGCGGCGCCCACGCCAATAACAACCTGGACTTGCAAGAGCTGATGATCATCCCGATTGGCGCTTCGACGTTTCGCGAGGCGGTGCGTTACGGGGCCGAGGTGTTCCACGCGCTTAAGAAAATTTTGCACGACAAGGGCATGAGCATTGCCGTGGGGGACGAAGGCGGCTTTGCCCCCAATGTGCCCGGCCACGAGGCGGCTATCCAGCTGATTTTGGAAGCCATCGAGAAGGCCGGTTATGTGGCCGGTGAGCAAATCGCCCTGGGCCTGGATTGCGCAGCCTCGGAGTTTTACAAAGACGGCAAGTACGAGCTCACCGGCGAAGGCCTGAGCCTAGACGCCCAGCAATGGACCGATATGCTGGCCACCTGGGTGGACAAATACCCCATCATCAGCATCGAAGACGGCATGGCCGAGGGCGATTGGGACGGCTGGAAACTGCTGACCGAACGCCTGGGCAAAAAAGTGCAAATCGTGGGTGACGACTTGTTTGTTACCAACACCAAAATCCTCAAAGAAGGCATCGACAAAGGCATTGCCAACTCGATCCTGATCAAAATCAACCAGATCGGCACGCTGAGCGAGACTTTTGCGGCCATCGAGATGGCCAAGCGCGCCGGCTACACGGCGGTGATCAGCCACCGCTCGGGCGAGACGGAGGACACCACCATTGCCGACATCGCGGTGGGCATGAATGCCGGCCAGATCAAAACCGGCTCTTTGAGCCGCTCAGACCGTATCGCCAAGTACAACCAACTGCTGCGCATCGAGGAAGACTTGGGCGAAGTGGCGGTTTACCCCGGGCGCGCCGCCTTTTACAACCTGCGTTAATCCTCGCTGGCGCACCTGATGAATCGTCGTATCGTCCCTGCTGTGTTGCTTGTGCTGCTGCTGGTGCTGCAGGGTCAGCTCTGGTTTGGCCGGGGCAGCATTCCGAATGTGGCGCGCTTGAGCGAGGAACTCGCGACACAAAGGCGCAACAACACCCGCGCCGAGCAGATCAACCAGCGCATGGAGGCCGAAATCCGCGACCTGCGCGAAGGCCTGGAAATCGTTGAGGAAAAAGCCCGCGCCGAGTTGGGCATGGTTCGGCCCAACGAGATTTTTGTGCAACTGGTCAAGTAAATCCGAGGCGCCCCCGCCCGCGCGCCATGAAAATCGCCCTGCTAGGCGCCGAATGCACCGGTAAATCCACGTTGGCACAGTCGCTGGCCCAGAGGCTGCGCCAGGACGGCAAGCCCGTCATATTGGTACCCGAATATTTGCGCCAATGGTGTGCCCAGCATGGCCGCACGCCCCTGGCGCATGAACAAGCCGGCATCGCCCAGGCCCAAAGCGACGGGATTGCGCAGGCAAGCCCCAGCGACTGGTTGCTCTGTGATACCACACCCCTGATGACGGCGGTCTACAGCCACATCTATTTTTCGGACGACACTTTATTGGCACAGGCCCTGCACGCCCAAGGCCAGTTTGACCTTACCCTGCTGTGCGCCCCGGACCTGCCTTGGCAGGCTGATGGCATCTTGCGCGACGGGCCGGCCTTGCAGGCGCGCACGGACACTTTGCTGCGCCAATTGCTGACCGAGCATGGGCTGGCCTTCCGCGTTGTCACGGGGCAAGGCCCGCAGCGCCTGGAAAATGCCTTGGCGGCTGTTGTTGCATCAATGGGCGGTGTTGCCTGACTGGCTCTGGCGGGCCGCGTCCACAAACAACTGGGCGGTGTCCACCGGGTCAAAGTGGTATTGCACGCCGCAAAACTCGCAGGCCACCTCGATTTGCCCGCGCTCCTCGATCACGCTATTGGCCTCTTCTGCGCCAAGCGAGACAATCATGCGCGCCACGCGCGCGCGGCTGCAACTGCAGGCAAAACGCGGGCCCTGGGCGCCTTGCAGGGGCTCAAACCGCGTCATGGGCTCTTCCCAAAACAAGCGGTGCAATATGGTGTCCACCTCCAGGTCCAGCAGTTCCTCGCGCTTTAAGCTTTTAGCCAGCAAAGAAATACGTCGGTAGTCCTCGTCGCGCCCGATGGCGTCTTCGTTGTCGCGGCTGACCCTGCTGCCTTCCAGATTGCCGGCGCCTTGGACGGGCAGGCGCTGAATGAGTAAGCCGGCGGCCATGTTGGCGTCGGCGGCCAGCACCAGCGTGGTGTCGAGCTGCTCGCTTTGCAGCATGTAGTGCTCTAGCACCTCGGCCAGTTGCGTAAGAGGCTGGCCGTGGTCGTCAAACAAGGGCACCACGCCCTGGTAGGGCTGCTGCCCCGGAAACTTAGTCTTGGGGTCCAGGGTGATGGCGCAGCGCCCTTGGTTAGACACGTTCACCATCTCGGCCAAACCGGCCTGGTCTGACAAGGTACCGATCAGGCTCGCAGTGGCGCGCAGGCTCAAGTCGGGCTGCACCTCGACCACCGCCAGTTTCACCGGCCCATCGCCCATGATTTGCAAGGTGAGCGAGCCGTCAAACTTGATGTTGGACTGCATCAGCGTGGCGGCGGCCACCATTTGGCCCAGCATGTCGCGCAGGGGCGCGGGGTAGGCGCCGTGCTCGGTGTTGGACGCCCGTCGGCGCAGGATTTCGGTCCAGGTGTCGGTCAGCTTGACGAGCATGCCGCGCACGGGCAGCCCGTCGAAAAGAAATTTATGCAGTTGGGACAATCAGGGCTCCATGGCCAACGGCGCGAGCGCCCGGCGCAGGCCCAGGCCAGGGCCTAGGCGATTTTGTGAAAAGAGGCTTGGTAGCGCTTGGCATTGTCGATGTAATGCTGGGCCGTCATGCGAAGGCCCTGTATTTGCTCGGGGCTCAGGCTACGCACCACCTTGGCCGGGCTGCCCATGATGACCGAGCCGTCCGGGAACTCCTTGCCCTCGGTGACCAAAGAGCCGGCGCCGACCAGACAGTTTTTGCCGATTTTGGCCTTGTTCAGGATGACGGCGCCTATGCCCACCAGCGTTTCGTCGCCGATGGTGCAGCCGTGCAGCATTACTTTGTGGCCGACCGTCACGTAATTGCCGATAGTCAGTGGCACACCAAAGTCGGCATGTAGCACGCTGCCGTCCTGGATGTTGCTGCCCTCGCCCACCGTAATGCGCTCGGTATCGCCCCGGATAACGACGCCAAACCAAACACTGGCGTGCGCGCGCAAATGCACATCGCCCATGACCTGGGCGCTGTCGGCGACATAGGCCGAGTCGGCCATCGTGGGGGAAATTTGATCAAGTTCGTAGACGGCCACGGGAATTCCTGGAAGGTTTGCAGATGCCTAGAATTGTAGGGATGGAAATTCGCCAACAAGCCCTGGCCGCATGGCTGCTGCAGGACCCCACCGCCAAAGTCGCTGCGGTGCAGGCTTTGTGCGCCGATGCGTCCGCCCTGCTCTGTGCGCCCGAAGCCCGCTTGGAGGCGCCGTCTGAGCCCGGCCGCCCGGCGCGCCCGCTCCTTATCGAACCGCGCCTGGTGCCCCGACGCTCGTCGCACACCGTGGCCGGCCACGCCGCGCTGATGCATGCGATTGCGCACATCGAGTTCAACGCCATCAACCTGGCGCTGGACGCGGTTTGGCGCTTTCCCGGCCTGCCGCCCGCGTATTACCGCGATTGGCTGACGGTAGCCGGCGAGGAAGCGCTGCATTTTTCGCTCTTGCAAACCCACTTAAGCGGCTTGGGCTATGCCTACGGCGATTTCCCCGCGCACGATGGCCTGTGGACCATGTGCGTGTCTACCGAAGGCGATGTGCTGGCCCGCATGGCGCTGGTACCGCGCACGCTGGAGGCGCGCGGCCTGGACGCCACGCCGGTGATTCAGGCCAAGCTGCGTCAAATTCCGGCCGACTATGCGCAGGCGGCGGTCGTCATCTTGGAGCGCATCCTTAGCGACGAGGTGGGGCATGTGGCCATTGGCAATCAGTGGTTTCATCACCTGTGCGCCGAGCGCGGCGTGGAGCCGCTGGCCTTTTACCGTGAGGCGGCGCTGCGCCACCGCGCCCCTGGCCTCAAACCGCCCTTTAACCTGGACGCTCGGCGCCGCGCGGGCTTTACCGAGGCGGAAATTGCGGCGCTACCGACATGAAGCGCTGCCATCACGCCCTGGTTTGTAGCCTGTTACTGGTGGGCTCCAGCGCGCCAAGTCTGGCCTGGGCGCCTTTTGAGCGCAAGGCGGCCTATGAAGAGGTGGCCCTTTCGGCCAGCGAACAACAAAAAGTGCAACAAGCAGCCGGATGGGCCAAGCAGTCAGACACCGAGCTGCTGATCGAGGTAAAAAACAGCCTGCCCGGCCCCTTGGCATGCCACGGCGCAACTGTGCATTTGCTGGGCGGCGCCACCGTGAGCAAGAGCTTTTTGCCGCGTTTGTATGTGCCTACCGCAGCCACGCGCCAAGGTGCGGTGGGTGGCGTCAAAAAAGGGCAGATGAAGGACTTTTCGGTCACCTGCATGTGCTGGAAGAAGCCCGGCGACAGCGTCTGCGGCAATCCCAGCACCAACCCTAACGGCAAGTAGCGGATGGATTAATTTGCCAGCTTGGCCAGCGGGACCAGGCGTTCATGAAATTTAGCTTCTTGGAGTTTGACAGAAACTTAATCACTTTTCGTATATGCTTTCCAGCAATTGCACCGCAAGCGACAGAATCTGTATTTGTTTATCCTTGAACCTAAAGGAATGAACCCTAGTGCCGAATCTAATCGGAGAGTAATCTAGGAGGACAACTAATGCTTACAAACACACTTGCCATTGATTCCCTTGATTCTGGCGTCGAAATGCCCGCTTTGCGCCGATATCCATTTAACCGCATGCGCGTAGGCGATTCAATTTTCATCGATGATTTCCGAGTTGCACAAAGCGCGCGCGTCTCCGCAATCAACTACAGCAAGCGTCACGATTTAGCTTGGAAATTCAGCATCCGAAAGATGGAAAATGGGTGGCGAATATTTCGAGTAACTTAAGTCCTAGGAAAGATCTGCAAAAGTCAGCCCTCTGGCACGCCCAAACCTAAATGCGGATGAAAAAAAGCTTTGACACCAATGTTTTTAATTTGATCACCAAGAGAAAGCGCAAACGTTAATTTCTGGAGGAAACGTAACGGGTGGTTCCCTGGGCTGATCTGGTGGCCCTGATTGAGCCGCACGCGCACTCTGCAAAGACCTGACGTCCTCCCTTTGCAATGGTCACCATTTTGAGCGGTTACTCCATGCCGCAATGGTTTGGCCTGTCTGACCCGGCCATGGAAGAAGCCCTGCACGATGTGCCGCTGTATTGCGAATTTGCAAGACTCGATGCTGGCAAGACCCGCTTGCTTGACGAATCTACGATCCTGCGGTTTCGCCACCTGCTTGAAGAGCACCAGCTGAGCATGCAACTGCTGGCCAGCACCAATGCCACAATGGCCAGCCGGGGTCTGATGCTTAAAGCGGGAACGGTAGTGGATGCCACCTTGATTGCTGCGCCCAGCTCCACCAAGAACAGCACCAGCCAACGCGATCCTGAGATGCGCCAGGCCAAGAAGGGTAATCAATGGCACTTTGGGATGAAGGCGCACGTTGGGGTGGATGCAAAAAGTTGTCACCGGTGTCTACTATTAAATGGCACGCGTGGGTTGCGATAAGATTTGAAATTAATGGCCTACAAAACTTGATTTCAGCGCAGCAATGCCGTGACAGCCACTCCGATAGTCTGTTGCGCCGTAACAACAGTCATTCCCTGCTCGCGCCGAAGGCGGATCCAGTTGTCGGGGCTCAGGGTCATGAAGATGGCTTCAAAGCGTGCTTTGTCCCGCGCGATTTCCTTGGGCAATAGCGCCAGCAAAATCGTCCTTTCCAAGTGCACGCCCTGATGAATGCTTTCCTCAATAAACGCCGACTCGTGGCGGTGCACCTGCGCGGCGATGAAAAATGGTGTCAAGCGTTCGTACAACATGCAGCGGATCGCAATGTTCTCGTTGACGCGGGCGCGCCAATCGCTTGCCACATAAGGCAAGCGAAGCATGGAGGATACGGTTTCACGGATTTCGGTATTCACTTCGCGGTACAAGGTTTCCATATCCTCGAAGTGCCTGAATACGGTGCGCAGTCCTACGTTGGCGCGTGCCGACACATCTTCGGCGGTGGGCGCAACATGCCCTTGGCGAATGAGCGCAATAAAGGCCTGAACAATCTGCTGGCGCGTGAGCACTGTTCGGTTGCGGCGCCCGTCAGCAGGGGTAGCGTTGGACTGGTTCATGAAAACGCGTGTTGGTGGTGGCCGCGCGACATAGCGGGTCATCTAAGTGCCATCATAATCAGATGGGCGAGCGGACAAGCCCCCACAGCGCATGAATGCAAAAAGGAAATGCCCATGAAAACCAAAATCACCGAACTCTTTGGTATCGAACACCCCATCATCCAGGGCGGCATGCATTACGTGGGCTTTGCGGAGCTTGCAGCGGCGGTTTCCAACGCTGGTGGGCTAGGCATCGTTACCGGGCTGACGCAGCGTAGCCCCTCAGCGCTCGCCGCTGAAATTGCCCGTTGCCGCACCCTGACAGCCAAACCCTTTGGCGTGAACCTGACCTTCTTGCCCACCGTGAATGCGCCCGACTACCCCGGCTACATCCGCGCCATCATTGAAGGCGGCGTAAAGATTGTGGAAACCGCTGGCAACAACCCCCAAAAATGGATTGCGGCTCTGCACGAGGCGGATATCAAAGTTATCCACAAATGCACCTCGGTACGCCATGCACTCAAGGCGGAGGCCATCGGCTGCGACGCGGTCAGCGTGGACGGTTTTGAGTGCGGCGGCCACCCCGGGGAGGACGATATTCCCAACTTCATTTTGCTGCCGCGCGCTGCCGAGATGCTGAGCATTCCCTTCGTCGCCTCGGGCGGCATGGCTGATGGCCGCTCGCTGGTTGCCGCCTTGGCCCTCGGCGCCGAAGGCATCAATATGGGCACGCGCTTCATCGCTACCGAGGAGGCGCCTGTCCATGCCAACGTCAAACACGCCATTGTGGCGGCCAGCGAGCTCGACACGCGCTTGGTAATGCGCCCCTTGCGCAATACCGAACGCGTCCTGCATAACGACGCCGTCGACCGGTTGCTAGAAAAAGAGAAAGCGCTCGGCGCCAACCTCAAGTTTGAGGACATCATTGACGAGGTCGCGGGCGTGTACCCCCGCATCATGCAAGAGGGCGATATGCAGGCCGGCGCCTGGTCCTGCGGCATGGTGGCTGGATTGATCCATGATGTTCCTAGCGTCAAAGTCCTGATTGATCGCATCATGCGCCAGGCCCATGACATCATTGGCCAGCGGTTGACAGCCATAGATCGCGGCTAGGACGCGCAGCACCCGGACCAACAGGCATGTGGCGCTTTGTTATCACCCGCCTTGGGCTGGTCATCCCAACGTTTTTCGGCATGACTTTGCTGGCGTTTTTCCTGATCCGCCTGGTGCCTGGCGACCCCATAGAAACGCTCGCGGGCGAGCGCGGCATCGACCCGGTGCGCCATGCCCAATTGCTGCACGCTTACGGTCTGGATCAACCTCTTTGGACCCAATACGGCATTTACATCACCAAGGTTTTGCACGGCGATTTAGGCAAATCCATCATCACGCAAGCGCCGGTGATGCAGGAGTTTTTGGCCCTGTTCCCCGCGACCGTCGAATTGGCTTTGTGCGCCATGTTATTTGCCTTGCTGCTAGGCATTCCTGCGGGCGTGCTAGCGGCCGTCAAACGCAATTCCGTCTATGACCACGGCCTCATGGGCGCGGCCCTGACCGGTTATTCCATGCCGATTTTTTGGTGGGGTCTGCTACTGATCTTGCTGTTTTCAGTGCAACTGGGCTGGACGCCGGTATCGGGGCGGATCGCGGTGGCATATTTCATTGAGCCAAGTACGGGTTTTTTGCTGATCGACAGCGCGCTGTCCGATGAAAAAGGTGCTTTCCTTTCGGCGCTGGGGCATTTGATTTTGCCCACCATGGTGCTGGGCACCAATCCGCTGGCGGTCGTTGCCCGCATGACGCGCTCGGCCATGTTAGAAGTACTGGGCGAGGACTACGTGCGCACCGCCCGGGCCAAAGGCCTGCCGCCCTGGCGCGTCGTAGGCATCCATGCGCTGCGCAACGCCATGGTGCCCGTGGTGACTGTCATTGGTTTACAAGTAGGCGTTTTGTTCACCGGCGCCATCCTGACCGAGACGATTTTTTCCTGGCCCGGCGTTGGCAAGTGGCTGATCGAGGCCATCGCCCGGCGCGACTACCCGGTGCTGCAAGGCGGCATGCTGCTGCTGGGCCTGATCGTGATGGCGGTTAACGTGCTGGTGGACCTGACCTACGGCCTCATCAATCCGCGCATCCGCAGCTAATCTTCCATGGCCACCTCCACGCCCTCCCCTTTTTCGGCATTCTGGACTGCCTTTCGCAGCAACCGGGGCGCACTGCTGGGGTTGTGGACCGTGCTGGCCATCGTGCTCATCGCCGCACTGGCGCCCTCGCTCGCCCCCTACGATCCCACCGTGACCGACAACCAAGTGTTCCTGACGCCACCGGCCTGGCATAGCGGCGGCAGCGCAGCCCATTGGCTGGGCACCGATGCGATAGGCCGCGACATCCTCTCGCGCCTAATGCATGGAGCACGTCTGTCACTGGCCATTGGCGTGGCCGTAGTTGCTCTTTCGGTGCTGCTTGGCTGCGCGCTGGGCTTGGCCGCTGGCTATGTGCGCGGCGTGTTTGACATGGTCGTTATGCGCTGCATGGACGTCATATTGACCCTGCCCAGTTTGCTGTTGGCGATAGTCATCGTAGCTATTTTGGGACCGGGGTTGGTTAACGCCATGTTGGCGGTGTCCATCGTGGTCTTGCCCCACTATGTGCGGATCACCCGGGCCGCCGTTTTGGCCGAGGCGCAGCGCGACTATGTGACGGCCGCGCGTTTGAGCGGCGCAGGCCATCTGCGCCTGATGTTGGTAGAAATCTTGCCCAATTGCGCGGCACCTTTGATCGTGCAGGCCTCGCTGGGCCTGTCCACCGCGATATTGGACGCCGCCGCGCTAGGCTTTTTGGGCCTGGGCGCCCAACCGCCGCTTCCCGAGTGGGGCACCATGCTGGCCGATGCGCGCGAATTTGTGCTGCGCGCCTGGTGGGTGGTCACCTTCCCCGGCCTGGCAATTTTGATCACCGTGCTGGCCCTCAATCTGCTGGGCGATGGCCTGCGCGATGCGCTCGACCCCAAACTCAAACGCTGATGCAAGTCGCCCCGCCCATGCACCCCTCCGCGCCATTGCTCGAAATTACCGACTTGCAGGTCGATTTCCCCTCGGACATGGGCGTGCTGCACGCGGTCGATGGGCTTAGCCTGCAACTGCACGCGGGCGAGGTGCTTGGCATTGTGGGCGAATCCGGTTCGGGCAAAAGCGTCGCGATGATGGCCCTGATGGGCTTGCTCTCTTTTCCAGCACAAATGCGCGCCGCCCGCATGCACTTTGCCGGCCAGGACCTGCTCCAAGCCAGCGCGGCACAACGACGCGCCATCGCTGGCAAAGACATGGCAATGATTTTTCAGGATCCGATGAGCAGCCTGAACCCCAGTTTTACCGTGGCCTACCAGCTCTGCGAAACCCTGCGCTTGCACCGGGGCATGGATGCCCGCGCGGCACGCGCCCAAGCGGCCACCTTGCTCGCACAAGTGGGTATCGCCGATACCGCAAGCCGCCTGGATGCTTATCCGCATCAGCTCTCGGGCGGCATGTGCCAGCGGGTCATGATCGCCATGGCCATTGCCTGCCAGCCCCAATTACTGATCGCCGATGAACCCACGACGGCGCTGGATGTGACGGTGCAGGCGCAAATTCTTGAACTACTGGCACAACTGCAGCGCGCCCAAGGTATGGCCATGGTGCTGATCAGCCACGACATGGGCGTGGTCAGCCAGGTGGCCCAACGTGTCGCGGTGATGTACGCAGGCCAGGTCGTAGAAGTGCAAGCAGCCAGCACCCTCTTTGACACTCCAAGACACCCTTACACCCTGGCTTTGCTGCAGGCCATGCCCCAGCGCAGCCGGGGGGCGGCTCGGCTGGCAACTATCCCGGGCATGGTGCCCGGCATTTCCGACCGCCCAAGCGGCTGCTTGTTTGCACCGCGCTGCGCCTATGTCCAGACGGCCTGCAGCGCACCGGCCCCTGTCCATCGCGCCGGTGCGTCGCAGGTGCGTTGCCACTTCCCGCTGAATGCACCCGGAGGCCCCACATGAGCTCGGCGCAGCGAGATAAGGTGGTGGTGCAGGCGACGGCTCTGGGCCAAACCTTCCGTATTGGGCGCGGACTGCTGCGCGCGCCGGCGCTGCTGCAGGCGGTGCACGACGTGTCTTTCAGCATTTCGGCGGGCAAGACCTTGGCGGTCGTGGGCGAGTCCGGCTGCGGCAAGTCCACTCTTGCGCGCATGGTCGCTTTGGCGCAGGCGCCCAGTGCCGGCGATTTGACATTACAAGGCGTGCAAGTGCATGGCGCCTCTGGCACCGCGCTGGCCGCAGCGCGGCGCTCGGTGCAAATGGTGTTCCAAAACCCGTATGGCTCGCTGAACCCACGCCAGCGTATTGGACAAATTTTGGAGGCCCCGCTGCAGATCAATACCCGCATAGCCACCCAAGAGCGGCGCGCTTTGGTCGCGCAGATGCTTGCGCGCGTAGGGTTGCGCGCCGAAACCGTCGACCGCTATCCACATATGTTTTCCGGCGGTCAGCGCCAGCGCATCGCCATTGCGCGGGCATTGATGCTCAGCCCGGCGCTGGTCGTGGCTGATGAGCCTGTGTCAGCACTGGACGTCTCCATCCAGGCGCAAATTCTCAATCTGCTGCAAGACCTGCAAGAGGCGCTGGGCCTGGCCTATCTGTTTATCTCGCACGACCTGGGCGTGGTGCGCCATATTGCCGACGAAGTGCTGGTCATGTACTTGGGCAACACCATGGAGCAAGGCGACAAAAACCTTATTTTCGAGGCCCCACTGCACCCCTACACACGGGCACTTTTGGCCAGCACGCCGGCGCTGGGCCGGCCGGTCGGGTCGCGCCAAACTCTGTTGCTGCAAGGCGAAATTCCTTCGCCACTGGCACCGCCTGCAGGCTGCGTGTTTGCCAGCCGCTGCCCACAGGCAACCAGCCGTTGTCAGCAAGAACGCCCCCAACTGGCACCATTGCATGGTAGGCTGATTGCCTGTCATGAGGCAGCCAAGCTGGCTGCCTCCCCCTAGTTCGCCGGCGACCGGCATTTTTTCTCAAGGAGTACCCTTTATGCGTTTATTTCCTTTAAACAGCGCAACCGGCAGCAAAGCGCTGGCACTGAGCGCCCTGGCCCTGAGCGCGGCGCTTTGCGTGGCACCAGCGATGGCCAAAACCCTGGTGTATTGCTCAGAAGGCAGCCCAGAGAATTTTTACCCCGGCATCAACACCACCGGCACCTCTTTTGACGTCACAGAGCAAATTTATGACGGGCTGGTCAACTTTGAGCGCGGCGGCACCAAGGTCGTTCCCGCGCTGGCCGAAAGCTGGACGGTCTCCAAGGACGGCCTGGAATACGTGTTTCACTTGCGCAAAGGCGTGAAGTGGCAAAACACTAAATATTTCCAACCCACGCGCGACTTCAACGCCGACGACGTGCTCTTCATGATCGAGCGCCAGTGGAAGGAAGACAACCCCTACTTCAAAGTCACCAGCCCCAACCACTCCTATTTCAACGACATGGGCATGCCTAAACTGCTCAAAGCGGTAGAAAAGGTAGACGCCTACACCGTCAAATTCACGCTCAATAAAGCGGAGGCGCCTTTCCTAGCCGATTTGGCCATGCAGTGGGCAGGCATCCAGTCCAAAGAATACGCAGACGCCATGCTCAAGGCCGGAACGCCCGAGAAGGTCGACCAAGAGCCCGTCGGAACCGGCCCCTTCGCGCTGGTGCAGTACCAAAAAGACGCCATCGTGCGCTTCAAGGCCCACCCGGCGTACTGGGCCGGCAAGGCCAAGATTGATGATTTGATCTTCTCCATCACCCCCGATGCCTCGGTGCGCTGGGCCAAGTTGCAAAAAGCAGAATGCCATGTCATGCCCTACCCCAACCCGGCCGATCTGGACAGCATCCGCAAGGACGCACAGGTCCAAGTGCTGGAGCAAGCCGGCCTGAACGTGGGCTATCTGGCCTACAACACCACCAAAAAGCCTTTTGACGATGTGCGCGTGCGCAAGGCCATCAATATGGCCATCGATAAAGCCGCCATTATTTCGGCTGTCTACCTGGGCACCGCCGTGGCGGCCGTGAACCCGATTCCGCCAAGCATGTGGGCCTACAACAAAGCCATCAAGGACGACGCCTTCAACCCCGCAGAAGCCAAGAAACTCCTGGCTGCGGCCGGTTACCCCAATGGCTTTATCACCGATTTGTGGGCCATGCCGGTCCAGCGCCCCTATAACCCCAATGCCAAACGCATTGCCGAACTCATGCAGGCTGATCTGGCCAAAATTGGCGTGACAGCAGAAATCAAAAGCTTTGAATGGGGCGAGTACCGCAAGCGCATGCAAGCAGGCGAACATCAAATGGGCATGCTGGGCTGGACCGGAGACAACGGCGACCCGGACAACTTCCTGGACACCTTGCTCGGCTGCGACGCAGCCAAGACCAACGGCTCCAACGTCGCCAAATTCTGCTACCAGCCCTACGAAGACGTGGTGAGCAAAGCCAAGGTGGTTACCAACGTAGCCGAGCGGACCAAACTCTATGAGCAAGCGCAGCGCATCTTCAAAGAGCAGGCGCCCTGGTTCACCATCGCCCATGCGGTGCAGATCAAGCCTATCCGCAAAGAAGTGCTCGACTTTCGCCTAAGCCCCTTCGGGCGCCACACTTTCTACGGCGTGGACATGCGCTGACCAGAGGGCCTAGCCGCGTACCAGGGCATCGGCCATGGCCTGGTACGCTGGCAGGGTATAAAGATCGTTGGCAGCATGGGCGGCCACCGGGTGAGAGGCAAAGCGCGCAATCACCATCTCGGCGCGTGGATCGATATAGATGTTTTGCCCATGCACACCCCGCGCCATGATGGCCCGGTTGGCGTTATGAGAGACCCACCACATATTGCGGTAGCTCCAACCGGGCAAAGTAGGCGGTCCGTTGGTCACAAAGCGCGCCCGATCTGCGCCCCGATGCAAGTCCTCCACCACCGCCTGCGCGATCACCTGCCGCTCGCCCACGCGCCCGCCCTGACGCAGTAGCTCGCCCAAGCGGGCCATATCGCGCACGCTGGCGTTCAGGCCGCCGCCGACAAACTCCACGCCGCAGCTGTCCACGGTGTAGCAAGCGTCCAGCTCGGCGCCCATGGGTTGCCACAGCCGCTGGGACACCAGGTCCGAAAAATTGCACCCCGCCACCCGCCGAAGTATCCAGCCCAGCACATCGGTATTGACCGTGCGGTAGGTGAACTCGGCGCCGTGCTCACCCCGCGCGCCCACGGTCGGCATATAGGAAAAAAAGTTGTCTGGCCCAGCCGCGCCAGGTGGCCGGGCCAGCATACCGCCCGCGTACATATGGCTCCAAATGGTGGCCTGGGGGTCGGCGTAGTTTTCCGAATAATCGATGCCAGTGGTCATGTCCATCGCCTGGCGCACCGTGGCACCCGCAAATCCGCTGGCCTGCATTTCGGGAAGGTAATGCGTTACCGGTGCATGCGGATCGAGCAGCCCCTGGTGCGCTAATTCTGCGGCCAAGAGCCCCGCCACCGACTTGGAGACGGACATCATCACATGCAGCGCCTGCGGGTGCATGACGCCGCTGTAGTGCTCCAGCACGACCCGCCCTTGGTGCAAAACCACGATGGCGTCGGTGTAGGTGGCGGCCAACATATCGGTCCAATGAAGCGCAGCGCCACCGGTCATGGGCTGGAAGGTGGTGTTCCACAGGGCGGCGTCCAGAGCCTGCGTGAAGGCGGCGCCAGGTTGGTCGGCCCGCGCGACGGTGCGCGTGGGCACCAGTTCGCGCGTATGGGCAAAAGACCAACGAAATTGCGGAAATCGGTAATTACTACCATCGGCAAAGGCGATGCGCTTGTCCGGCGGCACAGGCTCGCCTTGCATCCAACCCAGGACGCGCGGGTCGGTTTGCTGCGCATTGGCAAAAACCCGGCCATCCAGACCACGGGTAATTACCGGCCTAAGGGGCACGGGCGAGGAGGAATCAATTGGGGTCATGGTCTCGGAAGTAGGTGGGCCAGTGCAGCGTCCTGGGCGCGCAAGTACGCGCTATTGTTGGCGTTTTGCGCCGGGCGCACGATAGCGTAAACCATTAGCAAGACGCTTGAATGCCCATGCTATAAACCCTGCTGAGCTGATCCAAAACCAATAACGGAGACAAAACTATGCGCATTTCCGCCATTTTTGCAGCGGCCTTGACGGCCCTGGGCGCCACCGTGGTATCTGGCATTGCCAGTGCCCAGACAGTTGAACTTAAGTTCGCATCCTCAGCGCCGCCGACCTCGCCCTGGGCCAAGCAAATTGACCGGTTTGCCGCCTACATGGACGCCGAAACCAAAGGTGGCTTGAAGATTTCGCCGTTTTACAACTCCCAACTGGGCTCAGAAAACGACGCGATCGCACAGGTCTCGCGGGGGCGCCTGGACATGGGCTCGTTCACCGCCTCCTCAGTGGCATTGCAGGTGCCCGAAATCGCGCTGGTGCAACTGCCCTTTTATTTCAGTACCGCCGCGCAGCGCGACTGCGTGCTGGATAACCATGCCCAAAAACCGATGACGGAGGCTTTGGCCAAGAAAGGCCTGCGCTTTCTGCGCTGGGGCGAGGTTGGCGCTGTGCATTTGCCCGGGAAAAAGGCCTATGTCACCCCTGCTGACGTGCGCGGCATCAAGGTGGGCGTGGTCACGAACAAGCTCAACAACGAGTTTTGGAAAGCCATGGGCGCTAACCCGGTTCCCACGGCTGTCGCCGAAGTGAGCTCGTCCATGCAAACCGGCCTGATTGACACCTACCCCACGCCTTTTGCGTTTTACGTGCCCTCGGGCTTGAACAAAATCGCGCCCACGATGACCAAGTTCCCCCTGTGGGACGCCGCCGGCGTGACGCTGATGAACCTTGGGGTTTATGAAAAACTGTCGCCCGAGGTCAAGGCAGCTTTGGAGCGGGAGACCGAAAAATACCCCAACAGCCTGTACCGTGCCGAAATTCGCGGGGTCGATGCGGCATTGACCAATGTCACCAAGGGTGCGGGCGGGACCGTCGTTGACACCACCGCCGAACAGCGTGCTGAATGGCAAAAAGTATTGGGCAACTTCTGGACCACGATGGCCAAAGAGATGGGGCCCGAGGGTGAAAAGTTCTTTGCTGTCCTCGAGGCAGGCAAAAAATCCTGCGAAAACGCTAAGTAAACAGGTCTAGTCCATGACAAGGAGCACGCCCGCTTACGCCGTGCGCCTGCTGCAGCTTTGGCATCGCGCCGAATGCTGGCTGGCCGTGTTGGCGTTTTTCTTTATCGCGCTGGTGCTGTGCATCGATGTGGTCGGGCGCGAGTTTTATGGCCCGCTAATGAACGCAATGGGTTTCTCTGTTGGCAGCACCGGACTGTTTGGTTCACAAAAGTTGGCTATTTTTGCCTTGGTGATCGGCTCGTTTTGCGGCGTGGGCATTGCCACCGCGACCGGCGTGCACCTGGTGCCGCGCTTGGCTTTTGGGTGGTTCCCGCAGGCTTGGGGTGAAGCCATCGACCGCCTAGCGGACTTGTTTGCGGGCTTGTTTTTGTTAGGTGTTTCCTGGTACGGCGTGGTGTTCGTGCTGGCGTCCAAGCAGTCGCAGGTACTGGCGCCGGTGATTAATGTGTCGGCCTGGCCCATCCAAATGGTGATCCCGCTGGGGTTTGCCTCGGCGGCGGTGCGCTATTTTTTCTTCGCGCGCTGGCCTGACTTGCGGCCTGAGCCACCGGAGTACCAAGAATGAACGGAATGCTGCTCTTGGTGGGCTTGGTGGTGCTTTTTCTGGCCATGCGCCAGTCCTTGCTGGTGATTTTGCTCGGCGCTGCGGCGGTCGTGCATTTGGTTTGGGGCCGCGGGCAGTTGGACTACATCATCGAGGATATGTGGATCTCGCTGGACAAAGAGCTTATTCTGTCCATCCCTATGTTTGTGCTGTGCGGCGGCGTCATGACGCGCGGCACCACGGCACGCCGCCTGATTGATATCGCTGCGGCACTGACGCGGCACTTGCCTGGCGGTTTGGCGGTGGCCTGCGTGCTCAGTTGCGGTGTGTTTGCAGCTATTTCGGGATCGTCCATCGTCACCATGCTGGCCATTGGTACGGTGATGTACCCAGCCATGAAGGAGGCCAATTACTCCACCCGCTTCTCGCTGGGCCTGATAATGGCTGGCGGTACGCTGGGCATCATCATCCCACCCTCGATTCCGCTGATTTTGTACGGCCTGGTAACCGAAACTTCGATCACCGACCTGTTTATCGGCGGCGTCGGCCCGGGCCTTCTGTTGCTGCTGGTGTTTGCCCTGTATGCCATGTGGGTGAACCGCAATATGGCCACCCTGCCCTTTAGCTGGCCGATTTTGCGCCAGGCGCTGCGCAACGGTATTTGGGCCATGATGATGCCAGTCATTTTGCTCGGCGGCATTTACAGCGGCTATTTCTCGGCCATCGAGGCGGCGGCGGTATCCTTGATTTACGCGCTGTTGATTGAGATTTACATCCACAAAGAGATGAAATTCGCCCAGGTCTATGACGTGGTGCTGGACGCATCCAAGCTCGGCGGCACGCTGTTTCCCTTGCTGGCGGTAGCGCTCAGCCTTAATCTGGTGATGACCGAACACCACGTGCCAGCCATGGCGGTACAAATTGTGCAGGGCTACATCAGCAGCCCGCTAGCCTTTATGTTGCTGTGCAACGGCCTTTTGCTCATTGTGGGCTGCCTGATGACCTCGGGTGAAGCCATCCTGATTTTTGCGCCTCTGCTAGCGCCCTTGGCCTTGTCCTACGGCTATGACAAGGTGCTTTTCGGCATCATCATGATCGTCAACCTGGAGATCGGCTTTTTAACCCCGCCGGTGGGCCTGAACCTTTTGGTTGCCATGTCTACGTTTAAACAAAAATTTGGCGAGCTGATCATTGCAGCCGCGCCCTTTGTGGTGCTGATGCTGGGCTGCCTGGCCGTTGTGGCCTGGCAGCCGTGGATTGCCATGGCCTTGGTCGGACACTAAGGCTGGCGAGGCAAGCGCAATGGCTTACTTCCCGTAATAGGTCGGCAACGCTTGCAGATAGGTTGGTAAATTTGGGTTTTTCATCAGCCGGGGGAAAAACGCCGGATCTTCATTGGTCACCAACGGGCTCAGATGGGTGGGCTCAAAGGGCAGGCCAAAGCGGCATTGCAACAACTGCTTGGCATCCTGCACACCGACTGCGCCCTGAGGCGGGGGCAGATTGCACACGGCTAAGTCGCGGCTGGCCTGCTCCATGCTAATTTTGGCGGCCAGGTCGGCGGGATCAAATTGCAAGGCCTTTTCAATACGCGCCATGGTCTGGGCGACGGACATTTCCGGCAGCTGGGTGCCTGGGCAGTTGGGCGTCATAGATTTGCTGCGCTTGCCGCCAAAGGTCGCCGTCACCTCGATATCCTGCGCACTTGCGCGGGCTTTTTCCAGCATGGCGCTGTCGCCGTACAAGGGCTCACCGCGCACCAGCACCAGTTGGATGTTTTCCTCGGTCGCCACAATCATGTTGCGGTAAGGGTCAGGGTGGCGCTCGTCCAGCACCAGCAGGTCGCCTAGGTAACCAGGGGCGATTTGACCCAGGCGCTTGTCCCAGCCCATCGCTTGGGCCGGTTTGCGGGTAAGCATCTCCACCAGATCGCGGTCGGAAAACAGACCGCGCAGCTCGTGCTTGTTCACCAAATCTGCCACCTTGAGTTCGGCCAAACTCGACTTACTACCCGAGGGCGCCCAATCGGGCGCCAGACTGACGGGCAAGCCGGCACGGCGGGCCGCTTGCACATTGGCAGTTTTCCCGTAAAGCATGAAATTGGACAAGGGTGACCACACCAGTTTGGCGCCAGCCGCCGCCATTTCCTTGAGCTGCGACTCGGTCAGGCCCACACCGTGGATGGCTATGAGTTCAGGGCCTAGCAAGTTGCTCTCTTTGAGCACCGCAAACTCGCTGGCCATACGCGGAGACGGACCTTCTGCCAGATGCAGTACGAGCATGCCTTTTTGGCGCTCGGCCTGCATATCCGCCCACTCTTTGGCACTGCGGCCCAGGTCCACCCGGCTGGAGGCCATGCGGGGTTCCACGGCAGAATTCTCGATATTGCGCACCAGACACTCTTCTTTGGAATACGGCAAATTGGTGCGCCCGCCTTGCAGGGTCGTGGTCCCGCCAGCCAGCGCCTTGTATTCACCATAGCGGCCCACCTCCAAACCCAAGTCCAGGTAATAGGCGCGCGTCAATACCTCTTGGGGATAGGTAATGCGTCTGTTGTATGCATCGTCATACCAGCGCCACTCGTAGCGATCGCGGTATTTGCTGCTGATGGGCATTAATGGGTAAATAGCATATTCCGGGTGGTTATGCAAATCAATAATGCCGGGATAAATCACCATGGGCCCAGGCAGGACCACGGCATTTTTGGCTGCGTCTGGCAAGGCCTCGCCCGGGCGGGCCATGGCTTGGAT
>Ga0209084_1001532_pt1 | contig 19239 bp, 23 predicted proteins | sample C_130820_MF_Meta_FD_187309 | JGI IMG/M metagenome (GOLD analysis project Ga0209084, IMG submission 187309) | Freshwater microbial communities from Lake Croche, Canada to study carbon cycling - C_130820_MF_MetaG (SPAdes) (version 2) | ecosystem: Environmental > Aquatic > Freshwater > Lake...
TATCTCGACACGAGGTAGGCAAGCGAACAGTTATCAACATAGATGAACTGCTTGCAGAAAAAGATCGCACATTCATCTAAGTAAGGAACCCCATTGTTATCAGTCAAAGAAGTTGACGCTAAGCTAGCACGCTTACGTACTCGCTCATCAGCGCGAGATCAACGTATGCGTGATGTGCTCTCGGTGCGTCAGGGAGATATCTCTAAGGTATATCCTGCAATGTTTTCAGAGGATTACCCAAAGCCTCTCGTTGCAAACTTCATTGACGTAGCAGCACGTGACTTAGCAGAAGCAATGGCACCACTACCATCCTTTAACTGCTCAGCAACTAATATGGTTTCAGATACTGCACGTAAAGCTGCAGATACTAGAACTCGTATTGCAAACTTTTATGTAACAAACTCTGACCTACAACTGCAGATGTACACAGCAGCAGATTGGTATAACACCTACGGTCTTGGTATTGGTATGGTTGAGATGGATTACGATGACAACAATCCTCGTATGCGTATGCTCAATCCATTTGGTACTTACCCAGAGTTAGATCGCTATGGTCGTGTCTTATCAGTTACTCAGGTCATCGTTACCGATGCAGAGACACTAGCAGCGCAATACCCAGAGTTCTATGATTTAATTTTAGGACGAAACCAGTACGCTCTATCTTCTCCTTACATCTCAATGGTCAAGTACCACGATAAAGACCAAGACCTACTGTACTTACCAGAACGTAAGAACCTAGTCCTATCACGCACGCCAAATATCTTGGGCAAGGCTATGGCCTCTGTCGTAATGCGTTCTTCCCTTGATGGTGAAGCACGTGGACAGTTTGATGATGTTCTATCTGTACAGCTTGCTCGTGCTCGCTTTGCAGTCCTACAGATCCAAGCAGCAGAAAAGTCTATCCAGGCACCTATTGCTATCCCACAGGATGTACAGGAGTTGGCTCTTGGACCAGATGCAATTATGCGTTCTGCAAACCCACAAGGTATTCGCCGCGTTCCTTTGGAACTACCACCTGGAGTCTTTACAGAGTCTGGTGTCCTAGAGCGTGAACTACGCCTTGGTGCTCGCTACCCTGAGTCTCGTTCAGGAGATATCAGCGCATCAGTAGTTACTGGTCGTGGTGTGCAAGCACTACAGGCTGGCTTTGATACACAGATCAAAGCAGCACAAGCACAGTTTGCTCGTATGTTCCAAGAGCTTATTTCTATTTGCTTTGAAGCAGATGAGAAAGTATTTGGTGGAATCATTAAGACCATCAAGGGAACAGATGATGGAACACCTTACGTTCTAAAGTACACACCATCTCGTGACATCAAGGGTGAGTATGGCGTAGATGTACGCTACGGAATTATGTCTGGTATGGACCCTAACCGTGCCATCATTGCTTTACTACAAATGCGTTCAGACAAGTTAGTATCTCGTGACTATGTACGTCGTGAGATTCCTATGGACTTAAATGTTACGCAGGAGGAACAACGTGTTGATATTGAAGAGATGCGCGATTCTTTGCGTGTTGCTGTTGCACAGTATGCTCAGGCAATACCAGCCCTTGCAGCGCAAGGTCAAGATCCTAGTGAGATCATTACCCGTATTGCATCTGTTATCCAAGGTCGCCAAAAGGGTCAGTCACTAGAAGCAGTAATTGAAAAAGCATTTACACCAGAACCAACTCCAGCCCAGCAGATGCCACCAATGGCTCCAGGTATGGAACAACAACTTCCAGCAGCAGGTGCGGCTCCCGCCCCTGCCTCGCAGCAACCTCCACAAAATCAAGGCGGTATGGCCCCTGCTGCTGGTCAAAAACCCGATATAGCCCAACTACTAGCTTCTATTAGCGGAGCAGCATAAATGAGGGAGGTGTAAAATGAATAAAGGATCACGCGCAAAGGCATCTATGTTAGCGCCAAAGCAGGGCAAGATGGATACATCAAAGCCAGCAGGAGGCAAAGTAATGTTTGGAATGATGTCTAAAGCCAAAAAAGGTAAGGCAGTAAAGAAGGGCTAATAACTTTTTAAGGGAAGGTGTACTGGGCGATGAAAGATGATAATTATATTCCTCGTCCAGTGCGCTTTCTTGACTTTGTAGTTATAGGTGTAGGTTTTTTACACAACATAGCATCATCTGTTGAAACATTAACAGGTGAACTAATGGAACTATCTATTTACCATTCAAATCATATTACCCAAACCAACAGTGCTTGGGAAGATATGGCAAACGATTTAGAAAAATTAAAGGAGGAACCACAGTGAGTATGATGAATCCACTGGCTGGACCAGCAGGCCCAGGTAAGTACTCCACACGTACCGATAATTTGCAAATGGGATCTACCGCATACGGTGAAGGCGTTGATACACAGGCTATTAAGTCTGGCGCTCCGCTTTCTAAAACACCAGATACACGCCCTGCTCGCGCAGGTGATGTGCGTGAAGCAGCTGCACAAGCACCAGTAACAGCATTGTATGCACCAACACAACGTCCTAATGAACCAGTTACTCAAGGTATTGCAGTAGGACCAGGTGCAGGACCAGAAGCGTTAATGATGCAATCACAATTTGCACAAACAAAGATTTCTGACACTCTTGCTCAAATGCTTCCTTATGACCAAACTGGAGAAATAGGAATTCTTTACCAGCAGGCTTTGTCACGAGGTATGTAATTGGCAAACCCAAACATTAAAACGGCAGCTTTGCAAGCAGGTCTTAATCCTCAGCAGCAAACACAGGTTGATGGTTTATCTAAACTATTAGATTCACACCGTAACCTTCTTGCTATGCCTGCACCTCAAGCACAAGCTTCTTTTTCTCAACTTACTCCAGACCAACAGAACGCACACGTTGCAATGTTTGGTGGAGATACAAAGCCAAACCAAGGTTGGTTGGGGAACTCACTGCACTATATGTCTAATGCGGTAAAGACAACTATTGCAGCACCTTTCAAGGCACTTAATGAAGTATCAGATTTTATGACTCGCTTGTACCGTACTGGTGCTATCGCAGTTGACCAAGGTGTAGATCTTGGCAAAGCATTTGAAATTGCAAATGATAAGGGCGATAAAGTATTTAGCCCAGATCGCATCTCTAATGCTAAAACTAAATATGGTAATGATATAATCAATGTTGCTATGAAGGTAGCAGAAGGTGTATCACGTTCAGAGATTCTTGCATCTGGAACAGAAGCAGAAAAGAAAATTGTATCAAGCACTGAAAATAATTTGTTATTTCAAGATGCACTAGATGCAGTTCAAGCTGCAAAATACTCACCAGGTCGTCAGTTAGCAAACCTATTACTTCCAGGAAATTTAGAAGGTTCAGGACTTCTCTATAAGGGAATCTCTGGCGTAGGCGATGCTGCTTATCGCATATTTGCAGACCCAACTCTTGCATTAGGTAAGGCTAAAAAATCCTACGATGCAGGTAACTTTGCTTTGTTTACAATCTTGGGTAAGGCTCCAGGAACTTATGGTCGCTCTATCCTACGCACAGCAGCCGATACCCAGCAAGTAGAACGTGTATTCCAAGACGGCAAAGTTGTTAACTTCTTTAATGTATATGGAACTGAACTAAATAAACTAGCAGCAGCACGCAAAGCGAATGATCCTAGAGCAGCTGTAGAAGCATCAACCAACCTTAAGCGTATTGCTCCAGAATTTGGTCCAGCAGCTGTAGATGAATTTATCCGTGCTGGCGTTAAGAACGCAGATACTGCTAAGAACTATCTTGCTAATGCAGAAGATTTACGTTTTATTTTACAAGGCCAGGCATCACGCAAAACACCTTTAATTCCTAAATTAGATGCTACTCGTAAGGCACGCATTGCTGTGCTTACTACTGGTGACAAGATTCTTGATATTAACAAAACAGGTCGTGCTCTGGTAGATGCAGCCTATGGCGCAGATGAAATTCAATATGGTGATATTGCTACTGGTTTGTTTACCAATGCAGAAAAGATTGCACAGCTAGAACGTGGCGTTGGAAAAATTAAGCAAGATGGTTCATACCGTCTTAGTCTTAATCAAATCAATGGCAAGTTAGATCGTTTTGCTAAAAAATTTACAGTCATTCCATACTTCAAAAATGGCTACTTTGATGTTAATTCGCCAGATGCAGCAGATCAGGTATATCGTCTAGCGCGTATGACTAACACTCGTTATCATTCACAGATTCTTAAAGAAGCATTTTCTGCAGGTGACGAAGGCCAGAAGCGTCAAGTATTTCTTGGCATCTGGAATACTTATGCTGAGATTCGTCAAATTTCAAAAGGTCAAGCAGGACTTGATTATCTTGCAGTTCAAAATGGAAAGATTCCACAACAATACGCATCCAACCGTATTGTAAAAGAATTTGATGAAGCTGGCAATGAGATTGGTACTAAGGTAGAAAACCCTGCAGTATTTAATGGTCAAGCAATGGCTATTGATGACACACAGTTATCATCAGGTATTGCAGTTCCTTCTTTATACCAGATGGATATTTTAGCATCACGTCAAACTTTATTTGCAAAGATGTTTGGACCTAACTATAAGAACTGGGCAAACAAGTTAACAAATGCTTGGTCATTTGGAACTATTGCTGGACCTAGAATGGTTATTCGTAACGCAGCAGAAGATTTAATGATTCATTTAGCAGTAGGTGATTCAGCCTGGGGCTTGGTAAAGGGACGTTTGCTTAATACTAAATTGCAAATTGCTGCAGGCAATGGTGATCTTGGCTTTATTAACAAGGTACTTCGCAAGTCTGATATTGCAGATGGACAGACTGCTATGAAAGCAGCCCTTGAAGCAGGCGATATAAACGCTGCTCGTACAGTTATGGCAGATGCTATTACTAAATCAAGCCTTGGTGCTAAGTTAGACCAGCGCAGTGCAGACTTGCTAGCCCGTTATATCAAGCACGGTGATATTGACAATCTGCTTGCAGATGTTGCAGAAGGTGGCAAGAACGCTACTCGTGGTTTAGATTCATACTTAAAGATAACAGAAGATGTATCTAAATATGGCAAGGTTGATGCACTAGAAGTTAATGGCAAAGCATATAAAACACAAACTGGATCTTCTTTTGTAACTGAGAATCCAGTATTGAGCACAGAGTCTCGCGTAGGTTGGCTTACTAAATTAGGTATGTTTGGTGCATCAGATCTGCGTCGTCAAACTATTCTTAATATGTCAGACAACATCCCTCGTGATATGGCTATTACAAATATCCGTAAATATATTGAGGACCTACCTGAAAAAGCACGTGGTCGTTTTGATCTCTACAAAGCAGGTGGTGATGTGCAACAACACGCCGCAGCCTTGTATGATGATACACGTCTTTATTTCTCAAAGCGAGATGGTTCTCTTAATCAGGACCTTATTAACAAAGTTCGCTTTTATGATGAAGCAGGAAATTTGCGTGTTTCTACAAAAAAACTAACTCTTGATGATCTTCCAGGTCAAGATCAATTACATCTTGCACCAGAGTCCATTTCGATTCCTCGTATGATTCCAGTATCAGATACACCAAACTTTGCCTCTGATATTATGGAGTGGGGTTGGGAAAAGATGGGCGAAGCTAATGCACGCTTCTCACGTCACCCAATGGTAATTGACTCAATCATCACTATCCAAAAGGATATGGAAGATTCTGGTTACTGGAACCACTATATGAGCAAGGTAACTGCTGGTAAAACTGGTGCTGAACTAACAGCAGCAACAGATATGGCAGAAAAGCATCTATTATCTATTGTAGAAGATATGGCCAAGACTCGTGTTCTTGGTTATGTAGATAATCCTGCAGTACGTAGCCAATTGGCTATGAGTGTTGCTAACTTTGCTCGCTTTTATCGTGCAACAGAAGACTTTTATCGCCGTATGGTACGAACAGTACGCTATAATCCAGAGTCATTGACACGTGCAAGCCTTACATATGAGGGTATTTCACACTCTGGCTTTGTACAAACAGATGATAACGGTGACCAGTACTTCTTCTATCCAGGATTAGAGCCTGTATACAAGGTAATGAACAAGGCTATGAAGGTATTTGGCGTACAAGATGCGTTCCAAGTACCAATGCCAGTTCAATTTGGTGCATCATTAAAGATGATTACACCTTCTATGAACCCAGATTCATTATTTCCTACTTTTGCTGGTCCATTAGCTTCACTTCCAATCAAAATGATTGGCAATGTAATACCACAGGTTAAAGATCTTGAACAATACTTAACAGGTTCCTATGGTGTAGACCAACCAATGATTAGCGCAGTTCTTCCAGCACACGCTAATCGTTTATTACAAGCATTAAATAAGGATGAGCGTTCATCTCAATACGCATCTGCTTTTCGTAAAGGCATAACATATCTTGAAGCAACAGGTCACGGATTAAAAGTAAAAATTGATCCAAAAACTGGAGAAGAAATTGCACCAACAGCTGGTGAAATTGCTGCATACCAAGATAAAGTTCAAGCTTCAACATTAACTGTTCTTGGTCTTCGTTTCTTATTTGGATTCATAGCACCTGCTCCTCCATCTATCAAGTTAAAAAGTGATATGTCAAAGTGGGTCCGCGACAATGGAGAAACTTCATATAAGCAAACCTTTAATAAACTTGTAGAACGTTATGGTTCTATTGATAAAGCAACCCAAGAGTGGATTCGTTTGTTTCCAGATCAAATGCCTTATACAGTATCTGAATCTGAAAGTAAAACAGTTGCTCAAGTTCGTGCAGTTGGATCTGCTGGTAATTGGGTTAAAGATAACTCTGCGCTATTGGCTCAGTACCCACAGGGTGCACCATTCCTTATCCCACAAGCTGGTTCATTTGACTTCAACGCATACAAGTTACTGTTCTCAGAAGGTCTAAAGCAGAACAAGACATTGACAGATTTTGTCCGTCAAGCATCCAGTGCTAGAGACGTACAGACTTACTATGCACAGAAGGATCAGTTTGACGCACAGCTTGCTATGACTTATTCAACTGATGCTAAGCGTGCATTGCGTGACCAATGGCAACTATGGTCAGATCAGTTCAAGGGTGCTCGTCCATTACTACAGGAGCAACTGGGTCAGGGAGGCCAAAAGGCTATTGATCGTGTTCGTGCTGTAGAAGATCTACGCAAGATGTTAGATGATAATACAGTTAAGGCACAGCCAGAGACTCGCAAACTGCTCAAGCAAATGATGGATCAGTACGACCAGTACAAGTATACCCGCGATACGCTAACAAGCAATAGCGGAGTTCAGCAAGATTACAAGGATATGTTGAAGCAAAATGTAAAAGCATCATTGCAGAAGTTAGCATCACAAGATGTTAACGCTCAGTCAGCTTATGACATTCTCTTCTCAAGATTGATCGGAGACTAAGTGGCAGCAAAATCAGCAGACCAAGCACGACAAGAGTCTTGGCAAAACCAGATTATTAAGTCTGGCGCTACAGTCTCAGGCACAACAGCATCTGGAGTACCTGCCGCAACAACTAATCCTATTGCCGTAGAACTTTACAATATGACAGATGCTCAGCGTATGCAGATTGCACAAAGTCTGAAGAACGCTGGATACAAAGTACCAGCAACTGGCAAGTTTAATGACACATTAGTAGCCCAGTGGTCAAACGTTACTAGGGCTGCACAGATACAGGCACAAAGCATTGGTCAGCCATTTGATGGAAACTATCTTACAGGTTATTTGCAACAGCAACAGATTGCTAATGCTGCAACAGGGACTGGTACTGGATCTCAAGACTTCCAACGTAAGACTATTTATGATCCAACCCAGGCAGCAGCAGTTATCAATACTGTTTACTCAGATCTATTAGGCCGCCAAGCATCTCAAAAAGAACTTGATAAATATACTAAAGCTTTGCAAAAGGCTCAGGCTTCAAATCCACTTAAGTATACAAATACTGAAGGTGCTGGATACACACAACAAGGTGGAATTGATCCACAGCAATTTTTAATCCAACAAATTTCTGGAACCGACGAAGCAAAGGCTAACCAAGTAATGGGTTATTACAATACCTTCAAGAACCTGATTGGCGTGCGATAATGGCAATTGATGTAAATAAACTAATTGCAGACGCTAAGGCAGCACAAGATGCTGCACGTACAGCAGCAGTAGAAGCAGCCACTGCTGCATCAAAAGATAAAGCAGAAGCAGAAGTTGCAGCATTATCTAAGAAACAACTTGATTACGCTAATAGTCTAAAAACATCATTAGCAAATTACGAAACCCAACTAAAAGGTTTTGCTGCAAAGATGGCTGTACGTAAACTTAATCAAATCGAACAAAAAGAATTTGATGATGCGTTAAAAAAATACAATTCTCTTAACGATACAATCGATGCTTCAATTAAAAAAGCCAACGATATTCTTGTAGAAGCACGTCGTGGCAAATCAGCAACAAGTGTTGCTGAAGAACCTGTAGCACCTACGACCAGTACTGCAACTGCTGCAGGACCAGATGCGGCACGTTTAGGCAAATCACCAGTTGCTGGAACATCTACTGTGGATACTGGCGCAAAGAAAACTCCGCTTCCAAGTTCGGGTGGAAAGACTAAACCAAAACCATCTACTGATAGCAGCACAGTTTTTACTGAACCTATGACTATTGCAGGTCAAGTATCAACAACACCTACTGCAACTAAAATGGGTATTGATGATATCTTCTCAAAAGCTGCATCAGAGTTTGGTGCTATTGATACAATCTTTAAGACTATTCCTGAACTATCAACTTTGATGACTCAGGCTGTTACTGAGAAGTGGACTGCTGCTCGTTGGTCTAGTGAACTACAAAACACTAACTGGTTTAAGTCAAATGCTACAGATCTACAACAACGTGGATTCTATAAGCGTCAGTACACAGATCTCATAAACGCTATTCCAGCAGGTGCTACAGATCGTCAAGCACAGATTGATGCACTAGATGGTAGTACAACTTATGGTCGTGGACTTGCATCTATTAAGCGTCTTATCCAGGCAGAAGCAATTGCAGAAGGCGCTGTTATTGAAGACTCAGCACTTGGCACATTGGCTCAAGATATTTATGACCACGCTTTGGAAAAAGATACTCTTGCTATTAGAAATTATGTTAAAGCTCAGATTAAATATCAGCCAGGAAAGATTCTCTCTGGTAAAGCTGGAACAGATTTAGCATCACTCAAACAAACTGCATCAGCAAACGGTCTTGATATTGATAAAGCATTTGGTTCATCTTTACAAGGATGGTTGCAAAAGTTAGCAGGCGGTGAGTCTGTTGAGACTTACAATAACATTATCCGTCAAGCAGCTAAGGCTGGTTTACCAGAACGAGTAGGAAGTCTTCTTGATAATGGAGTAGATCTTGAAACAATCTATACACCATACAAAAATATCCTTGCTAGTACTCTTGAGATTAACCCAGCATCTATCACCTTGAATGATCCAACATTGCGTTCAGCTATTGGTGCTGATAAAGAGATGTCTCTATATGATTACCAACGTCAACTTCGCCAAGACCCACGTTGGCAGTATACAAATAATGCTCGTTCAGAAACATCAAGTGCGGTTATGAAAGTCCTACAGGACTTTGGATTTAAGGGGTAGGCAATGGCATACACACCAGATGATGATCGTTATTATACAGAAAAAATAGGAACAACTGGAAAGACTCAAGCACAACTTGATGCTGTTGCAGGTGCTGAAAGCACATCTAAACTTATCAATCAAGTATCTCCAACAAAGAAAGCAACTGTAGACCCTACAACTGGAAAAGTTGCTATTACATCAAAGGCACCAGTAACTCCTGTTGGAGAAAATACATACACAGCAACTGATGGAACTAAATTTACAGATGCTCAAGCCTATGCAACTTATCAAGCAAGTCTTAGTAAAATAAACTCTGATAAAGCGATATTAGAAGATCAGACAAAAGCAGCACGTCAATCTGCTTATGATACCTTATATAATGAATTCAATAAGTATGGACTAGGTTCATTAGTTGAAAGCATTAAAGGAATGATTACAGATGCAGCTGTATCTCCATCACAGTTTGCTATTGCTCTTCAAAATACTAAAGAATATCAACAGCGTTTTTCTGCCAATCAAGACCGGATTAAATCTGGCCTTCGTGCATTATCACCTGCTGAATATATTAACCTAGAAGATTCTTATCAAAACATTATGCGTAACTATGGGTTACCTGCTTCTTATTATGCTAAAGATTCAATTGGCACTCAAACAGGATTTAATAAGTTACTTAGTAACGATGTATCTGCAGCAGAGTTAGAAGATCGTATTGCTACAGCACAACAGCGTGTAATCAATTCTAACCCAGAAGTTCTTAAAGCACTCAAGCAGTTCTATCCTGATATTAACAATGCAGACATTTTGGCATACACACTTGACCCACAGAACGCATTGACTAATATCAAGCGTAAGGTAACTGCAGCTGAGATCGGTGGAGCAGCACTTGCTCAAGGTCTACAGGCGCAAGGTGGAACTGCTGAATCACTAGCAGGACTTGGTATCACTAAGGCACAAGCACAGCAGGGTTATACAGAAATTGCAGGTCTATTACCTACTGCTTCAAAGTTATCTGATATCTACGGTCAAGGCCCATACACACAAGGTACAGCAGAAGCAGAAGTATTTAATACCGCAGGTGCAGCAGAGGCTGCAGCAAAGCGTAAGAAACTAACATCACTAGAGACTGCACAATTTAGCGGCTCATCTGGTGTTGGCGCACTAGGCAGAGATAAGAAAGCCTATGGAATGACAGAAGGTAAAACTGGTCTGTACTAAATAAAGCCTGCCACTAGAACCACCGGCCTAGTGGAGCGATAACAATTACCGGTAGCAGGAGCCATACGGGTGATCCCCAGAATCGTATGAGGCCTGCGTTAACTAGAAGAATGGGAGATGGACTATGTCCAATTTCGAGTATGAGGACGACGAAGATGATTTCACCACACCGGTGAATGATGGTAATGACCTCGTCAAACAACTGCGTAAAGCAGCAAAGCAAAAGGATAAAGAACTCGCAGAGCTTCGTGCTCAATTCGAGGGAGTATCCAAAGCACAAAGAGAACGAAACATTAAAGACGTCCTCGAATCTCGCGGGGTAAACAGCAAGATTGCAAAGTTTATCCCATCGGACTTAGACCCAACTGAGGAGTCTTTGTCTAAGTGGCTTGACGATAACGGAGACGTTTTCGGATTTCAAACCACTGAATCCAACCAGAACACCGTAGACCCAAAGCAAGCTGCAGACTATAATCGTATGAATAACGCTACTAGTCAGGCCCAAACGCCTGATTCGTCAGATGATCTCCTACGCAAACTAATGTCTGCTAACTCGAAAGAGGAACTTGACGAAGTCATTCGGATGTCTGGACTCTAAACCAACTAACCGAAAGGCACATCCTAAATGGCAATTCCAACAGGATCGCTGACCGGCACATCTGCAATTAGCAACTTAGTACAGACAGCGTACGATCAGTACGTTCGTATGGCACTACGTAGCATCCCAGTGATGCGTGCTCTTGCTGACGTAAAGCCAGTACAGCAAGCAATGCCAGGTTCATCAGTTGTATTCTCAATCTATTCTGACCTCGCACAAGCGACAACGACTTTGACAGAAGCATCAGATGTATCTTCTATTGCACTAGGTAACCCAAACCAGGTTACAGTAACACTACAAGAATACGGCTCAGCCGTAACAACAACAAAGAAGTTAAACCTAACTTCATTCAACGATGTTGACTCAGCTCTTGCTGACATCATCGCATACAACGCTGCAGACTCAATTGATGCTGTAGTTGCTTCAGTTCTAACTTCAGGTACTAACATTATCTACGGTGGAAACACAGCAACTACATACAACACAATTACATCAGCAGCAACAATCTCAGTATCTGACATCCGTCAGGCTGTAACAGAACTTCGCACAAACAAGGCATTGCCTCGTATTGGCGAACTATATGCAGCATACCTACACCCACGTCAGACAGCCGATCTTCGCGCTGAAACTGGTACAGGTGGATTCCAGGATCTATCGAAGTACACAGACCGCACACCATTCGTGGCTGGTGCAGTAGGTGTAATCGAAGGTGCGTTCGTTGTTGAGACACCTCGTGTGCCTTATGCAGCTAACACACAGTCACCTGCAGTTAACGTCTACAAGGCAGTTGTAGCAGGTCGCGAAGCACTAGCAGAAGCACAGGGACAGGACATCTCAACAGTTGTCGGTCCTCAGATCGATGCGTTGCGTCGTTACCACACAATCGGTTGGTACTACTTCGGTGGCTTCAACCTATTGCGTACATCTGCTCTATACCAGATCGCAACATCTGCATCAAACGGATAATCATTTAGTTGATTAACGCGGTGGCAGGGGGCAACCCCTGTCACTGAGTCAGTTCACTAAGGAGAACTAATGGCATATAAAGCAACAACACCTTGGGAGTACCAGACCTGGGGCGCAGGCTTACCCTGGCCTGATAAGTACTCACGTATTGCAGCACGTCAGATTGTTGGTGGTACTTATACTGGTGCTATCAATCCATACATTACTGATATTGCTCGTGGTGTAACCTTTATTGTCAATGGATCTACAGTTACAACAACTATGTATCCATATCAAGATGACTTGTATAATGCAGACTGGTATGTTCTTGGTGGTCATCAGCAAGTAATTACAGATGCTCAAGCAGCAGTTCTAATCGCTGCAGGGTACGGAGATTATGTGGAGTTAATTGTATGAGTTTACACAGACGCACAAAGCACCCAGAGTATGTAGAAGGTTGCTTTGGATGCAAGGTGGGAGATCTACAATTATCTGTAGGTGAGGCAAGGCACGATGGTGTGCCAACAGCAAAGCAGCACGACAAAGAATTAGGTTCCTATTACAGCGCAATACGCCAAGGAATCGAACCAGTTTCTACTAAGCAAAGAGATATCGATGCTGCAGTTAGATTAAGCAATGACACAGGCGTTGCCTTCAATGGCAACTCACTATAACAAGGAGAAACAGATGGCAGATAAAGGCGACAAGTCACAGTCAACTGACTTCGTTCCATTCGACAGAGTAAACAAGGGTGGCATCATTCCTTCAATGCCTGCAGGTGGACAAGCAGTTGTAAAGTCAGGATCAAAGGCAGTTTTTTCTGGCGGTAAGAAAACGGAGACAAAGTAATGTGCGCTGTATGTGGTTGCGGTTACGCAACATATGATGACTTGGAGACTGGTGCTCCAAAGAACGAGATGGGTTATATCAACGAGCTAACAGAAAAGTCGGAGATGGAATAATGGCAGCTAAAAAAGGAATGGGCTTTGCCGCAGCGCAGAAGTCAATTGCAAAGAAGCAGGGAATCCCAATGAAGAACGCCGGTGCAATCCTTGCAGCTGGTGCTCGTAAGGCATCACCTGCTGCAGTCAAGGCTAACCCAAATCTTAAGAAGGTTAGCGGTATGAAAAAGAAGATGGGCAAGTAATGAAGAAAGAATTTTGGGATAAAAAGAATCCTAAAAAGAAAGCGGCAGGAATTTCTGCTCGCAACAAGACTAAGAAGAAATGAGGTAGCGTAGGTGCCACTAGGTATTGCAGGTTCAACATTAAACGACGAATTAAATCGTCTCGCAAACGGGGGCACCTACCCTGCTATCTCTGCTTACTATGACCAAGCAGGTGCAGCACAACGCTGGGCTGCTGCTAAGTCAGTAAGTTTGGGTAAGGTCACAGATCTAGTAGGAGTAGTTAACTACATCGGCGGTATTACTAACCGCACACAGATGCTTGACATTGCTGGTATCTGCAACAAGATTGCTGGCACTACTGGCCTTGAGCCTGCAGCAGCACTACGTCAGGTGGCTTCTTAATGACAGCTACCTATAACCTTGTATGTCCACAGGCTACAACATTTACTTTTCAGTTTTATCCACAAACAGATAATACTCGGTGGAATCTGACTAACTACACTGCGACTTTAACAGTGCGACCATTTGCTGGATCTAGTACAACAACTCTTTTGGCTACAACTGCCAATGGTAAGATTTCAATTAACACATCAACATCAGTTATTACAGTAACTTTTAATGCAACAGAAACTAATATCTTTCCAGAGTCTTATGTCTATGACTTTGTGCTTAATTCAGGATCAGTAATAACAAGACTTTTAGAAGGTAAGTTTATAGTAACTGCGGGGGTAACGGTTTAATGTCAGAGACAATCGTAATCATTGAATCTGCACAACCGCAGACCTCAGTAGTTTTCTCATCCGATCAGGGGCCACAAGGAACTCCAGGTAATACTGGTCCAACAGGTTTAACTGGTAGTACTGGATCTACAGGTGCTACAGGATTTACAGGCTTAACTGGCAATACAGGCGCTACAGGCGCTACAGGTATGACAGGTGCTGGCAATACTGGTGCAACAGGCTCTACGGGCCTCACAGGGGCTACAGGCAGTACTGGATTGACTGGTTTGACGGGCAATACTGGAGCTACTGGCAACACAGGCGCTACGGGAGCCACTGGAGTAACTGGGCCTACAGGTGCTGGTAATACAGGCGCTACGGGCAATACAGGGCTTACTGGTGCAACGGGAGCCACAGGCGCTACAGGCGCTACAGGTATGACAGGTGCTACAGGTCTTGGATATTCAGGAGTTACATCTACTTCAACTATTACAATTGGTACTGGTATTAAAACCTTTACATTAGTTGGTAGTTATGCTGGCGCATTTATTACTGGAGACAGAGTAAGAGCAATCCATTCTGATACTCCAACATACTATATGGAAGGCTACGCCAATTATGTAAGTGGTGGGACATTAATTATCACAGTAGATGTTGCTGCTGGTAGTGGATCGCACAACAACTGGAACTTTAGTATTGCTGGCATTGTAGGAAGTACAGGAGCTACTGGTGCCACTGGTAATACTGGATCAACTGGAAATACTGGAGCTACTGGAGTAACAGGACCAACTGGTGCTGCTTCAACAGTGCCTGGTCCAACAGGACCAGCAGGTGCAACGGGAGCAACAGGTGCCACTGGTATGACAGGTGCCGCTTCAACTGTTCCAGGACCAACAGGCCCAGCAGGTGCAACAGGCGCAACAGGAACTGCTGGTACAAATGGTACTAATGGATCAACAGGTGCTACAGGTACCGCAGGGGCTAATGGTGCAACTGGAGCCACTGGTGCTACAGGTCAAGGCGTTCCCGTAGGTGGTACAACTAATCAAGTACTAGCAAAGATAAACTCAACTGATTACAACACTCAATGGGTTGACCAAAGTGGCGGTGTCACATCTATTGTTGCTGGCACTAACATTACAATCAGCCCTACAGGTGGAACTGGTGTTGTAACCGTCAACTCAAGCGGTGGCGGTAGTGCAGGCGATTCAGACCAAATAATTTTACCAACACAAATTTTCGGATAGGATAACAAATGGCAACTTTCACAAAGGTACTATTATCAGGTGGTTCACAAGGCAAAGCAATCAAGGTTGCTGCTACTACTTCAGGTTCTGCTGGTACAACTATCCACGCAACAGGTACATCATCATCCATCATTGATGAAGTCTGGCTATACGCTTACAACTCATCTTCATCTGCAGTTGTATTGACTATTCAATGGGGCGGTGTAACGGCTGTTGATAATGAAGTGAAACTTTCAATCCCAGCAACATCAGGACTTACTCTTGTTATTCCTGGACTAATTGTTACTGGAACAGGTAGTGCTGCTAATACCATTGCTGCTTATGCTGGTACTACAAATGTCGTAACTGTTTCAGGTTATGTGAATCGAATCTCATAATGGCTAATCCATTACGCAGAGTAGTTTCCTCTAGTCAGGTATCTGAGTGGTTTCAAATGGGTGGAACAATACTCATACCTTCACGCAAACCAACATTGGATGTTGAATATCTTGTTGTTGCTGGCGCAGGCGGCGGCGGCGGTGACATCGGCGGCGGCGGCGGAGGCGGTGGTGTTCTTAACAGTACCTTGGCTTCTATCATAAACACAAACTATACGGTGACAGTCGGTGGCGGTGGCGGCGGTAATACAAATGGTTCTAACAGCGTGTTTTCTAGTTTCACAGCCATAGGTGGTGGCGGCGGCGGGCAAAGTTCAACGAAAAATGGTAAAGCAGGTGGGTCGGGTGGCGGTGCTTCTCAAAGTGGCACCGCTGCTGGTACTGGAACAAGCGGTCAAGGAAATAACGGTGGTTTAGGAATAGAGACAAACCCGCGATACATCGGCGGCGGCGGTGGTGGACAAAGCGCAGTAGGTACGGCTGCAAGCAATTCTTTGGGCGGCGCAGGTGGAGAAGGTTTAACTTCATCAATAAGCGGAACAAGTACAGTTTATGGTTCTGGCGGCGGTGGTGGTTATCTAAACGTTACTAGTGCAAGTTCGGCAAATCGTGGCTTGGGTGGTACGAATGCTGGTTCGGGTGGAGTCTCTGGCCCAGTAGTTGTTTACAATTATTCGTCAAGTGGGACAACCAATCGCGGCGGCGGTGGTGGTGGTGGTGGTTGGGATGGGACATCCAGTAGCGCAGCAGGTCAAGGTGGTTCAGGTATTGTGATTTTGAAGTATCCAGATATATTCACAATCACAATCGGTTCAGGTTTGACAGGTTCAACACCTGCCGCATCAGGAGGTTACAAAGTGACAACAATTACTGCTGGTACAGGAAATGTGAGTTGGGCATAATGGCACATTACGCATTCTTATCTGGTAACACAGTTGTTGAAGTCATTGTCGGCATTGATGAAACAGAACTTATTGAAGGTCTATCGCCTGAAGAATGGTATGGCAACTTTAGAGGCCAACTCTGCAAGCGCACTTCATACAACGGCAATATCCGTGGCAAGTACGCAGCTATAGGCGATATGTATGATGAAGCCACAGACACATTTATTTCACCTATTTACCCAACAGGGTTAACCGATACTAACTTTGGTGTAACTGGAGCAACAGGAAATACTGGGGCAACAGGTGCCACTGGGCCTATTGGAACAGTCAATCTAAATTAGTCCAATATGGTATAAGATTAACTTATGAAAGTTAATGAGTATTTTGACAAAGTTGTGGTAATAAACTTAGATCGTAGAAAAGATCGTTTAGAAAAGATTGATGCCCAGCTGCAAGAACTGGGTATTTTGTATGAACGCTTTAGCGCGATAGATGCTAAGGCATTAGACATAGATCCAATACAGGCTTGTAGACAAAGCCACATCAAAGTGCTAGAAGAGTCAACTGGTAAGACACTCATCCTTGAAGATGATGCTTATTTTATGGAAGACTTTAATGAACGCTTTACTCAGTTCATTGAACTACTACCTACAGACTGGCATATCTTTTATCTAGGTGCAGTGCTACTTAACAGTGAGCGTTGCAATGACATAATGGTCAGAGCAATGGATACCTCATCGCTACACGCTTACTGTGTAAATCCTGAGTTTAAGGAAATTGCACTAGCACAAGGTAAGGAATACCCAGAGCACATAGATGTTGCTTACAGATTATTACATCGTCAGTACAGATCATATGCTGCCAAACCACCACTGGTTAAGCAGTATCCAAGTTACTCAGATCTAATACTAGAAGATGTTGATTATATGAGTTGGTACAAATGAAGATAGCAGTATACACGATTGCATTAAATGAGGAGAAACACGTTGAACGATGGTATAAGTCTTGTAAAGACGCAGACTACGTCCTCATTGCAGACACCGGATCAACAGATCGAACAGTTGAGATTGCACGAGATCTTGGTATTACGGTTTACCAAATCTTTGTTTCGCCATTTAGATTCGACGATGCTCGTAACGCGTCGTTAGCATTATTACCAGCTGATGTAGATTACTGCATCGCTTTGGATATGGATGAAGAGTTAACTCCTGGTTGGCGAGAAGCATTAGAGTCTATTGACCCTAGTATTGATAGACCGTATTACCGTCGTATCGAAGCGTTCAATGAGGATGGCACTGCAAACCTAGAGTTTAATGGGTTTAAGATCCATAGACGTACTGATGTGCGGTGGAAGTATCCTATCCACGAAGTACCACACTGGGAATCAGAGCGTGAAGAAATTAAAGGCGAGATAACAGGATTAGAAATCCATCACCGCCAAGATAAAGCTAAGTCCAGAGCACAGTACTTAGAGATGCTAGAGATGGCAGTTAAAGAAAACCCAGATGCTCGTAACTCTTACTACTTAGGTAGAGAGTACTTCTATTACAAGAGATTTGATGAAGCAGCCAAGATGCTTAAAGCATACTTGACTATCTCGGTCTTCCCGGAGGAACGCAGTGCAGCGTGCAGAACGTTGTCTTTTTGCGAACCTCATATAGCAGAAGAGTGGTTGATTAAAGGTACAGAAGAGCACGCTAACCGTGAATCTGTATTAGGACTTGCCCATCACTACTACAAAACAAAACAATGGGATGAGTGCTTGCTTGTTGCTAAGAAGGCGTTGCAGTTTACTGAAAGACCTATGGGCTTCTTATCAGAGAACTGGGCGTGGACTCATATGGCAGATGATTTAGTTGCAGTTAGTGCTTGGCAACTAGGAGATTACAAGACAGCACTTGAGCACGGAGAAAAGGCGTTAGCAATAACACCTGATGATGAAAGACTACAAACTAACGTAACGTTCTATAGGAGCAAGATAGATGCCAAATCTGGGACAACTAGTAAACGAAGTACAAAGTAACCTACAAGGTTACACGCTTCGTCAAGACCGCATTACTTGGCTTGCCACATCTGGCGGCATCACAGCTACTGACCTGACCATTAAGATTGGTTCAGCCGATAACCTTGCTAAAGGTATTGTCCAGATTGACCAAGAACTTATCTGGGTTAACTCTTTTGATCGTCAGAACCTAACACTTAACGTTGCTCCTGGCTTTGGTCGTGGTTATATGGGAACCACTCCAAGCCCACACGCAGAAAATGCTCAGGTAATTTTAACTCCAACATTCCCAATAACAATGATTCAGCAGGCTTTGAACGACACAATCAACTCCCTGTATCCAAAGTTATTTGGTGTAGCAGTAACAACATTCCAGTACAACGCAGCCCAGATTACTTATCCATTACCAGATGATGCACGAGATGTGCTATTCATTTCGTGGCAGACACCTGGACCATCTAGGGAATGGCTACCAACTAACCGTTGGCGCATTGACCGTATGGCAAATGTAACAGCATTTAATACTACTAAAACGGTGAATATCTATGACAAGATTGTCCCTGGTCGTACGGTCCAAGTCTATTA
>Ga0209084_1001534_pt1 | contig 19193 bp, 17 predicted proteins | sample C_130820_MF_Meta_FD_187309 | JGI IMG/M metagenome (GOLD analysis project Ga0209084, IMG submission 187309) | Freshwater microbial communities from Lake Croche, Canada to study carbon cycling - C_130820_MF_MetaG (SPAdes) (version 2) | ecosystem: Environmental > Aquatic > Freshwater > Lake...
ATAAGATTAAAGGGAAGTAGACTAATAGGTCCAAATTGCGCAGGATTATGGTCTGAAGATTTTGAATGTATGCCAATTGGTGAATTCACTTTGGGTCCAATTGGAATGATTTCTCAGAGTGGCGGAATACTAGTTGATGTTTCAGATAGGCTCAAAGAGATTGGATTAGGATTCTCAAAAGCGATATCGATTGGTAATCAAGTAGACACCTCATTTGTAGATATACTTCCAATTTTAGAGAAAGATTCAAAAACAAAGATAGTTATATTGTATGTTGAAAACACAGATTCTATTCCTTATACTTATATTGGGTTGATGACTAAACCTGTTCTTATACTATCACCAAATGCAACTCCAATGGCTGTACGGGCTGCAAAACAACACACCAACTCTTTACTGACAACTCGCAGTACTGAGCTTGAAATAGAATCCCTGTCTGACCTTGTTGCCACAATTCAGATGAAACTAAATAATAGACAAGCTAACGGTAACCGTATAGCCGTAGTAACTGATACTGGTGGTGCTGGAGTTATGATATGTTCCCTTGCTGAAAGACTAGAATTGTGTGTTGAGAGTTATACTGATCTTGTTGGAATCCCTTCAGCGTTCTCAGAAAAAACCTGTAATCTATTGAGAAACTTGATAGATTCTAAATCCGTTGACGCAATCATAATGAATCTTCATTTATATAATGATTACTACGATGAGTCATTATATGCCAATGTATTAGCAGAGTTAATACAGAGTTCCAAAAAACTTGTGATTTTTAGTTGCAGATCATTCTCTAATCTTGGAGTTCACGTATTACTTAAACACAATATACCCGTATATAGAGATATAGAAACTGCTATTAGGATGTTAAAAAATAATGTGGTTAATTAACGATTTCAGAGATTTTGAAGAAGCTAAGAAGTTGCTAACAAACGCGACTCCAATATCTTCTTTTCAAGATTTAATTCTTAAGAAAGATGTTACCCCGTTATCCGTATATTATGGATTGTTCAATAATGACGAGCTTGTTGCTTATTATTGGTTGATGGCTTTTCACGGAAAAACTGACAAATATCGTGGTCACGAATATCATGTTGCAGATCATTGCCAAAGACAGGGGATAGGTACATATTTGTATAGTTATATACTCTTGGAAGATAAGTTGACGCTAGTATCGGACAGGTCACACACACAATTTTCAAATTATATTTGGGCTAAACTTTTAAGAATGAAAGAGATTAAGGTGGGAATTTTTAATGCGCTTGATGAATCCGTAGATTATAGTAAGCCGTTAGATAAATCATTGATCTATGATAATGATCATATGCATTATATTGCTTGTGCTAAGGAGTAACATTTTGGAAGAAAATAAAATATTATATGATCTAAAGGTCAATGAGGCTCATCTCATAACTCAAGAAGTAATTCTACATACTATAGAATCTAAAATTGATCATAAAAAAACTCCAACTGGAGCAATAGTAGTTAAACCGCTAGTCTTAGAACTATGATTCCTGTAATAATCCAATATACTGGTTTTGTGGTGCAACTATGTTCTGTAAAGGATACATGGAGTAGAGCCTGGAATCCAAAAAAGGGAGACTATGATAAAAATTACTTCACTACTTATTTTTATAGCGGTAGCATTGACGAATATGATCTTAACGACAACATAGTTACGCGATATGAAAACGAACATGTTTTAACGACAAGTATTGTTTTGGATTTTCCAACAAAAGAGATTTATAATAAGACTATTTGGATGTGTTTTAGTAGTTGGAAACCTATGTCTTCAATCTATCACAGACTAATAGGGGAAATGACAATTCCTGCTAACGTTGGAGTTTATAACCTACTCGGCACGTTTGCGGTAACCGACAATGAAAAACTATATAATTCAAGGATATTGAACTATATCAAACCCAGACCCCATGATATAACAATTAAAGGCGATGCTAAGATTCTACTAATAACGCAAGGTAAATTTGTCAATGTTCCACCAATCTAATTCTCAATCTGATTGTTATCGGCAATTACAACATACCTGTCAGGTTGGCGAGGCTGTTTCTAATTATATGACCAATGCTGATTTTATTGGCTATGGGCATGTGTACGTTAATGTAATTTCCGGTTCGCTTCGGAGTACAATTCTTACTACTGATCCATTGTTAGGTGCTACGGTTCTTAGATTTGGAAGTGAAATTTACATATTTAAATTTCCAGCTTACACGACTTATGAATGGCACATAGACGCAGTTAATAGCTGTTCTATGAACTGCGTATTAGATTCATATGATAGTGTTACACTGTGGCAAAATGAACAAGATGATACTATTTCGGAAATTCACCGTGTAACAGCGTTACGTTATGAGCCCAATCAATGGTATCTGTTTAATTCGCAAAGAATGCATTCAGTCATCAATTACGGAGATAGAGACAGATATTTGTTGATTGCTGGTATAGACAAGAATTATTCGTTTGAAGAAGTTTCTAAATGGTATGACATGAGGTTTCAAAAATGAAACCTATAACGCTTGTCTTTTCTACCGGGAGATCAGGAACTACGCTTCTTGCAACATTACTTAGCCGTGTTCACGGGTCATATGCTGAAAATAACTACGAGATGATAGGGCCCGACAATCACGGCGTTGATCAACACCGATTTTCTTCCGTACGCGGGAAAAATAAAATAGATCCGTCTATTGGACATAAGTTTGTCGGACAATTTCTTGAACGAGTAAAAAATTACCCATGTCAACATTTCACTTACTGTGGAAGTGAAATATTAGATGGTTTTATAGAGCATTTTTGGAGTTACGATGTATATCCAAATGTCATTATTCTTAGAAGAAATCCGCGCGATGTAGCAATTAGTTTGCTATTATTAGGTTGGGCGCCGGTGCCAAACGATAAGTGGTCGTGGAACGATTATTTCGCATATCCAAGCGAGCCGGGGACTCTTCCGTTTGCATGGCATAATGTGCATCCATACCAGTGTGCTTTTTGGTACTGTTGTCACGTAGAGTGGAAAATTTGGAACTATATGGAAGATTTAATCTTGCACAATACTAAAATTTGGAAAACCACAACTGAGCAGATATTAGATATAGATCATTTTAATTCAATGCTTTCGTTCCTAAATTTACCCAATGTTTCAACTATACCGCAAGACAAAGTACACTCACTTGATGGATATAAGTGGGGGCGTGTTCCTACACCCGATGAACTTACCAAAATGGAAGACGAGGTATTACACACGCTTCCGGAAGATTTTAAAGTTTATCTTCGACAAAAGAATCCTTGGGCTATAGAGCCTGTGCGAATTTAGGAAGTGCAAATGATGCTCGGTGGATTCTAGCATCATAATATTTTAAATCTGGTAGATTTTGTCTAGCAACAAGATCCTGATCACTTACGCTCGTAATATTCCAATCAGATGCCCACAACATTGCTTGAAATCCCCCGCTGTATGACGGTACTGCTGTTATAAAAAGAGAAGTTTTTGTCCATACTTGCGCTGCATTACATAAATCTGTAGTGATACTACCCCCGCTGAAAGTGATCATTCCGGCTTGAGCAACCAATATTCCTTGAGGGTTGAGAATATTTTTACAATCCTTATAAAACTTAGAAGTATAAAGGTCCCCGCTAATTCCGTCAGTATCGTCAACAGAGTCAGTTCGGTCAACTAAAATAACATCAAATTTTTCAATTGCACCCTTAACCCATTGTACTGCATCTTGAATGACGATATTAGCGCGAGGATCTTCAAATGCATTCTTAGAGATTGATGGGAGAAACTGCTTTGACACGCGAATAACTTCTTCATCTATTTCTACCATAACCACACGTTCGACTGATTTATGTTTTAACACTTCTTCAAGGGCCCCGCCATCGCCGCCGCCAATGATAAGCACTGATTTGACATTACCATGAGCATTGATAGGAACATGAGCCATCATCTCATGATACGTGAATTCATCCTTTTCAGTTGTTTGAATTGCCCCATCAAGAACTAAAACTTTACCAAAACGAGTAGTATCATGAACTTCAATTTTTTGAAATTTTGTTCTACTATCAAGCAATGTCTCATTAACCTTAATGGACATTCCTACATCTTTGAATACCTTATCTCTTATCCATACATTACTCATGCTATTCCTCTTTTAAGTTTGGTAGTCGTAGTCACTGCCGGTAAAAATGCTTTTTGCAATACGTCAATAGATTTATCTGGATCTAAATTGCTGCACAGAAAAATATCTATTGCTGCATAACTAAATTCTGGCCACGTATGGATTGAAATATGGCTTTCTGACAGTAATGCAACTCCCGAAACACCACCTTGTGGTTCAAAATAATGAGCGTTTACCTGAAGTACAGTGGCTCCGGCAGTTGTTGCCGCAGTGATAAGAGTTTGCTTAATGTGTTCAATATTGCTTAAATTTTGAGAACAGCCATTAAGATCGAGAATTAGGTGTGTGCCAAGATGCTTTAATAAAGTTGCGTTAACATTTTCATTTTTCAATAATTTCACAGTTATCCTAATTTGTGTGTTATTCTACCAAGTTTTTATATTTAACTAAATTAGAGTTTGATAATTCTTCTAAAGTCAGTGCGATTTCCATAAATCGCTCATAATCGTCATAAAATTCTGTCCATATAACAAACGGAAAATCTTTAATTTCATGTTGTGTGAAATTAGGACCAAACACTCTGGATTGCATCAAACTAAGTTCTTGATTTTTTTCATCAAAACACATTTGTACTGTATGCGGTATATTATTGTCTTTTAGAATATTTTTGCAAGTAATGCAGTCATCTGTATTGTCTGTTATTCCTACGTATAAACAAACATTTTTAATTTTTATTAAATTCAGCATACTAAATCCTTGTTTTTAATTAAACTGCTAGTTTGAAGCTCATAAAAACTATGGACAATTCTACGCCATACATTGCCATCTTCATCTTTTTCTACCCATAAAATCATTGGAAATTCAGTTACCTGAATCCACGGAAATTGATTACTTGCCAAAATAATCGGATGTATCTTATCATCTGGGTATGAGTGAATATTTACAGATATGTTATTTTGTCGTAGAAGTTTGATACTATCCACACACTCTTTATACCTGTCAGATAGTCCAACACAAATCTCTACCTCTGTTATTTGAACAACTTTTGTCATATAGTATTTATATTATCGTGTTTGTTGCGTTAAAATCTTCGCTTTTCAATAATTTCACAGTTATCCTAGGTTGTGTGTTATTCTACCAAGTTCTTATATTTAATTAAATTGGAGTTTGGTAATTCTGCTAGACTTCCCGAATATTCAAGCCATCTTTCATAGTCGTCATAGCATTCAGTCCAAATAACAAATGGAAAACTAGTAATCGTATGTTGCATGTAGTCGGGCCCGTATAGGTCATTACTCACTGTATTGAATGTAGCTTCTATGTCTGCGGGTAAGAGTATTATTGATGTTCTGTGTGATACGTTACTGTCTTTTAGAATGTTTCTAAAAGCAAGACAGTCATTCACATTATCTGTCATTCCTACATATAAACACACATCTTTAATTTTTATGAGAGTTGACATATCAAATCCTTGTGTGCGATTAATGCACTAGTCTGAAGGTCACTAAGACTAAGTACCATTTGACGAATCATATTACCGTCATCATATGTTTCAGTCCATAATATGATTGGGAAATCAGTAACTATGTGATATGCATCACTATAAGCTGCAAATACCATTGCATGTGTTATTTCATCACCTGCATAATTCAAAATACCTACCTCTATATTATTTTGTTGTAAAAAATTAATACAGTCTAAGCATTCTTTGAAATTATCGGTTAGACCAACACCTAGTTGAACATTTGTTATTTGAACTATGTTTGCCATATATTATATTCCATATATTACATTTGAAAAATAACACGCATATATCCGGCACCGTTAGCACTCGTCCCGGTTGTACTAGCAGTGCCGTTGCTTGCACCGGTGCCGCCAGTGCCACCGGAAGCTGCCGTTATATTTGCAGCACTTACGTTAAATGTAAGTACTGTGTTAGACGTAGCGCCGGCACCACCGGTTACTGAGTTAGCTGTAGCAGTAGTGCCAGTGATGTTTCCATTAGCCCCTGCAGGGCCACCTGAGGCAGTGCCGCCTGCGCCGGAAGTTCCGTTTGCTGCTGAGTTTGGTGCGCCTCCTCCTCCTCCTCCGCCAATTGCAATTAAGTTTGCAGTAGTAAGCGTAAAAGTGCCATTTTGTATCACATTTGATGTTGTCCCTACTATTCCCGCAGTGCCCGCACTGTTATTTGCAACAAAATTTCCACGCGCGCCCGGACCGCCAATATTATAACCAAATGTTTGTCCATTATTAGTATCAGAAATGGCATATCTTCCCCATACGGTGCCACCGCCACCGCCACCGCCACCGTTTTTCAATATTGGACATTTTGCTCCTGTAGAGAACCCGCCGCCTCCTCCTCCGCCGGATCCTGCAAGAAGAATAAACATGTTACCGGCTCCGCCGGTTGGAAGAGTTGGTAATGTGAATACGCCGGATGCAGGACCGTTAAAAGTATAAGCAGCAGTAGTAATGTTTGCAAAAAACGTACTGATATTAGCAGGGCCAGGCGTACCCGAAATATTAGGATTTACTGCTCTGGCCGTGCCTGAACCAACGTTAGCAAATAAGGTGTTTAAGTCGGCACCAGCAGATTGAATATTGCTTACTGCGGCCTGAGCTGTAGTACCTAAGGAACCGCCGTTCGCCAAAGGCGCATAGAATGTACCAATATCAGTTCCGCCTGATTGAATATTAGAAGTAATCGCCATATCTTATACTTTCTTAAGTTTAGTAACTTCTGCACGTAGTGCAGTTAGTTCACTATTCAATTGTTTTACACTCTCTACAAGAGCGCCAATTATACCATTATAGTTTATGGTCTTCATTCCGTCTCCAATATCAGATACTAATTCTGGCATCACTACTTCAACATCTTGTGCGATAAGACCCGCGCTAGGTTCATCATTGTTTATCCACTGATAACGAACACCGCTCAAGTTTGAAACAATATCTAACGGATAGTCAATCGTTACAATGTTTTTCTTTAATCGTCTATCAGATGTCGCATTAAAGACAGTGGCGCTAACTGTACCGTTAAAGAGACTGTTGCCGGAAGCAACAAACATAGCGTAGTTATTAGTTATGGTAGCGTTAGTACCTGCAGTTGCGTTTCCTGCAATATAAAGTGTAGCAAAGTTTGTGTAAGTTTTTGCGTTTGTGCCGCCGGTAATTGTGGGTATTGCAAGATAATGTATGCCTGCGTTAGCCTGAGTACCGGTCGCTGCTGTATCTGTATATGTTGCTGCAACTGATCTGAAACCCAAATTACTCAATGTGGCAGCTACGTTAACGTTACCAAACGCTGCACCAGTAGCAGTGAAGCTGTTAGAAGAGATTGCTGCGTTAGCTGCGGTAGTTATAATGCCCGCTGCTGTAATAGATACTACGTTAGCAGTACCAGTAACACCAAAGTTAATGTTTGCGTTAGCGACAATAGATACGTTGCTATTACCATTCTGTACAATTGGTATGTTAGCACTTGTAGTAAAGATACCCTGAGCAGCACCGATATTGCCAACGTTGGCATTACCTGTGATATTTGCGTTTCCACCAAAGAAACTATTTCCAGCACCAACAAACATTGCATATGAGTTAGTTATTGTAGCATTTGTAGTAGCTGCGGGAGCATTAGCAATAAATAGCGTAGCTATATTCGTATATGTCTTTGCATTAGTACCGCCGCCAATAGTTGGTTGAGCAATGTAATGTATTGCTGCGTTAGCTTGTGTACCTGTTACTGCGGTATCAGTATATGTTGCAGCAACAGACCTAAACCCTAAGTTACTCAATGCGGCAGCAGTATTGACGTTACCAAATGCTGCGCCAGTAGCAGTAAAACTATTAGATGAGATTGCTGCGTTAGCCGCGGTTGTTATGATACCTGCTGCTGTAATAGATACTACGTTAGCAGTACCAGTAACGCCAAAATTGATGTTTGCATTAGCAACGATAGATACGTTACTATTACCGTTTTGTACGATTGGTATGTTAGCACTTGTAGTGATAATTGCTTGAGCAGCACCGATATTACCAACGTTAGCATTGCCGACTACGTTCGCAGTACCAGGTATGTTAGCGCCTGAACTTGTTACAACAAACTGAGCAGTTGCGTTGCCTGCAGTGAACACAGACACGTTAGCACCAGATGCAATAGTTACGTTTGAGGTACCATTTTGAATAAGTCCAGTATTAGCAGCGGTGGTAAAGACACCTATTGCAGCACCGATATTGCCAACGTTGGCATTACCTGTGATATTTGCTGTACCGGTAATGTTTGCGCCAGTACTTGTTATAATTAATACGTTTGCAGTACCATTTGCACTAATGTTTACGTTAGCGTTTGCTACAATATTAATATTGCTATTGCCATTTATTAAGGTGCCGGTAAAATAATTGGCACTTACTAAGTTAGCACCGCTAATGTTACCACCTGTACCGGTACCTACAGTTAAGTTACCGGTCACGTTAGCAGTGCCTGCTATATTTGCACCAGTGCCAGTTACTACTACAATATTTGCATTACCTACAGCAGAAATATTAACGTTTCCGTTTGCCGCAGGGATATTGACATTTGAATTGCCGTTTGCAATTGTACTTACCGTAATACCTGTCAGTGCGGATCCATTACCAACAAATCCAGTGGCAGTAATATATCCGTTTGCTAAGTTAGCAGAGAAGTTAGCATTTGATTGAAGTGGGTAGTTAGCTGTTGCGGTTGCAGAGATGAACGGTATGTATGCAGTACCTGTGCTAGTTAAAGTAGTTGATACGTTAGTAGCATTTGACGCATTCGCTACCGTACCGGTGATCAATGAACCAGCAATAGAGCCGGAACTTACAGTACCAAGATTACTAATATTATTTGTTACCGCATTAGGTAATGTACCAGTTATATTAGATGCCTGCAATGAACTTAATCCATTGCCGTTGCCAGTAAATACCCCAGTATTTGATGTAAATGATACTGCTGTTACGGTACCATTTACATTTAATGATGTTAATGTGCCAACTGAAGTAATATTAGGTTGTGCTGCTGTTGTTAGAGTACCAGTCAAATAAGTCGCGCTTACCAAATTTCCGCCGGCTATCTGTGACGCAGCACCAGACATAGCAATATTGCCATTAGCTGCAAATGTCAAATTAGCAAAAGAAGTGCTTACCGAAGTAATATTAGGTTGTGCTGCTGTTGTTAGAGTACCAGTAAATAAGGTAGCAGAAACCGTATTCGTTGCAAAGTTGACATTAACATTGCTAGATATATTAAGCGAGTAGTTAGCATTAGCGGCTGTGCTGACTCCTGTTAAGTAGTAAGTACCGGTAGTTTGTGTGTTTGTTAAAACTGCTGACGCATTAGTTGCGCTTGTTGCTATAACCGCAGCAAACGCACCATTTCCATAAAGAACATTACTTGCATTGCCATCCGACGATCTCAATAACGATCCAGAAGAAATAGTCCAGTTGCCAGTTAAGGTACCTGTATTGCTAGTAGAACCGGTAGTTAATGTTAAGTTGTTACCACTAATCGTCTGCGCGTTAGCGAATGTTAAATTAGTAAATGAGGTACTAACTGATGTAATATTTGGTTGAGCTGCTGTTGTTAGAGTACCGCCTAATAACGTAGCATTTAGTGCACCGGTCGCAATCGATACGTTAATGTTCGTATTAGCGTTTAGTGATACGTTAGTTGACGTATTGGTGTTAGCCAAAGACAAATAATATGTACCAGTTGTCTGTGCTGTTTGTACATGATAGTTGGCTACGTTAGCAACGTTAGAAGATGCAACGTTACCACTTACATTGGCTCCGTTCAATGACGCTAAGTTAGCACCAGATAATCCCGCAACAAATGTTGCCGATGAACCAATAGCTGTATTCCAAGTACCGGCTGTAATTGTGCCAACGTTACTAATGTTGTTTGATACTGCATTTGGTATAGTACCAGAAGAAATATTGCTTGCATTTAGCCCAGTAAGTGCTTGCCCGTTACCAATAATATTACCTACGGTAACGTTACTTGCAAAATATGCATTACCTGAAGCTACGAATAACGCATATGAGTTAGTTACTGTAGCGTTTGTACCTGCAGTTGGGTTAGACGCAATATAGAATGTTGCTAAGTTTGTATACGTCTTTGCGTTAGTACCGCCGGTAATTGTTGGAGTAGCAATATAATGAATTGCAGCATTAGCTTGAGTTCCTGTTACTGCTGTATCTGTGTAGGTTGCTGCAACTGACCTAAATCCTAAATTGCCCAATGTAGCAGCTACGTTAATTATTCCCGATGCTGCACCTGAAGTAGTAATACTGTTAGCAATTACTATGCTGTTTGAGCCGTTGGCAACAAGATTACCACCTATGTAAATGTTGCCGGCTACCCCGGCTCCGCCAGAAACAACTAATGCACCGCTAGTCGTATTCGTTGCGGTATTGGTACCAAGCACGTTTAACACTGTGTTGACGTTAGCTGTACCGTAAATTATTGTTCCTGATTGTAAATATGCCATATGTAATAGTATTTATTCTAAAATAAAATGTCTTTAGATTGAAAAAAGTCGTAATCTTTTTTGGAATATGATATTATGTAGTCAATTTCTTCTTGTGTAATTAATGGGTCATTGGGTATAGATTGCTTTTCATTTAATATATTTAGTGCATAATCACTGATGCCTAATTCAGCCGCAATTGATGCCACTCCCATAGAAAATTGACTATACGGTAATAGCTCCATATTGTCAAAATCAAGCCAATCTCGTTGCGGATATAATAATGGCCAATTAGGGGATACTTTTTCTTTAAAATCGCTTTCTAAAAAATCTATAATTTTAATTCTTGCTAAAGCATCTTGTATTTCTATAGACAAACTTTGGAAGGGGTCTCTATTTAAAATGGAAAGTTTAAATTCGTTTCCATAAAAATAATTTAACATCTTGACTAAATGACCAGGAGTAGTTCTTATATAGTTCCACATAGATAACATTCTATCTACAGGATCTCTATAAAAACAAAACATTTTAATTGTGCTTAAATTTGGATTGTACCTCTGCACAAAATGATTAACATTCATATGATTATGAATACACTGATCAAATGTAAATGTGGTGTTTTGAAAACAATCAATCAAACTAGTTGTGCCAGTTTTAGGATTTAAAAATACAGCAACTGATTTTTCAGCGGAGTAAATCATTGTTGTAATCTCGCAACATTTCTATCTTGTGCGGCGACCATATCAAAATTTTCATCGATATATTTGTGTATGTCACCAGTAAAATCTAATGGTGGATTTGGTATAGTATAATCCTCAGTGACTAATATATTCGTATTGGTGTCTTGTGTATATAATCTAAAGACAATAACACCCTCAGTAGGTATTAATTCAATCCAATGTTTGTAAGCAGGAAATATAGGCATTGCATTAATAGTAGCTGATCACTACTGCTCCTGTTTGTCCATTATCCCCACCAGTAGTAATTGTGCCGTAATTACCCCCGCCAGTTAAGCTGTTGAGAACTCTACCAGCAGAACCATATCTTGCACCATAATAACCAACGACTCCTAAATTAGGTGTGTACATTATTCCAGTAGGAGAAACTTGAAAAGTATTTGGTGCGTAGTAATAATAAGCGATTCCCGTAGTATTGGTGCCGACAATATTTGCATCAGCACCGCCGGTTGCTGTGCCACCTGATGAACCATAAATTGCAGAGGTCAAGCCACCGCCACCACCGCCACCCGCAGTCATAGTTGTAATGGTAGCTGTACCACTTGATACTGTTGATGTAACTCCAGCTAGTCCACTTTGCTGAGGGCCGTATGAATAGAAAACGCCACGTCCAGTACCACCCCCACCCACAACAACTGATAAAGTTTTAGTTGCTAACGAACCTGCATTAGTAATAATAGTTCTAGTATATCCACCTGCACCAGGATCGGTTCCGCCTTGTGCCGTATATGACGGAGAGTTGCCTCCTGTATCTTCACCAACTGTCGCGGCACCTCCCCCACCGCCCCACGCTTCTATTATCATAACACTATATCCTGCTGGTATCGTGTGTGTATAAGATGTGTTGGCTTGAAGAGTAGTGCCCAAATATACATAACTGGTAGCAGGAATTCCAGATACTTCGTCAAATATTCCAGGAATTTGTTGTGTCCCAATATTGGTTAGACGCTGTTGTGGGAATGGAGTAGAAGAACTGTAGGCAACTAAACTTGGCGTAGCACCTGCTCCGCTATTGGTTACAGTATAACCATTTGTACTGCTATCAGTTATGAATGTAGCTGCCGTAGTTGCATCTAGTAATAACATAGTTTGTGCGCCAGTAATAGCAGAGCTTGGATTGCCGTTAGTGTTGGCTGATTGGGTAGCCGCTAGCGGCTGTGTGGGTGGCGTGAAATTACTTGTATAAACTGCAACTCCATTTACAATTCGTATATTGGTAAGATACCCATTAAATGGATATGAATAATTTTGAAGATATCCTATTTGGTTTGGCGTAATATCAGGAACATTTCCTGTGTAAGTTGCACTTGATACACCATTAATATACAATTTATTAGTCGTACCATTTTTTACCCAAGCGAGATGTGTCCATTGGTTTTTAACAGGATATGTGCCGCTGCCTATATTTAGAAATAGCTGAGTTCCGTTGTCATAAATTGAAATCCCATAAGGGGAGGTAGTATTACCACCTTCATTTAATCTGAATATTTGTGTATTATCACCTGCTGTTGGAGGTCTTGATATTAACACTTGGTCCGTATAGTCTAAAGGATATACCCAAGCTTCTATAGTAAAAGTACCAGTTCCTGTGATTGTTGGAAGGGAAGCAATAGATAAAGCACGATATCCTGTTGAACCATTAAAACTCAAACTGCCACCTTGCAGCGTGACTTCATCCATCAAATTGTAAACTACTTCATTTTGAGTGATTCTTGATTGTGGTGTGGGAGTTGATTGTGCGTATGGTGACGCTGGCGAAAATCCTGGCAGAGGAGATCCAAGTAATGGAGATTTTATATTTGTCGCACCAATTGCACTATCATAAAATCTATTATAATAATTTGTGACGTTGAGTAAAAAGGTAGTATTTGCTAACTTAGCGAGAACAGCAGTAGGTGGGGTAAAATTCCCAGTGTAAACTACTGCGGTAGTTAATCTAAAATCTTTTACATATCCTTGATACCAAGACGAGTATCCAATTGATTGATTTAAAGAAAATGTTCCTATTATATTAAAGTTAAAAGCAGTACTGTTTGTGGCAGTTGCTGATGAGACTCCATTAATATAAAGAGTATTAGTTGTTCCACTTCTCACCCAAGTTAGATAACTCCAAGCGCCTGGCGTTACGGCAGTGCCCACATTATTAAATATTTGAGTTCCGTTATTATATACTGAAACCGAACCTAAATTTCCGCTTTGATTAAGTCTAAAAATTTGTAGATTATTGTCAATATCACTTGATGCAACCATCATATCAGCATAACTTAAAGGATAAACCCAAGTTTCAAGAGTAAAGTCACCAGACACTGTTGCAATAGTGGTCGACGGTTTATAGTACATCGTAGTGTTAAATGCTAAACTACCATTATATAAGGCAGTTTCATCAAACGGAATATTCGAGTTTGTTAGTAAATTCCCAGTGCTTCGTAAACTTAATACAACATCAGTCATAATTTATCCAAACACCGTGTCTAAACTGTTGACTGTAGCATTATAATATTGGTAAACAGCACTAGTATTACTTGTTGTATTAGCCCAACCAACTCGACCGCCAACATAAACGTTGCCGTTTATACCGGCGCCACCAGTCACCACTACAGCACCGGTTACATTGTTCGATGCAGCGGTTGAATTAGAAATATTTAGTGCACCGGCAATGTTAGCGTTACCTGTAATATTTGCAGTACCTGTAATATTTGCGCCGGTACTAGTTACAACAAGTACGTTAGCGGTGCCACCAACTGAGGTATTGACATTGCCACCGGATGCGGGAATATTAACGTTTGAAGTACCGTTAGCAATACTAGTGCCAGTTGCCGGGCTAGCCCACTGTAGAGTATTACCTGTATTCCAAGTAAGAACTTGACCAGACGACCCACCTGTGATTGTGACGTTGCCGGCTGCACTTAAATTAGATGCACCGTTGACGTTAAGACTAGTCAATATACCAACACTAGTAATATTTGGTTGAGCTGCGGTTGTTAGAGTGCCGGTTAAGTAAGTAGCACTTAATAAGTTACCACCAGTAATGCTATTTGCAGCACCTACGGTGACGTTATTGAGAGTGCCAAGTGATGTAATGTTTGGTTGTGCTGCTGTTGTAACGGTACCGGCAGTTGTTGCAGTAGCTGCTGCTAAGTTAGCAACGGTAGTAGTTGAAGTGACTACCAAAGGAGCTGTGCCGGTTGCTAGTGTTGAGATCAACTGACCGGTAACCGCTAAGTTACCTGCATTGGCATTACCTGTAGCATTTAAAGTACCGGCTACGTTAACCCCAGTGCCAGTTATAACTAAGACATTGGCAACACCAACTGAACTAATGTTGACATTTCCATTAGCTGCAGGAATATTGACATTTGAGTTGCCATTTGAAATCGTAGTTACAGTGATTCCTGTTAATGCAGAACCGTTACCAACAAATCCGGTAGCAGTAATATATCCATTTGCTAAGTTAGCAGAGAAGTTAGCATTTGAATTAAGCGGGTAATTGGCACTTGATGTTGCTGATATAAGCGGTAGATAGTAAGTACCGGTTGTTTGTAGTGTAGTCGAAACGTTAGTAGCATTACCGGCAGCAGCAGCGTTTAAATTTGCTACCTGAGTAGTTGAAGTGACTACTAACGGAGCAGTACCTGTTGTTAGTGTTGAGATCAATTGACCGGTAACAGCCAAGTTACCTGCATTGGCATTACCCGTAGCATTTAGAGTACCTAATATGTTTGCACCAGTACTAGTTACTACTAATACGTTAGCTGTACCATTGACAGATGTGTTGACATTACCGCTTGCTACGGGTATGCTGACATTAGATGTACCATTACTAATAAGTGCTGCGCTAATAGCTACCCACGATGTAACGCCTGATCCATTTGTTTGGAGTACATATCCGCTTGTGCCGGCGGTTGCAGGAAGCTGCAATGTCCAAGTACCTGCAGCAGCAGCAGTTTGTATTTGAACTGTACCAGATGTAGAGCCGTTCAGTGCTAACTGAGACGCGCCCGCAAACTGACTAATAGTTAGCGTATCACCAGCTGCTGGTGCGTTAAGCAATACCGTGCCAGTAGTAACTAAAATATTAGTGCTTAGTGTCGATGTGCCAATACCAAGCGCACCGGCTAGATAGTTTGGAGCTGCACCTGCCATGTACAAGTTCCACGAATTTGTCGCTGAACCTGTGTTTTGGTTGCCATAAAACGCATAGGCGTTGGTTACAGTAGCCGCCGTTTGAGCGCCCTTAATGATATTTCCTGCGTAAACTGAATATGCATTAGTTACAGCCGTAGTTGCCGATGCACCCCACACAATTGACTCTGCGTGCAACGCATAAAGATTGGTTACCGTACCGCCTAATGCTGATGAATTTAATTGAACATACGCATACACAGAATTAATATTTTGTGGCGTAAGAGTGCTTCCAAGAACTGTAGCTGAAAAAATGTTGTAAACAGTGGTTGGAGCAACGGTTGGCAAAATCTGTGACACAAGATAATAAGCACTCATTGTTGTGGTTGTTGCACCGCCAACTAAATTTATGCTTCCTTGTACACCGTAAATTGTTGCTACGTTATTTTGACTGTATCCACCGATATACAATTGTGCTGGTGTGGTAGTATTTGTTGCAGAAATAGAAACAAACCCGTTTGTTGATGTGGTTGTCCCGATTAACAACTGACCTGCTAAGTAGTTGGCGGCACTACCCGCCATATATAGGTTCCAATTATTAGTCACGGAGCCGGTAGCTTGAGCGCCGTAGAATGCAAAGGCGTTTGTTACGGTTTGTGCTGCTCCACTACTGATGTTCACAGTATTATATGAAATAAGGCTTGTTATATTTGTTGTTGCAGAAGAACTAAAAGCTATCGCTGCATCGTATAGAAATGCGGACGTGATTGTGCCGCCCGTTGCTCCTGCACCTAACTGAATTTGACTTTGCGTTCCGTATACGTATGTTGGTGTTAATGTGCCACCAATATTAATTAGATTTTCTGCGGCATAAACATATCCAATTGTTGCTCCAACTGCCGGATTAACTACAAATGAGTTATTTAAACCAACCATTGACGTTGTAGCACTTGTGCCAATTAACGTTGTAGCGTTGTTTATTCCATAAATTGTTGCACTGGCATTCGTATTCGTTCCACCCACATAAAATAGTGCCGGTGTTGCAGACTGTGTTCCTGCAATTGCTAAATAACCGTTTGTTAGCGTGGCTGATCCAATCGCCAACTGCCCAGCCAAGTAGTTTGGAGCTGTACCATTCATGTACAGGTTCCAGTTACTGGTTACACCTGTATTTGTGGATGCCTGTGCGCCAAAAAATGCATATGCACTGCCAATGGCTGCACCTGCAGTGCCAGCTATATTGGCTGCATAAAACTGAGAAGCATTAGTGATTGCTGTTGTTGCTGACGCATTAATATTTGGCGCATTTGCAAAGAAAGAATATGCGTTGGTAATCGTACCAGTCAATGAAGTTGCTGATAATTGTATAAGACCACGATAAGCCATCACGTTGACCGGCGCAAATGAGCTATTAAGATAAGCAGTAGAAGTCAAAGCCCACGCATTTGTAACGGCTACCAATGGACTAAACACGGGTAATACGTTCAATCCAACTAATGCCGTTGAAGAGGCTGTCCCGTTTATATTCGAGTTGATGTACATCCCAGTGGGGGCGACATTGGTATTCGTACCCTGCATCATGAAGTTGTATGCTAGGGTTGTGCTTTGTGCAATATAAACAGGTGCGTTAGTTAGTGTGGTTGATCCTACGTTAAGCGCACCTGCTAAATAGTTTGGAGCTGAACCTGCCATGTACAAGTTCCAAACGGCTGATCCAGAAGAGGCTAGCGCGCCATAGAACCCGTAATTAGTAGTCGCTCCGGTTAATGTAGAAGCAGCATTAAATCCATACTGTGCTGTTACTGTAGAGCCAGAACCAATAGTTCCTTGAAATGTGTTGTAGTGAACAAGCGTAGGTAGAACAAATGAAGCCGCAGCGGTAGATGCAGAGGTGATGAAATAGCTGGCTAAAGTTGTAACACCTGATTGAATTCCGCCACTACTTTGAATGCCCTGTGCAGTTGTAGCACCTGTTAGCTGTGCATTTACATAAAGGTTTGTTGCTGTACCTAGTGCTGATCCAACGCCTACGCTACCGACTAATAATGAAGTACCGGACACGTTAACAGTGCCGGTAACGTTTGCTCCAGTGCTAGTTACAACAAGTACGTTAGCAGTACCACCAACTGAGGTGTTGACGTTGCCGCTGGCAACCGGAATACTTACATTTGAAGTACCGTTAGCAATACTAGTACCGGTTGCCGGATTTGCCCATTGTAGTGTACTACCGGTATTATAAGTAAGAACTTGTCCAGTTGCACCACCTGTAATTGTGACGTTGCCTGCGGCACTTAAGTTAGATGTACCTGATACTATCAGATTTCCTGATATGTTGGCATTGGTGGTACTTATGTTGCCGTTTGCACCGTCTAAAACGATCTTGCCTGCAACATTTGCCCCAACAGTAATACCAGTTTTTACATTAAAATAGTTTGTCGTCACAGTTCCATTATCCCTGTTTCGCTTTTTATTCGATTGGAGTAATCATAAACGAAAATGACTACCCGTTTGCTATCTAATTACGGTGTCAAATATAGTGGAAGAATCCTTACGTTCGCCGTAGTACCAAAACTTGCGTTTGCCGCCGCGTACAATGTCACGTTTCCTGTACCTCCATTAATATTAGCCGAAATATCGATTACGTCAGAACCAGGACCTGTATTAGATACCAGATCAGCATATATTGTTATATATGCGTTTGTTCCATCTTGTATCAATAAAACCTCACTGGCTTGATAACCCGCATTTGCGCCTGTTGCTGTTGCTTCTACTATATATTTAACTGTTCTAAATGTTGATGTGGCAAATTGATCCAGCGCAGTTGCACTTGTTGTTACCGATACGTTTGCTCGATTTGACTGAACTCCGTTATTGACCAATACGTAGTTTGCGCTTGCATTACCACTTACGGTCAAACTAGTCAATGTACCAACACTAGTGATATTTGGTTGTGCAGCGGTAGTCAATGTACCAGTCAGATAACTAGCAGAGACTAGGTTCCCGCCAGCAATCTGAGACAACGTACCACTCATTGCAATATTGCCGTTAGCGGCAAATGTTAAGTTAGCAAAAGAAGTGCTTACCGAAGTAATATTGGGTTGTGCTGCTGTTGTTACTGTACCCGCAGTAGTTGCGGTAGCCGCCGCCAAATTAGCAACGGTTGTAGTTGAGGTGACTACTAGTGGAGCAGTACCTGTTGCAATTGTGGATACTAACGAGTTAGCAGTAGTCACGTTACCAGTAGCATTTAATGTACCGGCTGCATTGACACTTGAACCAAAGAACACGTTACCCGAAGATACAAATAATGCATACGAGTTAGTCGCGGTGACGTTTGTACTAGCAACCGGAGCACCTGCAATATAGAAAGTTGCTAGATTAGTTGTAGTAATCGCGTTAGATGCGGCTAGAGTAGGTATACCTAATGCATGAATTGCAGCGTTAGCGACGGTGCCGGCGGCAGCAACGTTATCTGTATAAGTTGATGCAAGAGTGCGAAGACCTAAGTTACCAGTTACCGTAGCTACGTTAGCATTACCCGAAGCAGCACCTGATACAGTCTGGTTGTTTGCAAATACCGTGCCGTTAGAAGTATTAGCAACAACGTTACCGTTAAATGTAGTTGCAACAATCGTATTGCTACCCATATTAGCATAAACACCGGTTACAAAACTTAGTGCGGTATTACCGTTTGATGATGATGTGGTACCCGTTAAATATACTCT
>Ga0209084_1001535_pt1 | contig 19153 bp, 26 predicted proteins | sample C_130820_MF_Meta_FD_187309 | JGI IMG/M metagenome (GOLD analysis project Ga0209084, IMG submission 187309) | Freshwater microbial communities from Lake Croche, Canada to study carbon cycling - C_130820_MF_MetaG (SPAdes) (version 2) | ecosystem: Environmental > Aquatic > Freshwater > Lake...
TTTTCTTGCAGAACTCACGACTATTTTCGCTTGTTTGACCTGCATAAACATAACGAGTTACAAATTTCATTCCGTCAATTATTTTATCTTGTTCACTTGTGATGTTTGGTCTTGCGTCTCCAGTGCTTACAAAATTATAAACCTTAGAAAGTAAAGATTGTTTTACTTCTTTGGATAAAATTTCATTCTCTAAATCGTCATTTTCGTAGTCAACTTCAGATTCATCTATTAGCAACCATTCTTCTAAAGCATCTTCGCCTAAATCAATAAGTGATTGAGCAACTTCATTATCTAATTGCTTACTTAATGCAACTCCTGTTTCTTCTGCAACCTGGTCTGCAGTTTGTGTATTTTCTAAATCAGTAAATTCTAAAGGTTGTAGAGTCTTAAAGAATAATTTTAAAGCAATTCCGTTATAAGCAAGTATCTTATCAAACGCTTCGCAAAGTTCTTCTTGCATTGGTCGTATAACCATATTATCAAAAAGAATACTTGAGTTCTTTAATTCGTCTGCATTTGCAGAAAATCCTGTTGAAGTGGCTAAACCAAATAATAAAGGACTTGTGACATTGTGTCCGAACATTATTTTCTTTGTACATTCTTCGCTTAAATAAGTGTAATGTTGAGGTGCATCATTTAAAGGAATATCGTCAACAGTTGTTTTAGATTCTGCATTAGCGTTAAAAGCAACTATTACCTTTTGCCCCCTTCCACCTGTTAATTTATGCAATACTTTATTAGTGATCATTGACTGCTGTTCTTCAGTCGGTATTCCGTTGTTAAAGTTTACAACCTTTGTTCCGCTAAATCCATTTTGAACTTCATTTATTAAATAATCAGCAACTTCTTCTTCAAGTAGTGCGTAAGGTAAGGCTCCTTGATAATCAGGATAAGAATAATATTTCATACCAACTGAATACGGCTTAGAATATAGTATCTCTATTTCGTCTTTTGATGTACCAAATGAAGCATATCTTACAGGTGCAAATTTCTTTACATCCTCCCAATTATCAGAATAATAATAACCTTCTACTTCTCCGTATTTGTTGCACTTTTCTGCTCTAATTAAATTAACAGGAATGTGAAATGCCTTAAGTATATTCTTTCTATCTTTTGAATAATGAACTTGTACTGCAAATTGACCAAGCATCTTTCGGTCTATAATCATTTTACGAATACAATCTTTGTTAAACAAAGTCATCATTTGAGCGTATTCACTTGGCTTTTTAGAAGCGTCTAATGCACTTAAACCTTTTCCGTAAACTAATCTGCTAATGTTGTTTATTATTGCTGAATTAGTGGTTGAATTCGTGTATCTATCTATCAAAAACTGAAAGTAATTATTGTCAATTCCAAATTCAACCCAGTTTTCTCTTTTAGATTCTTGAACCGTAGGTGTTTCGTAAGCACTTAAGCTTAATATATGTACATTATCACTCATAAACTATGAATTCATTTGTTGTTGTGTTGCTTGTATATGTTGCATTGTTAACAGAGAATGTTGCGATTGCTTGAGATGTGCAAAAAATCTTGTCTTTATGACAAATGGTTGCTCCGTTAGATAGCAAAAGTGTGTAAGTATGGTTATTTAATAAAGCAAATGTTGCTGTTATTGAGTTTACATAACCTCCCTGTGTTGAACTTATAATTGGAACTGCTGTAGTTACGTTTGTTTGTTCATCAATAATAGACATTGTTGTATAATTCTCAAAGCGAGGGATTAAACTAAATGTTTGTGCAGATGTAGAAGGTGTTAATACTATCATATTAATTAAACGCATAAACTCAAGAATCGTTTTGAAATGAAAAAGGGCAGCCGAATAGCCACCCTTAATTAAATGATAAAGAAAAGAAATTCTTATGCAGCTACGATTGTAGTTGCAACTCCGAATACGTCTCCAACTTGACCTGTTAAATCTGCTTCAGTAGCAGCATCTAATAAGTTAGCTAATATTTTCTCAGAACCTACGAACGTCAAAGTATAACCCGACATATCACCCATTGCAGTTCCTGTAGACACGTTTGCAGTAGTTAACTCCATTCCGTATTCAATACCTGCAAGGTAAAATTGGTTGTTTCGTGTTTTAACAATGATGTTTGGTCTTCCGTAAGATAACAACTTAACTGCCTTGTGAGTTGCAGCATCTTGTTTCTTAAGTGTAATTGATAAAGTTTGCTCAACAAAAGTAGTTCCGTTCTCTCTTGAAGAAGTAATCACTTGGTCAAAAGTGTTTGTTCCTTTAACTTCAAACTTGTAAAGTGAACTTACGTTAGCAATTGTATCAATTGTATCAGTTCCTGCTAAATAAGCAACATCTGTTGGGTAAGCGTAATCTGCAAAATTAATGAAGTAAATTGCATCGATTCCTGCTACTTGGTCTTTACAGGTTTCTAATCTTCCATTGGCTATATCACATCCAGGCATAGTATATATTTTTAAATTGTTTTTAAATAAAAAAGGGAAGGCACTTTACCTCCCCTTCTCTTAATTTTTATTAGTTATTAGTTTGCAGTGTTAGTGATTCCGTAAGATACTAAATCAGTTGCAAAACCGTACTTAGCGTCAGCAGTAAATCGCATAACAACTCTTACATTTTCAGAACCGTCAACATCGGATAAATCCAAAACTTTAACTTGGTTCATATCATTTAACAAACCTGTTCCAAAATACAAATTAGAAGTTGGTGTTAACAAAGCAGTGTTAGCAGCTAAACCGTTAGCTAAGAAAATACGAACTCCGTCAAAGAAAAGGTCACCTAAAACTTGGTTAGTTCCTTTGTTATCATAACCATTTGCACCTACACCTGCAGCAGCAAAACCACCTAATGCACGAACGTAAGCTCTGTAAATATTGTTAGAAACATAAAGAGTCAAATCTTCTTTTCCGTACAAAGATGCAGGTAAAGCGTCAACGATTTTTCCTAATTCAACAACAACGTTAGCAGCAGTTACAGTTGTACCTGCAACTTCTTGAGCAGATGGTTGAGTAGCATCAGTTAACAATTGTGTCATAATACCCGCAAATTGACCTGCAGTAGCATTAACTCCTGTCCAAATTGTAGTTTCCATTGCAGCAGCAACTTTAGCAGAAACGTGTCCAATTAAGAAATCAGAAAAGTTCTTTGGTAAAGTATCGAATGCAGAGTAACCCATAGAAATAGCATCCCAATCTGAATGAAAATCTTTCTTACATAATTGTAAGTTAACTTGAAATTCTTCAGGTTGAATAACTCTTTCAGTAAGTGTAATTGTAGATGTGGCAGTGAAGTCGCAAGACGCATCTTTAACGATTTCATCAGTTCCAACTCTTTTAAGAACTTGTTTGAATTTTACGTTAGGAAGGACAGTCATTCCACCTTTCTCTAATGTTGGTGCAGATAATAAAGCAGCAGCGATATATTTACCTGCGAATTCTCCGTTATACGAAGAAGAAACGATTGATGTTGTAGTTGGCATTTTTTAAATTTTAATTAGTTAATATTATTTGTTAATTTTTTCTAGGATAGAATCCATAATTGAACGATTTCTTTTAGTAGCAATTTTGAACATTTCTACTTTAGTTTCGTTTTCAGGATTAAAAGCGATTGGTTTAACTTCTTCTGCAAGTTCGGTTGCTTCTACTGCAACTACTTCAACTGCTGAAAGTGCTTCCAATTTAGCCTTCAATTCAATATTCTCATTTGTAAGTGCTTCGATTTCTGCAAAGAAAGTTTCCTTAACAGTTGACTCGATAGTCTTTTTAGGAGCAATAACTTCTTCAGTAGCAGCAGCAACAGGTACTTCTGGAGCAACCTCATCTTCAGGTGCAACTTCTTCAACAGCAGATGCAGGTTTAATTTCTGAAATAATACCTTCAACTTCTACGCAAAGAATTGTTCCATCTTCTAATTCGTATTCTCCTACAGGAACAGGAATCTTTTGGTTGTCTGGTGTTACAACAAAAACTTCGTTGTCCATTTCAAACTTGTCAGCTTCAACGATAGTTACTCCGTCAGCCATTTTCATTTGCATTAACTTTACTTCCATTCCAAGCAAAGTTTTGATTTGATTAATTACACTTGTTTTCATATTTGTTTTTTATGTTTATAATAATTAAACGTATATATTTATATTTCTGTTGTATTTCTATCCGTTCTGACGTGTCGTAGTTCGTGTTCCGTCAGGGTTAATTGTAATCGTTACATTCTCAATACCTGTAGTCATTCCTATTCCTTGAGCTTGTAGACTTCCATCACAACACTTACTTGAGTATGTTCCGTTTTCACATAAGCAACCACGTCTTCCACCTTTAGGACTTGAATAACTTACTGTTTTACTTTTCGCCATTTTCTATAATTATTTGTTTAATTTTTTCTATTAATAAATCTTCTTCGCTAAGCATTGACATTTCTAATTTATCTGCAAAGTAACCTTCAATTGAAAATCCTTTTACGCTTCCGTCTTTTACTTTTGCCCAAACATCCTCGTTATTTACTTTCATTGAAATCATCCAAGTTCCAACAGGTAAACTAAATCCATACTTCTTAGACTTGTCTTGTTCAAGGTCTTCAATAATCCAACTTTCAACAACTGTTAATCCTTTTAACTTTTGATCGTGTTCGTATGTTGCGTTATTTTGATTAGAGTTCATTAAGAATAATTCAGATGCTCTACGGATCGTATCTTCGCTAAAGAAGATATAGTATTCTTCGTTCTTGTCGTTGCGTCTATAAATTTGTTTATTAGGCACTAATGCTGCACCCATAAGAATCTTCTTTTCAGTATCTATTTCTTTAAGTTCAACTTCGTGTTTTGACAAGGCAATAAATGATTCCTCAATGGCAGGGCTTTCTACCACGGAAATTGCGTCAATTCCACTTAAAGAATCTTTCTCGTCTATAATAAGTTCTATAATCTTCATAATGTTTTAACGTTTTTAATGTACTACTGTTGCATTTTCAATTCTATTTCTTTCTAAACTTTGAGCCGTTGACATATCACCACTAACTACATAAGCTTTAGTTGGTCTTTGTTGAAGTTGTCCAAGTTGATTGATGCCTGAGTTACCGACTACGTTAAACTTTGCAGACATAACAGAGCCACCGCCTCCGCCTCCTCCACCACCTCCAGTGTCTCCGCCTGTTGGAGCACCACCTGCTTTTAATGCAGACAAACCTTTTCCTGTTGCTGCAATAATTCCTGCAATTGAAATACCTGCTCCAATATTATTTCTTAACACTAATGCTTCTGCTGCTACAGATGATGCACCTGCAGTTTCAATTGATAACGCAGTACCTGCTGCTCTTGCTGCTTGGTTTGATGCCTTGGTTGCTATAATAGTCTTTGCAATAGCCAATGCGTTTTCAGCTATCAAAGCAGCTGCTTGTACTTTTTTATTACCTTCAAACAGTCCTGATATTAAATTTATTGCTGCTTCTGCGTTTGCAATATCAGCATCCCTAATAGCCATTTTTGTTTCTTCAACTGCTTTAAAAGCTGCTAATTCTTTGTCCTTTGCAGTTTTATTTATTGCTGCAATTTCTTCAGCACTTCTTGCCGCTGCTATTTTAGTGTACTCATCATATTGTGCTTGTGTAATTTGCTTAGCATCAAGTTGATTTGCTAACGTAACTAACTCTTCGTCTAATCCTAATTTAACATTTGCTCTTGCTCTCTCATTATCGTCAACAATGTATTTGTTTTTGATTTCAATTTGAGCTTTGCGATCGTTCCAATCAGCATCGTCAATAGCTTTCATATCAGCCATTAATTTCTTTTCTGCTTCTAATTTACTTGCTGAATCAGCTTTATTTATAGCATCTATTTCTCTAACTCTTGCCTTTTCAATTTCAGTATAATCTAATTTATTATTGATTGCTCTTTGCTTAAGTAAATCGTACTTAGTGTCTACCGCGTCTATACTTCTTTTTAAATCTGTTTTAGCTGCTGCAATATTCTCTAATCTTACCGCTTCAAGTTCTGCTTTTAATCCGTTAACTGCATCAATTTGTGCTTTCCTTTTTTCTCTATATGCTTCTGCTGCTGCTTGAGCCTGTTCAGCTTGAGCAACTTTCATATCTTCATTAACCTTTTTGTTCTCTAAGTATTGCTGATATTGTGCGCCTCTTATTTTTTTAATATTCTTTAAAGCGTTAATGGCTCTTTCATCGTCTAACTGACCTATCTTTTTATAGTATCTATATTCATCTACAAATCCTTTTTCCTTTTTCTTTTGTTCCTTGAATACGGCAAGACCTGTCATATAAATAGACATTCTTTTTCGCTTCTCTAAATTCTCAGTATTTTTACCACTGGCTTCAGCCATTCTAATTTCAAAATCAAAAGAATCCGTTTTCATCTTCTGAATCTTCCTTAAACTTTCGATATTCTTATCTGCTTCTTTAGCCATTGCTGCACTTCTTTTAGCAGCGTTCTCTTTCATTTGAATAGTATTAGCATCGTCTTTTAATCCAAGGGCTTCTAATGCTTTAAATACTCCATAAATAACAACTAATAAAGGAGCAAATGCCACCATAATTATTCCAACTGCTATTTTTGTTTTAGGGCCTAGCTTATCAAAGAATGCAAATGCTTTTGTAATTTCATTTCTAAATGCATAAACTACCCCAACAATCGCAGCGATTGCAATACCTATAAGAACAAATGGATTCATTGATACTGCTACATTTAACCCTTCTTGAGCAACAGTTGCTGCTTCAGTAGCTGCAATTTGCCCTTCAGTTGCTACTATTTGTTCTGCACTGGCAATTGTTTGAGCTTGAGTTACTACTACATCACTTTTCTTAATTCCAATTGCAACCATTAATCCCTTCCAAGAATCTTTGATTACTCCTCCTAATTGTTTAAATGAATCAATGCTTTCACCGACTGCCTGTAATCCTGACGTTAATGCCATTGCGGATTGAACTTTCAACAATGCTTGTTCTACATCTTTGTTTTCGGCACCAAATGCACCCATTGCTCCAGTGACTGCAGAAAATCCACCTGCTACTCCTGTCAACGATCCCGATAAAGATTTAAATTTAGCATCTGGATTAAAAGCATCCGTCAATGATTTGGCGTCTCCAATTTTGTCCTTTAATTCGGCAGCTCTTTTTGCAGCTTGAATTGCTTGCGCTGAAGTCGCACCAAATTTATCAGCTAAAGTTTGTACTTCTTGCTGTGCTTGTTTTAGTTGGCTTTTTAAAGAACCTAAATTGCTTTGTACGTCTAATTCAATTACTTTCTTTTCAGCCATTATTTACTTTTTTTAAATTCTTGTTTTCTTATTTCTTGACGTGTCATTTTTCTAAAGGATTTAGTATAAACATATTTTCCTTTTGCTATGTCTATATTTTCAGATACTCCGTAGAAATTATCTATTGCTAACATTGCGATTATGTTTTTTATCATTGTTGTAAAATATTAATGGTTTGATTTTGTATTTCGCCTGTATTTAAAGTGTATTCTATGTCAACTGGATAAATAGTCCCCGAAGCTCCACTTGGAGTTGTTACGTCTACGGCTGTAACTTCCTCAATGTAATCAGGTGCAATTGTTACATCGGGATTAGGTGAACTCATCCTTGCACTAAATGTATTGTTAATAAATGGAATTGGTATAGTAACCACTCCTCCCGCAAGTCCTACGTTTGGAATTTGTGTAGGGTTAAGCATTGGTCTAAAGTCTAAAATCAATTGAAAGTTTACTTCTCCTGTTGTTAGATTAGATTGCATTGAATTAATAATGTAACGCTTGTCTCTGATCACTAACCTATCGTTTAATTTTAACCCTGTAAGTAGTGAAATAGGTAGAATAGTTTTTACGCTAATTAATCTTTGCTTTAAATTGTAAAGATTGTATAGGTAACTAAAATAATATGTTCCGAATATTGTTTGTTGTATTGGTATATTTAGAATAGTACTAATATCGGGTGCGAAGTTTAACGTGTAATTTGTTAGGTTCGTGTATAAGTCTTGTCCAAATGGTGTGTAATTTGTAATATTACTTGTAGCACTTCCATTGTTAAATTGAAAATCAACAGTTTGATTATCGTATTGGTAAAGCAAAACAGGCTTAGGAACGTACGGAGCGAATTCATTGTTAAGTGAATAACCAACTTGTAGGTTTGTTCCTGTTAATTTAGTCTGCAATAAGTTCTCAAATGGTACATCTAAAGTAAATTCATCTCCATCATAGGCATATTGGTAAGTAGTATCTCCATACTCACGCATAAAAAGTTGGCTAAATTGCTTGTTTAAGAATGATTCAGACGTTTGAAATTTCATTGTTATCTTCTTGTACAACTTCATTCTATCTATGTCAATAGAAGCAACATCCGTAAATTTAGAAATATCAACTATTGCACCTTGAGAATACCAATCGTCTAATGGCTCTACTTGGAAAACATTTTCGCTTGTAGCATAACAAGTCATATTAAACATTTTCAAAATACCACTAAAGAAATCACTCACTTTCATAACAGGTGCTAATGATGCCAAATCAGTATTTGTTGTCAAAGTGTTAACATACATTTGAACAATAGAATAATTTGTGTTTTGTACAGGCATTCCTGTATAAGGGTCATCTAAAACAGTAGTTAGGTCAAATTGTATTTCACTATCAATATTAACCACAGTTTGAGAGCTTATTTTAAAAGTATATACCGTATTTAATCCTGCAGTATTTGCTATTGATATTGATGGTAAGTAACCCACACCTGTAAATGGAATAGTTTGATATAGGTTTCCATTTTGATATACATCTATTGTACAAGCAACATAAGCGGAAGATGATGTTATATGTATTTTAATTTGATAATTAGTTACATCCTGTAAATGCTGAACGGTAATTGAATTGTTTGCTAAGTTAATATTTGCAGAAGCATCATAATGATTTAAACCACCCATTATATTACTTGATATATTTTGAAAGTCAATAACTTGAGCTTCACAAGAAAAATTAAATACATTCTTGTTTTTGTACCATAAGAATAGCTTAGAGAACCTTTCATCATTTAAAAAGTTTCCATTAAATGAAACTCCGTATTTTGATGAAATTGACTTAAATATATTTTTAACTCTAACCGCAGGAAATAACTCAGTATATCCAATACGACCATTCGTGTTATGAATATCATTTGAACTTGCTACAGGTATGTTTAACCAACTTGGAAATATTGTTGTAGGTGTTTGACTACTATATGTCCAAATTCTATTAGAGCTTATCAAAGGATATTTAACATTGTAAGCATTAGTTCCGTCCTCAATTCTATCCTTTACTTCTGTTCCATTGTAATTATGGTTTAAATCAGTATAATCAAGATTGGACAATAAGTCCTCACCAAAGTAATCTAATAACGTTCTACCTTCTCCGTAAAAACTTAATGAATAGCTTTCAGGCTTTCCATTCTTTATTTGTGATTTGTCAATTCCTATTTTCCCACGTCTAAAAAAAGTTAAGTCAATTTCTATGAATGCATTTCGTCTTAAGTTATGGTCAATCGTTGCATCAACATCACTCTGGTAAAAGTGTTGAAATATTTGATTATTTGTTTCTGAAGCAGGTACTGTAAAACTCTGCGAAAAGTCCGTATAAGTTTTAGAAATATCCGATACGTTTTGTTGCGTTGAAGTAACTTGAATTTCCTCATCGTTAAATAATTCTAATCTTTGGCCTTCTATATATACTTGTATCTTTCTATTCATTATACAACAGAATTAATTGTATCGTAAGCATATTCAAAATCTAATTGGTAGTTGATCATATGGTTGTTTATGCTCTTGAATATCTCAGTTGATTTCGTGTTTATCTTTACAGGTGATTTGTCAAGTAGTATTCTTTCGCTTAACATTAGTTGTTTAATCGTTTCTCCGAAGCTTTCATTCACCCAATCAGTGTTTACCTTAATCTGTTCTTTTGCGTTCGTGTTAAAGACTTTTCTTTGTCCTTCTAAAACGTCATAACTTGGGTATGTTGACGGCATTAAATTGTACTCAGTATTTTCAACACTTATTGCTTTGTTGCTTGCTTTAAAAAACCACTCGGTTTGCCAAGCTCCAAACTTATTTACAAAGTCGCATCTTGTCGGTGTATATTTACATTCGTCTTTTGGTTTAAATGTTGCACTCCAAACCGTGCTGCCTCCGTTGATTATTTCAACCTTGTTTCCTGCAGTTAAATATGGCGCGTAAACCTTTGCCCAATCGTTTACGTTTGATGTGTTTAAAGTTGAAGTATTTGTTGCACCTGTAACTAAATTGGTGTACTTGATTGTGTAACCACTTGTACCTTCTATTGTAATGTGTCCAGTGTTACCTGTTCCGTCTAAATAGTAATTTGAGTCTATTGGTGAAAGATGAGCAATAAATAAATTAGGATTTCCTCCTTCGGTATAATTGCCATATCCATCGTATGCTCTATAAGTTAAAGTACTTCCAAACTGAACAAAACTACCCGATATCTTTTTAAATGTTTTAACTCCAACCCAACACCATTGAGCTGCAGGTGTAACAGGATTACCTGTTGTAACATTCTGCAAAGTATTATGATTAATGAACTCTTTAATGTAAGGTGATAGATCGTAGTAGGTCGCAGGCGAACTTGACGAAGGTATATTTTTGCTTAGTGTGTAAGATGGTGAAGCAGGCATTGGCGTACTATTTCCATTCCATAAGAATATCTTAACCATTGAAGCAGTTTGACCTGTTTCGTTTATTGTTAAAATGTAGGGTGAACGTGCAAATATTGACATATTATTTTGTTAAATAAATTGATTCATTAAATAGTTTTAAAGCGTCTAAACCAAACTTCTCAATCAATTGGTTTGGTAGTTTTTTGTATGCAGTTTCAAATGGCTTAGTAAAGAACAAACTCGGTTTGATTCCTTTTTTAAATATGTACCTGGATAAAGCAAATTGTAAACTCTTTCTACTTGTGAATTTTCCGTTTGTTCCTCTTGGTGCTAATCCTTTTTTAACAGCCCATTTGTCAAATGCTTTTGGAGGTGGTGCTTTAGTTGTGTACTTGTAAGGTGTATCAAATTTCCTTTCTTTACCTGATACTCCTTTGTCTTGATAAAGTCCGTACTCCTCCATTATAAAATCCATTTCAAATGAATTGGCATTGGCTTGAACTCGTGCATTAATTGACTTAAAAAGTTTACCACTTCCTTTGCCCGATTTGCTCAAGTTCTTTTTTGATTCGTTTATAACGTAATCTCGAAACTTATTCAATTCAATTTGAAGTTCAGATTGTTTCATTAGCAAATAGTCATTTCATTAGGTACGGTAACATCAAAAGTCATTGTCCAACCTGCAAGTAAATTCTCAAACCTTTCGGTAAATGGTTCTAAGTTAGGTTCTCCACTAATAGCAATTTTATTATCCCACAAACCACCGTGTAACATCTGCTGAAAGCATCTATTTAAAACTGCGTGTTGAGTGTTTAATACATCAAGCTCGTTGTTATTCTCTTGGAATACATCTGTGACTTCTGACTTGGAAATGTCTACGATATCCATTGCAATAATAGACACATTGAATGTGATCGTGTTAGATTGTAAACTTGAGCTATTAACCATTAAGTGAATTAAAGGAAATATAGTTTGCTTGTTTAAATCAACTTGAAAGATATCTCCTTGAGTTACTGAGTTAACAATAGCATCGTTATCAAAGTGTGTTTTTAATCCGTCTAATAAATTGTAGTATCCTGTCATTTTATTAATTTATTAAGTTGTCGTTGTTCGATTTCTGTTTTTTGTTTTTCAAAGGTAAGATAGGTGAGACATTTAGTAAGTCCGAGACCGGCAACATCATCGAACCTTGTAACGTCTCCTTTAGCGAGTGCATATAGTGATTGATACCATCCCCATCGTTTGGCAAATTGAGTTGTTTCGCTAAAGTCTGCGACAGCTTCTTGTCCTTCTGCATCTCCTTCTCTAAATAGTTCAGGGTAGCCGTTAGTAACTCGTTTCCTAAAGTCCAAAAAAAAACACTACTTGCGATCACTACATCAAGCGGTGCGAACTTCATTAACTCTTGAAAGTCTAAGTTAGGTTCGTAAGGCATTATATCGTACTTCTCTTTTTGTGTTTTAATAATAGGTCGATACATTACAGCCATTGCTTTGTGATAGTCGTCCCATTTAGTTAAGTGACTTTCTAAATCTACATATTCACCAAATGTGATTGCTTCGAGTTCTGGTATGAATCCGAATTCAATTGCTGTTTGGTTTGCTGTTATCTTAAATCTATTTTGAAACTTAGGCTTCTCTGAAAACAACTTGCTAAAGTGAGCTATCAATTCATTCATAGATGAGAGCTTCATTTTAACTATGTCCTTAAGTTCTATTCCGCAGAATATCTCAATCATTTTTTGTGCTATAAATTCCTCGTCATTTGAATCTGCCTGAACTCTTAAAAAGTCCTGATAGCTTTTAAGTGGAATTTCACTTAGACTTGAAGGTACGTTAATTTCTAACTTCATATTATTTAAACGATTTAATTATTATTTTGTTGTTTGCGTATATAGTCAAATGCCTCGCATAACATTTGAAAGTGTATTCTCATTCTCATCATATCATCAAATACTATTTGTATTCGTCTTCCTTTCTTCTCAAAGATGTAATTCTCAACTACTCGTTTCATTGCGTTTAAGTCTACTTCTTCTGTCATCTGATATAGTATAAGCCTTTGTTTGGATTTGCTAACTGATAAGCAACTGCATATCTTAAAGCATCTATTGCGTGATTGTGTTTATCTATTGGTGTTTTACTTTTCTTTTCTAACCAAGAATAGTTGTTTAGTTCTTTAATTAAGTCGATGCTGTCTTCTGATATTACCAAATCGTAATCTTGCAGTAAACTGATTCCGTATATTACACTGTCAGCTCCTTTAATTGTAGCAACAACATTATTGCCTAAAGCATTTAACTCACTTATCAATCTTGGCTCTGAGTTATCACCTACGATTAAATCCTTGTCTGCGAACTCACTATTTAACCTGGCTATTTGTGAGGTAGTCAATGCTTGCTTATAGAATAATAACTTAATATAGATTATCTTATTCGTCTTATCAATATTTGTCTTGACTAATGTTGTCGGGTCTGCACTAAAGCCGTAATCTTGCCCATAAACATTTACTCCTATTTCTCTGAACTGTCCTATCTTCCAATTTGTAAATATAACTCCTTCTGCTTTGTCAAGCCATCCACCTAAAATCGTGTGCTTGTATTTCTCAGGTCTCCGTTCCTTGATTTGTTCTACCTGTTTTAAAAATGATTCAGACAGGTTCTCTAAGTTGTCTAAGTAAGTCGTATGAATGTATGTTGTGTCGTTGTTTATAAGCGTTGCTCCTTGCTGTATTCCTTTGCTTTCAAAGAACTTGTCGTATATAAAATGCTCCTTTGTTGTTGGGTTTAAAATAAGTATTACTCTGTTTTGTTTCGTCTTATGCCTGATTGATAAATCTATCTTGTCAAATGTGTCCTCGTCTGTTAATTCTTCTGCCTCATCAAGCACCCAAGTTGTAACTCCTTGTAATGATTTAAGATTTGCCGTTTGAGTTCCCGAGCTTGTCTTGATTCCTTTGAATATTATCTTGCTCCCTGTGGTGATGTTTATTATTTCGTCTTTTGTTACAATGAATTGGTCTTCCATTTTCATCAGCTCAATCTTCTCAATGAATTCTGGTATGATTGAAATGGATGCTGAAACCAAAGTATAACGAGTAAACAAAACAACGTGTCCCGATTCCCTTGTGAGAAGTAATAGGAATGTAGTTACCGAATAAGACTTAGACGAACCACGTCCACCTGTTACAATGAAGTATCTTGATTCACTGCCTAAGTAATTAAACTTATTGTTTAGTACTATCAATCTTAAATAGGTCTTTTACATCAAAATCAGATACACTTAAATTTGTGTCATTAGTTTGCTTCGGTGCTCCATAGCAACTATCCATTAAAGCTTTGTATGCATTTACATCACCTTTACCCGCCTTTACTAACATTGCTAATGTAATGGCTTGTTCTTGTGTTAAAGTTTCTTGTTCGCCTGTTAATGGATTCTTTTGATTCTTTGCAAATTCAAATAACTCTTTTATAATGGTGCTTCTATTTCGACTTCCTTTCGGTCTCCCTGTTGGATTTCTTACCTCGCCTTTTTGTGCAGGAATTAAGTTTTCTTCGTTAGCCATCTTTTCTAAATTGTTTCTAAATTAATTTGCCTATGTTTCCTAACTCTTTAATTACATCTGGGTTGTTATCATAGTGCTTATTTATTCCGAGTTCTTTTATCTTTTCAACTTTTGCTTTGTTGCTTCCTGTTGCATAGACTCTTGAGAAAAGTATACCTGCTTTGTTTGCTCTTGGTAACATATTATCTTTATGGTCTCTTGATGAAATAATATAAACAGTTGCTCCTTGTTCCTTATACTTTAAAGCTAAGTCTAATCCTTTTTGAGTATCTAATGTACCATCGAAATCAAAGCTAATCTTTTCAGTAGCTAATTCTTGATAAGTGCTTTTGCAAATAGCAGCTCGTTGGTCTTGTGTATATTCTTTAATCATATTGTGATCACTCATACATCTTTGTAAGTAATCATTCTGTGATTCGTCTTTTTGTGGTTTAGGAATTGGCATCTTCTTCTTTATATTCGTTAAATACCTTTTGCATCTTCATAATGATTTCTCTTAAGCAACTTCCGCAAGATGTTGATTCTTGATTGACGTGAAATACTCTATTGTAAATCTTTAGTATTGCATCTTGTTCTGATGGCTTAATTGTGTCCTTAAGTAATACCTGTGAATCGTTTAAATAGTTGTATTCAGATTCGGTAAAACATTCAGGCTTATTGTAAGGAAACATTGCGTTTAACTTTGCTTTGCGTTCGTCACATCCGCAATCGTCTCCAGCGATAAACTTAACTAACTTTTTGATTCCTGTTACCTCTGTGATTTGTTCAATCGTGTCTCCTAATCCTTGTGCTTTTTTTACTGTTGTCTTTGCCATAATTGTTTATTTTATAGTTCTTCTAATTTAGTTATTTGTTCCTGTGATTCTTTCATTCGTTTTTTAGTGGCTTTTGAATTATCTATTAACTCATATTCTTCATTTATGTAATCTGCAAAGTCTTCACCTATTGCGTGTCTTAATCTTTCCTTACAATTGCTTAACGTGTTAAATATAGATGTTAGGCTTATATTGGTTTCTTCTGCTATTTGTCTCATTGATAGTTTTGATTCCCTGTACAAATTAAATAACTTAATATCGTACCAATGCCAACTGTCTACTTCATCTTGTATCTTTTCTTCTATCGTGCTAAATGCTTCGTGTTTTTCTAAGTCAAAATCAATATAGCTTAAATTAATATTATCGTCAAGACAAACCTTCATCATTTTGTTAGCTCTTAAATGGTCAACGTAAACACTTCGCAGAATTAACCACATAATGTTTTTGTTAATTGAGTCAGTAACAATCTTATCAATGTAATTTAAACGTATGATTTTGATATATGTTTCTTGTACAACGTCATCTGCAAGAAAGTACTCGCCAAAACTATTGACTATCTTAACCCATTCTTTGTGCTGTCTCGCCAGTATGTTTAACTTGTCCATTTCTTAAATTATAATCAAACTTACGATTAAAATATAATCACTTATACAAAAAGTTTTCAACAAATAGTTGTTTAAACAAAAAAGCCCTAATTAAAGGGCTCTAACATTTGTTCTAAATTAACTCGGTAAATATACTTATCTAACTTCTTTGCTGTTTCAAGACTGACATCTTTTCCTAATAAGAACCTGTCTATGTTGTACTGGTGAAACTTCTCACCTCTACCCTGTATTTCTTTGACTATTTGGTTTCGTGTTTTGGTCTTCAATGCTTCCCTTAGATAAGCTCGTAAACTATAATCATCTATGTACATCAGAAAGGCAAATCATCAGCATCAAGCTGTGTTACTCTAATGTTTGGCTCTTCAGTTTTTACATAAGGTTCGCTAAAAGAACACGAAAAGTATTTAGTACCCTTTGAAGATTCTTTAAGCCATAACGCTACTTCCATATCCTTACCGTTTACATTTACCTTTCCTTTGTAATCGGGATGATTCTCTGACTTCTTATTATCATTTTTAAAGATAGCACCGCTGTTGTTTTTTGTTTCCATTGTTAATCGTTTTTAATTGTTAGTAAATTGTTATTATAAAATTCTATATGGTTTAATATTGTTTCTAATTTGCAAACTATTCCATTATAAGTTTTATTTTCTCCAAACCATTCTTTTTGTTTTTCCCATTTATCATATAAAGAATCTTTAATATAATCCTCTAAATTTTTTGCGTTTTTATATTTCTTTAAATAAATAACTTCTATATCTTTAACATTAAATTCTTTTTTTATCCATTGTTTTCTTGAATTAATATTATTTGTAATTCCAAATTTATATTGTGGACAAGTTGGTAATTTAATATCATTTACAATAGTGCTTGTAGTATTTTCTGAAGATATAATATAAAAATAATCTCTTTGCTGATACATTGTTAATCGTTTTTAAGTGTTAATAAATAAGCTATTGAACAAACCCAACCCCAAACTATTGCGGGAGTGAGCAGTATTGTTAGTAATATAATCATATCGTTTCAATTAATTGGTTATAGTATTCTCTGCATAGTTCTATTCGTGTTTTTATCTCTTCAATTACTGACTCATCACGATCAATAACAAAAGTTTTAATTCGTTTTTCTTTTGGTATATGGTCAAAGTTATGCTTTGCTTCTACGAAATCACGAATATCTTGGTTCTCATCTATTGACTGTTGCTTCCAGTGTTCACGCCTTACCTCATCTTCAACTATTTCAAATGGTGTGTTAATCAGGCAGTAACAAAGTAAACTACTTTGCTTACCTGTTAGCCACATATACCCCTGTAATTGATAAAAATAGTCTTTATTCGGCAACTCATCTTCAAAGAAAGGGAAAGTAGTAGCATCCCAACTTGATTTCACATCTAAAAGAATATCGGTGTTAACATCGGGCGTGCCTTTAATCCAATCATTCGAGAAGCTTTCTTCATTTTTATATATGAAACCCACTTCTAAAGTGTCCATTGCTAAATTAATAGCTTCATCTTCTACGGCATTACCCTTATCAGTGTACCTACTCCAAAATTCTTTATAAATTCCGTACTTCTCTTGAAGTACAAGCTCCTGTATGTAGGTCTTAGTAGTTTGTGATAGAACCTCGCTTTTTAAACGAGGGCGTGTCATAACTTTCCCCAATTGTGAACATCTTACTTTCATTTTGAAATAGCTTTAAGTTGTTCAGGTGTTAAAGTGAAATCACTTGCAAGCTCTTCAATTGAATACTTACCACTTACAATAGCATCTAATGCTTTATCAAATCTTTTAGCATCAATCGTAGGCTTCTTTGGTTCGTGTTTTACTTGCTCGCCTGAAGCATCGGTATCTTTGTCAGTTACAAGCCCGCAAATCGAAGATAAAGCGTATCTACGAAGGTATGTAATAGCACTACCTAACACTTGAAAGTCGTTCATACCTTTCAATTGTACATTTTGTGGTATTGCAGTTTTACTTTCAATGCTCTCACCGCTTTCACAATGAAATAAAATAGTAATTAATTCAGTTCCGTTAATTAATTGAGTGAATCCTAATCCGTTTTTCTTTAGCAATGGATTAATAGTTTCAAAGATTTTAGGCAAATCGGCATAGGTGTAACCGTAACCTTGTGTTGCTTTGTGAATAACAGGCACTTCCTGTTGAAATTCAGCTAAACTTTTAAATAAATTCTTCATAGCGTTTGTTTTTAAATGGTTAATTTATCGTCAAATATAATCATATTATTTTAATCTGCAATATTTTTTATCTTTTTTTTATAAATTTCTATTATTTCTTTTAATTCTTCTTTTGTCCACTTCTTTACATCGTGAGCTTTACCTTGAAGCTTCATTAATCTTTCGCCTCCTATTCTCTTTTCAATTCCTATTTGATAGTTCAACAGGTTGCCTGATAAAAAAGTGTTGCAATGCTCACACTGGAGGTGACAATTGTCCTCATCAAATCTTACTGCTGAGTGCCCTCCCTGTGAAAAATAATGTCCACAATTTTTTTTCTTTGGTGGTAAATCACAACTTATGCAATTTAATCCCTCGTCACGCATCCGAATAAATTTATTGAATACTTGTTGCGTTAACTTTAAATAGTCGCTTAAAGTTATTAAATCTTCTTTCATTTGTATTTTCTTCTTTGTCCATTGCTTTTCGTTTTCGGCTTTTACCCAAACTTTTATACATTCATCTTTTAGGCAATATTTTTGAAGGAATTTTACAGGATCAAATTGTTCTTTGCAGTTTTTACATCTCATACATTTTCAAATTTAGTTCTGCTTGTTTTACTTCGTATTTTAATTCTAGGTTTAACCTTTCAAGCCTGTAAGATGTTTCAACCTGCATTCTTAATTGTTTTTCCATTTCGTGAATAAAAGCGTACACATCTTCTAGTTCGGTTTGTGATTCCTGCATTGAATTAATTAAATCAGTTCTATTAGGATGTTTCTTTATTATTTCGTCTTTTGATATCTCAATCTTAATAATATTCTTTTTAAGTATTGCTTTTTGTTTTAATAGTTCTAAGTTCATAATTTAAAATGGTAAGTCGTTTAATTTTCTTTGAATCATTGTTATATTCTTTTTTATTTCTTGTTGCTTACAGGCAAATTCTTTTACAAATACACCGAGACCTGGACTTGTCTGCTCGTAATAACTTAATCTTTCTTTGTCAAATAAAATCTCAATCATTCCTATGTTTCCATTTGATCGTGGCTTTATTTTATTAAAGTGTATTTCTGCTAAATTTAAAGTAGGGTCTTGTCTGTGTACTGTTATCATACATTTACCACTATTAAACCATTCAGAGCCACCTTTTAAATCATAAGGAACAGGTGCGTTTCGTTTTCCGTTTTCCTTTTCGGTTAACTTTGGATGTATAATCGTGTGCAAATGTAAATCATTATCTTCAGCTATTTGATTCCTATAAGGTAAAACATATTCTAAGTATTGAGCATATCCTCCAAAGTCTGCATAAGGATGGTTTAAATCCTTCCAACTATCAATTGAAGCTGTATGCAATTCTCCGTATTTTTTTAGTTCTACCGCCATATCCA
>Ga0209084_1001536_pt1 | contig 19139 bp, 19 predicted proteins | sample C_130820_MF_Meta_FD_187309 | JGI IMG/M metagenome (GOLD analysis project Ga0209084, IMG submission 187309) | Freshwater microbial communities from Lake Croche, Canada to study carbon cycling - C_130820_MF_MetaG (SPAdes) (version 2) | ecosystem: Environmental > Aquatic > Freshwater > Lake...
GCATCTTCTTGGCATCAGCCATTTGTGATGCAACTGTGCGCTTCCAAATCAAGTCATATAACGCAAATTCATCGCGTGATAGCTCTGGTGCTAACTCACCTGGAGTCTTAAATACATCTCCTGCAGGGCGAATAGCTTCGTGTGCTTCTTGAGCGTTCTTAGATTTTCCTTGATACAGGCGCGCAGTTTCAAAGACGTGGTCTTTGCCATAGAGCGCCGTTGCAGCAGCACGAGCCGCCTTGATTGCTTGATCAGATAAGTTAATTGAATCGGTACGCATATAAGTGATGTAGCCATTTTCATATAAGCGCTGTGCAATACGCATCGTGATTTGCGCGCCCCACCCAAGGCGGCTACCTGCATCTTGTTGCATTGTGGAAGTTGTAAATGGTGGCTTTGGACGTTCAGTGCGGGGAGATTCCTCCATCGACTTAACGGTCAGTGGTGTTCCTTTGAGTGAATTAACAAGAGCGTTTGCTTGTGTCTCATCAAGTAACAAGATGTCTTTAAGTGACTTCTCTTTAACAGCGCCATCTGCGCCGAAGTCACTTGTTGCAGCCACTTTCTTGCCATCTACAGATAGCAAGCGCGCTGTAAAACCGAGGTCTGTCTTTGCATTCAGGTCCCACCAGGAAGATGAGATGAAGGCCATGCGTTCGCGTTCTTTTTCAACAATGAGGCGCGTTGCAACAGATTGCACGCGACCTGCAGAGATTCGCGGCATCACTTTCTTCCATAGAACTGGAGAAAGTCTGTAACCATACAATCTGTCTAATACGCGACGTGTTTCTTGCGCATCGATTAAGTTGTAATCAAGGTCGCGAGTATTTTCGACCGCAGCCTTAATTGCTTCCTCTGTGATCTCGTTAAAGACCATTCGCTTAATGGGAATCTTTGGTTGCAGAACTTCAACTAAGTGCCAGGCAATAGCTTCGCCTTCGCGGTCTTCGTCAGTTGCAAGAAGGATCTCATCGGCGCCCTTCATCAACTCCTTGAGCTCGGCGACTTTCGCTCGCTTATCGGGGTTGATGACATACAGCGGTGCGAAATCATTTTCGATATCGACGCCCTCTTTAGACCAGGCAAGCTTCTTCACTTCCTTGGGAATATCAGCTGCTCGCTGCGGAAGATCGCGGATATGGCCAACGCTAGCCTCGACGATGAAACCATCGCCGAGGTAACTGCCAATTTTGCGAGCCTTTGCTGGTGATTCGACAATCACCAGCGTCTTGAGATCTTTAGCCATAACTACTTCGGGGGCTCATTGGTGACTAGGGAAGGGTTGCACTAATGATTACCTGATGTTTCTTTCGGTCTAGTATTCGATATTCGTCGATTGACGACGGTTACGGATAAGAGCTCCAATAATCACAATCACTGCAACAAGTGCGATGATCGCTGAAATTGCAGATTGTGTTGGAAGTGCGAAGCTAACAATTGCAGGTGTAATCAAAAGACCAACAAGGTTCATCACCTTGATAAGTGGGTTGATTGCTGGGCCTGCAGTGTCTTTAAATGGATCTCCGACGGTATCTCCGACAACTGTTGCAGCATGTGCATCAGTTCCCTTTCCACCGTGGTGTCCATCTTCAACCATCTTCTTTGCGTTATCCCACGCACCACCTGAGTTTGAAAGGAATACTGCCATCAGTGTTCCGGTGCCGATTGCACCAGCAAGGTATGCACCAAGTGCTCCAACACCAAGACCGAAACCAACTGCGATTGGTGCCATCACTGCAAGCAGTCCTGGTGTTACCAATTCACGAAGTGAATCGCGTGTACAAATATCTACAACACGACCGTACTCAGGCTTTTCAGTTCCGTTCATGATTCCTGGGTGCATCTTGAATTGATTTCGTACTTCAACAACAACTGCGCCCGCAGCACGTGATACAGCGTTGATTGCAAGTCCTGAGAAGAGGAATACAACTGCTGCGCCGATAATTAAACCGACCAAGTTACGAGGAGATGCAATATCAAGCACACCTTGGAATTGAAGTGCAACTGCAGTGCCGTCTCCGACTGCCTTGGTGACAGCTTCCTTGATTGCATCTGTAAATGCACCGAAGAGCGCTGTTGCTGCAAGTACTGCTGTTGCAATTGCGATTCCCTTAGTGATTGCCTTTGTTGTATTACCAACAGCATCGAGTGAGGTAAGAATCTGTGCGCCTTCACCCTTAACGTCGCCAGACATTTCTGCAATGCCTTGCGCGTTATCTGAGATTGGACCAAATGTATCCATCGCAACGATGACGCCTACTGTTGTAAGAAGTCCGGTACCAGCAAGTGCGATTGCAAAGAGTGACAAGACGATAGATCCGCCACCAAGCAAGAATGCGCCAAATACTGCAGCTGCAATAAGAAGTGCTGAATAGACAGCTGATTCAAATCCCACTGAAATACCAGCCAAAATCACTGTTGCTGCACCTGTCTGTGACGATGCTGCAACGTCATTTACTGGACGCTTTCCTGTCTCAGTAAAGAAGCCTGTAAGTACCTGAATTGATGCAGCAAGAACGATTCCAATAATTACCGCACCGTATGCAAGTACGCGTGGGTTGATATTGCCTGCTTCTTCAAGAACTGTAGGTGAGAAGTTTGTCAGCAAGTTGAACTTAGCTGGAAGGTAAGTAAATGTTGCAAGGCCAGTGAGTCCGGCAGAGATAATCGCTGACATAAAGAATGAGCGGTTAATAGCTGTCATTGCTGACTTATCTGTTGAACGCAAACGAGTTGCGAAGATTCCGATCACTGCAGTGACGATACCGATTGCAGGAACAATCAGTGGATAGATTAAACCTTCGTTACCGAATGCGGCCTTACCCAAGATAAGGGCAGCGACAAGTGTTACTGCATATGACTCGAATAGGTCGGCAGCCATACCAGCGCAGTCACCGACGTTATCTCCTACGTTATCTGCAATTGTTGCAGCGTTACGTGGGTCATCTTCTGGAATATTCTTCTCAACTTTTCCAACGAGGTCTGCGCCAACATCTGCAGCTTTGGTAAAGATTCCGCCGCCAACGCGCATAAACATCGCGAGCATTGCAGCGCCGAAACCAAATCCTTCAAGAACAACTGGTGCATTCTCGCGGAACAAAATCACAACAAGCGATGCACCGACAAGACCAAGACCAACTGTTGTCATTCCAACAACGCCACCTGTGCGAAATGCGATCTGCACAGCTTTTGTTCCATTCTTCTGACGAGCAGCTTCAGCAACGCGAACATTTGCGCGAACAGCGAGCCACATACCGTTATAACCAACGAGTGCAGAGAAACCTGCGCCAAGGAGGAAGAAGATTGAGCGGCCAATGCGGATTGCAGTTGTGTCAGCAGGTAGAGCAAAGAGTAGGAAGAAGACGATTCCTACGAAATATGAAAGTGTGCGGAACTGGCGCGCAAGATATGCGGCGGCTCCTTCTTGAACAGCTTCGGCGATCTCGCGCATCTTGTCGGTGCCATCGTTTGCCGCAAGTACTTGCTGGCGAAGTCCGTAGGCAATTGCCAGCGCCGCTAGGGCTACCGCCAGAACTACGTAAGTGATGTTGAGGTTAGTGCCGATTACTTGCACGTTGGGCAGAGCAGCAGAAGCTCTCATGTTTTCTCCTCCGTTGGAGAGTCAGGGCGCCCAAATCGAGGGTGGGTCGCGCAGATTGCCCGAGTGTACATATACATATCTATTAGCGTGAAAAAACCCGCGTACTCTCTAGGCATGGACCTAGCCGCAAACCTCTTTGACGCCCATTCAATCGTTGGAGACCTCGGCCTTATTGGCGTACTCGCAATTATCTTTGCCGAAACCGGGTTGCTGGTTGGTTTAGCATTTCCTGGAGATTCACTTCTCTTTATTGCCGGTGTTGCAGCTTCTGGTTCGGGAGCCGCGATTCTTGGCGGTGCTTCACTGAATCCGGTTGGTCTATTTATCGGTGCTCCGATTGCAGCAGTTGTTGGTGCACAAGTGGGTCATTGGTTTGGCTCTACATACGGTCGCAAGCTCTTTGATCGCCCCAATGGTCGCGTCTTTAACCATGAAAAAGTTGTGGCAACCGAAAAGTGGCTAACTAAATACGGTCTGGGTAAAGCGCTCGTTCTCTCTCGCTTTGTTCCATTTATTCGCACGCTGATTAATCCAATCGCTGGTGTTGCTCATGTGCCAGCTCGTAAATTCTTTATCTGGAATCTTGTCGGCGGGGTAATTTGGACCGAGGCTGTAATCGGTGCTGGTTACATCCTTGGTGAAAAGTTAAAAGGCTCGGTAGATAAGTATTTGTTGCCTGTTGTTGCACTCATCATTGTTGTGAGTTTGGTGCCGGTAGCTATTGAATTCTTCCGCGAGTGGAGTACTCGTAAGCATCACTCGTAAGTTTTTACAGACCTAAATCTTGTAGTGAATAGGCTGCGTAATACTTATATCCGGCATCAAGAATTGTCTGCTTTGCACCTCGTTCAACGATAACGGCTACACCCACAACAATTGCGCCCGCTTCAACTAACGCTTCAACTGCTGTAAGAACTGAACCGCCTGTTGTTGAGGTATCTTCAACTGCTAATACTTTCTTTCCTTTTACATCTGGTCCTTCAATGCGGCGCTGAAGTCCGTGTGCTTTTTCAGCTTTGCGAACTACGAAAGAATCAATCGCTCTGCCTTTGCTATGTGCCACATGCATCATCGCAGTTGCAACAGGGTCTGCGCCCAATGTAAGACCGCCGACTGCTTCGTAATCTAAATCTTTAGTGAGCTCTAACATCACTTCGCCAACAAGGGGAGCCGCAACATGATCGAGTGTGACGCGGCGAAGATCTACGTAGTAATCGGCTTCTTTTCCTGAAGACAATGTGACTTTCCCGTGAACGACAGCCTTGCTAATGATTTCTTCTTTGAGAGTTTCCTTTGAATTCATGGCGCAACCTTACCTCTGACGACAGGCACCTCTACTGTTCTTATATGGAAGCTCAGCGTCTTGAAATATCGCGTCTCTATGCGCGATTCGCATTTGGACCACTTCCTGGACAGTTTTCGCAGGCTCTCAATACTGGTTTTTCAAATAGCGCGAAAAATTTACTAAACGTTTCGACTACAGATCCGCTTCTTGATGCGTTGCCGCTACCAAACATCACTAATTTAGGAACGCGACCATCGCCGGGGGATGTTGCTGCAACGAAGGCATTTAGCGCTTCGATCAAAGCACAGAATGAGGATATGGTTTTATGGTGGCTTGATCGAATGGCGATTGCACAAAATCCATTAGCTGAACGCATGACTTGGTTCTGGCATGGACATTGGGCAACATCAGTCGAGAAAGTAAATTATGCGTTGCCAATGTTTAAGCAGAATCAGACACTAAGAGCCAACGCACTTGGGGATTTTCAAACTATGGCTCGCGCCATGATTCATGACGGTGCACTACAAATTTGGTTAGATGGAAATGACAACGTTAAAGGTGCTCCCAATGAAAATTTATCTCGCGAGTTTATGGAACTTTTTACACTCGGTGTAGATAATTACACTGAAGTTGATGTCCGCGCACTTGCACGTGCGTTCACTGGCTACCAAGTTGTGCGAAGCACGGGTCTTGTCACCTTCAATGCTAAGCGCCACGATAGCGACCCTATTAATTTATTTTCTTCTACTTCTCCCCTTGATGGAGATAGCGCAACCGATTTGATCGTCGCGCAAGATGCCAATGTTCGCTTTATCGCAGAACGACTCTGGTTCCGCTTTATATCTTCCAGTAGCCCTCTCGATCCTAAATTTGGAATCCGGGAAGCTTTTGCCAATCGTGATATTGCAAGCGCGGTTACTGCGGTTATTTCTAACGGTGCACTCTCTGTCCCGCAATACAGTGTGGTGAGACAACCTGTTGAGTGGTTTATTGCAATCTGCCGAGCCTTTGCTATCCAGCCTTCCAAACTCGCGCCGCGAAACTCTTCACTTGCTTACCTCCTGAAAATGGCTCAAGTTCCATTCCTGCCGCCCAATGTTGGAGGGTGGCCTACTGATGAAGCATGGCTTTCACCAGCAAGTGCTCAATTTAGAATTGCCTTTGCCTCCTCACTTGCAAAGCAGGTTGATTTCTCTGCACTTGCTGCAGTTCCTTCTGAGAAACGAATTGATTACATTAAAGATTTATTAGGGATTTATAACTTTAGTTCGCGGACATTTATCGCGCTGACAAATGCGAAAGATGATCTGCCGCAATTTTTTATCTTGGCTGTCTGCAGTCCTGAATTTATTGTGAGCGCATAAGGAGAGCCATGGATACCATTTCACGCCGTAAATTTTTGCAGTTAACTGGCGCCGCAACTGTGGGGGCGAGTGCGGCGATGTTAAGTATTAGCGACATCGCGCAAGCTGCTATTGCAAGACCACTTCCACTCGGAACTCCCATAGTGGTTGTCGTTACTTTATATGGCGGAAACGATGGGCTGAATACCGTTGTTCCATATACAGATCCTTTGTATTACTCGCTGCGCCCCGATATTTCTTATGCTCCTGAAAAAGTTTTACCACTCGCTGATGGTCTTGGTTTAAACCCCGCTATGGGTGAGATGAAATCATTGTGGGACCAGAAAAAGCTCGCAATCATTAGAGGTGTCGGTTATCCATATCCCGATCATTCACATTTCTCATCGATGGCAATTTGGCAGAGCGCATCTCCGGTAAACCACATATCAACTGGATGGTTGGGTCGTTGGCTAGATACTCAAAGCGCCGACCCTATGCTTGCAATTAGTTTGGGTTCCGTTCCACCACCACTTTTTGCGGGGGCTAAGCGATCTGGCTCTGCACTTCCACTCGGTGGACTTGTTGTTCCAGCCGGAAAACTTGGGCTTCGTTGCCAAACCTTAAGTGCACCTTCTGCAAATGATTCACCGCTGATGGCATCTGCAGCAACCGCAATGGGGAGTCTATTTAATCTTTCGAGCAATGTAACAAGCGTGCTGAAATCCCCTGCACCTGTAGCTGCTGATTTGCCGGTAATTAATGGTGGCAACGCAGGTGGCGATTCAAATCTACAACAGCAGTTAGATCTAGTTGCAAAACTTATTGTTGCAGGTGCTCCTACTCGCACATGGTCGGTCTCACTCGGTGGTTTTGATACGCACGCGAATGAAGCAAATGCACAATCTGCCCTGCTGGGAAGTGTTTCTTATAGCGTTTCAAGATTTCTCAGTCAGTTAAGAGGATCTGGTCGATCATCTGATGTTACTGTCCTTATCTATAGCGAATTCGGCCGCCGTGTGAAGGCAAATGCATCGCAAGGAACTGATCACGGCACATCGGGGCCAGTCTTTGTTATCGGTGATCGAATTAATGGCGGGATGTATGGCGATCAACCATCTTTAAGTAAATTGGTAGATGGAGATTTAGCGGTTACTACAGACTTTAGAGATATATATGCCTCTGTGTTGGAACGAGAATTAAAAGCTGATCCCGCACAAATCTTGGGTGGTTGGAAAGGCCGAGTTAATCTTCTTTATAAATAATAACATCGTTCTTCTTGCGTGTTGATAGCGCCTTTGGAGGGTTTTCAATAATGAGGGCATCGACTTCGATGCGTAACTTTGCAACTTCCATAGCCATATTGGCCATCGCACTTTCAAGTTCAATAATTCGTTTAATACCCGCGTGATTAATTCCTTCACCGACAAGTCGTTGCACCATACGTAGAGATGCAATATCGCGAAGTGAATACCTACGATTGCGACCCACGGTGCGATCAGGAGATACCAAACCTAAACGGTCATATTGGCGAAGAGTCTGTGGGTGCAAACCCGATAGTTCTGCAGCAACTGAAATTACATAAAGACTTGCATCATCATCTGGATGTTCTTCGCTCGATAATTCTGGTCTGGGCAAGTCGTTTGTCATGACTTTGCCTTCGCACTAAATTCTGCGCGTACATCTTCATCAGCGGTTGCAGTAGCAAATGCCTTTAGCGCCTCTTCTGCTTTTCCTTCAACGCGGCGTGGAACTTGTACTTCAATGCTGATAAGTAAATCACCGGTGACTGCGCCTTTTTTAATTCCGCGCCCTTTAACGCGAAGCACGCGACCTGTTGGTGTTCCGGCCGCTAATCGCACAGTGACATCATCGCCTGACAATGTTGGAACTTTAAGGTCTGCGCCAAGTGCTGCTTCTGCAAATGTAACTGGCAAAGTCAGAATTAAGTTTTCGCCTTTGCGTGAAAAGATTGCATGTGGTTTTACATGTAGTTGAATAAAGAGATCACCTGGTCCTGCTTCACCTGGTGCACCTTTACCTTTAACGCGAATCTTTGCGCCATCATTAACACCAGCTGGCACGCGTGCAGAAATATTCTGTGGGCCGTTTCCGTCGGTATTAAGTTTTAAATCAAGAGTTGTGCCAAATACTGATTCTTTAAATGTAATTGTTGACTCGGTTTGTAAATCTGCACCTTTACGAGGGCCGCGGCGCCCACCACCACCGAAGAGGTTTGCGAAAATATCTTGCGGGTTGCCGCCGCCAAAGAGATCAGAGAAATCTGCGCTTTGATATTGCCCGCCTCCTGTAGGTGCGCGAAATCCACCGCGTTCAAAGAGTGATCTCGCTTCGTCATATTCGGCGCGCTTCTTTGAATCAGACAAGATGTCATAAGCCTCAGAGACCGCCTTGAATTTCTCTTCAAGGGCCGCATTTCCCTGGTTTTTATCAGGGTGTAAATCCCGCGCTAAAGAACGGTATTTCTTCTTGATTTCATCGGCGGTAGCTTTCTTATCTATACCGAGAACCTGATAGAAATCCTTTTCATAAAGGTCTTTAGCGGCCATGAGTAATTAATTTTCCGGATCAGTTACTGCAACTCGCGCAGGGCGCAGAATGCGTTCTTTGTACTTATATCCAGGTTGCAAAATCTTTGAAGCAGTTGGGGTGGTTACTTCACTAGAAGTGTCATGCAGTAAAGCTTCGTGGATTTGTGGGTCGAAGGCATCGCCTTCAGTTCCATATTTTTCAAGCCCAAAGCGATTTGTGATTGCAGCCATTTGATCTGCAACAGCTTTGAAGCCGCCCGTAAGTTCACCGTGTTCTGCTGCGCGGTCAACATCGTCGAGTATTGCAAGTAGTTCGGTAAGAACTGAACCAATTGCTTGTTCGTGTGCAACTGCGCGGTCGCGCTCTACGCGCTTTCTGTAATTTGCATACTCTGCCTGGAGACGTTGTAGATCAGCTGTAAGTGCTGCAACCGGATCAATTTCTTGATCCGGCGCAGCTACTTCTACAACTTCATCAACAACAGGGGTTGTCTCTTCAACAACTTGATCTGTTGTTTCAGACATTAATTTGAACCTTCGTCGATAACTTCTGCATCTTCAACATGATCTTCTGATCCTGCTGCGGCGCCTTCAGTTTGTGCAGATGCATTTGCATACATCAGCGCACCAAGTGCTTGAGAAATAGTCGATACCTTTTCGGTATTTGACTTGATTGCTTCGAAGTTTGCTCCACCAAGAGATGTCTTCAATTCAGCAAGTGCTTCATCGAGTTCAGTTTTCTTAGTTGCAGACTCACCTTCAGTGAACTTATCTGCATTTTCAGTCAAGAACTTCTCTGTCTGATAGACAAGTGAATCTCCAGTGTTGCGAATCTCTGCTTCTTCACGACGCTGCTTATCTTCGTTTGCGTGTGCTTCAGCATCGGCCATCATCTGAGCGATCTCATCCTTAGAGAGAGCTGAGCCACCTGTGATAGTCATGCCTTGCTCTTTTCCGGTTGCAAGATCTTTCGCAGATACATGGACGATTCCGTTTGCATCGATATCGAATGTCACTTCAACTTGTGGAACTCCGCGAGGCGCCGGTGCGATACCTGTTAGCTCGAACATGCCTAGCTTCTTGTTATAAGCAGCCATTTCACGCTCGCCTTGGTATGCCTGAATCTGCACAGCAGGCTGATTGTCATCAGCTGTTGTAAAGATTTCGCTGCGCTTTGTAGGAATAGTTGTGTTGCGCTCGATGAGCTTTGTCATTACTCCACCCTTGGTTTCGATACCAAGAGAAAGTGGTGTCACATCAAGCAGCAATACATCTTTTACTTCGCCTTTAAGAACACCAGCTTGTAGAGATGCACCAACTGCAACAACTTCATCGGGGTTTACACCCTTGTTTGGCTCTTTTCCGCCGGTAAGTTCGCGGACAAGATCCACAACGGCTGGCATACGAGTTGATCCACCAACAAGTACCACTGATTGAATATTGGCAATAGGAATTCCGGCATCTTTAAGAACTGCTTGGAATGGCTTCTTGCAACGCTCGAGCAGGTCGGCAGTCAATGACTGGAACTGCGCGCGAGTAATTGTTTCATCTAAGAACAGTGGGTTCTTCTCTGAATCAACAGTGATATATGGCAAGTTGATTGTTGCTGATTGTGAAGATGAAAGTTCGATCTTCGCCTTTTCAGCAGCTTCGCGAATTCGCTGCATAGCCATCTTATCTTTTGTGAGATCGATTCCATTTGAAGAACCGAATGTCTTAACTAGGTGATCAACAAGTGCTTGATCCCAATCGTCTCCACCAAGGTTGTTATCGCCGTTGGTTGCTTTTACCTCGACAACGCCATCGCCGATTTCAAGAAGTGAAACGTCGAATGTTCCTCCACCAAGGTCGAATACAAGAATTGTTTGTTCTTGGTCTGCTTTATCAAGGCCATATGCAAGTGCTGCAGCAGTTGGCTCGTTGATAATACGAAGAACATTAAGGCCAGCAATTTCGCCAGCTTCTTTTGTTGCTTGACGTTGCGCATCGTTGAAGTAAGCAGGAACTGTGATGACAGCTTCTGTCACTGTTTCACCGAGATACGCTTCTGCATCGCGCTTTAACTTCTGTAATACGCGCGCTGAAATTTCTTGTGCGGTGTACTTCTTGCCGTCGATATCCATCGTCCAGTTAGTGCCCATGTGGCGCTTTACTGAACGGATTGTGCGTTCAACGTTTGTTACTGATTGACGCTTTGCAACTTCACCGACAAGAACTTCGCCATTCTTTGCGAATGCGACGATCGATGGAGTTGTGCGAGCGCCTTCTGCGTTGGCAATAACTGTTGGCTCTCCGCCTTCAAGTACTGATACGCAGCTATTTGTAGTTCCGAGGTCGATTCCGACTGCTCTAGCCATGGTGTTGCTCCTTCTTCACTATTCGTTATTTCCGCTCGAGCCAAGGTGGGTCGAGGTTTGTAACCTGAGTCGATTCTAGCCAAAGAGTTGAGTCGAGGCGACTCAGGTTTCACTGGGTATAACTGGAAGGAGTGGGGGTTTATTCCCGGGCCGGGGTTCGGTTTAACCGTAGGTGTCGCGGGGCCCGCGGCCGTTGCTGATTGACCTCAAGCCGCGCTTCCAGCTTGGCGCTGTTGGGCCGATGAAATCTAGGGATTCAACGAGGGCGCCAGGTGCACTGGATTGGATTGTTTGAAGAAGAGATGGGCCGACAAGGTTGAGTTGAGTTGCCCACGCAGTTGATGAGCACTGAACGAGCAAGCGGCCATCGAGCATAGAAAGTGGTGTTGTGTGTTGGGCGATCTCTGGGCCAACAACCTGAGGCCAGGTAGCAAAGAGGGTTCCTTCGGCTAAACCTGAATTCCAATCGCGTTGTTCGATGAGTTCGTTTAAAACACTTGCGATAAGTGTTGGGTCGCCCGGAGTTTGTGTGCGCTCTTCTGTGATCTTCTTCTTTTTAATGAAGCCAGTTTTATAACTGCGGAATAAATCTGCGGCGAGATCGCGCTTGCTTGAATCTTTCTGACTCATTGGCTCACCACCCCTGGTGTCACATAGAACTTCTCAGATAATAGTTCTGCCGGCAGGTCTGATTCAACAGCTGCGGTGATAAATGTTTGCTCGGCCAACTTTGTAATTGCAGTTAGTTGTTGGCGGCGAGCAGTATCTAGTTCAGCAAAAATGTCATCGAGGATAAGTACAGGTTCTGCGCCCTCTGCCTTAAGTAGGTTGTAAGAGCCGATGCGAAGTGAAATTGCCATCGACCATGATTCACCGTGGGATGCGTAACCTTTTGCAGGGAAGTCTCCTAGTTGTAAATGAAGATCGTCGCGGTGCGGCCCAATTAGTGAAACCCCACGTTCTTGTTCTTGGCGCGCTACTTCTATCTGTTTCGCAATTAAAATCTCGGTGTTATGTGCGATATCTGCAGATAAATTATCAGTTGATGACTTATAAGAAATGGATGCAGGTTTAACTTCATTCAGGTTTGCATAATTTGCTGCGACATACGGGTTTAAATCATCAACTAATTTGATTCGCTCAGCTGTTAGTTGGGCGCCGTAGGTAATAAGTTGTTCTGTCCAAGGAATCAGCGAGCTTTCTGGTGCGCGGGTTTTAAGTAAGGTGTTGCGCTGTTTCACAACTCGTTCGTAATCAGCAATTACCCCAGCAAGGCGTGGTGATTGGGTGATGAGAAGTTTGTCTAAGAAATCTCGGCGGTGGCCAGGGTCGCCGCGCACTAGATCTAAATCTTCAGGGGAGAAATAAATTATTTGCAGCGCGCCTAATATTTCACGTTGTGATTTAACAGGGTTGCCATTTATACGGGCGCGGTTAGCTTTATTTGCATTGATCTCTAAATCAACCTGCAGTGTGCGTCCTTGGCTTTCAATTTCGGCGCGGATGATTGCTTGGTCTGTGTTTAACGAAATGAGTGGTTGGTTATTAGAGACACGGTGTGATGAGAGATAAGCGAGATAGATCAAGCTTTCAGCGATATTAGTTTTGCCACTGCCGTTATTGCCAATAAAAGTTGAAGTGCCAGTTTTGAACTCGAGTTCAAGTGATGGATAGGAACGAAAATTCGTCAGCGTTAACCGTGTGACGCGCATATGGGTGCCTTATTGCTTCTAGTTATGAGGCGTAGCGCATTGGCATCAATAAGTAGCGGTAGTTCTCGATAGATGCGCTATTTGGTTCTGCGCGCCCAGTAAGAATCGCTGGTTTATTTGATCCAGTAAATGAAATTTGAACAAATGGTGTGCCGACAGCTTGTAGACCATCAGCGAGGAAAATTGGGTTAAATGCAATAGAGATTGGTTCACCGTTGAGAAGCACATCGATGGTTTCTGTTGCTTGCGCTTCTTCGCCCGCACCGGCTTCGAGTGAAACTCCGCCATCTTTAAATTCAAGGCGCAGTGGAACAGTTTTATCTGTCACTAGCGCAACGCGGCGAACTGAATCTAAAAATGGCGCTACCTCAACGACTGCAGTTGTTGTTGTTTCAGTTGGTAAAAGGTGGCGGTAGGGAGGGAATGTTCCATCGAGCATTCTTGATGTCATAGTTTTACCGTCGCCGGAAAAACCAGCGAGGCGATCATTTGATGTTGCTGGCGCAAATGAGAGCGAAACATTTTTGCTACCGACAAGTGATTTAGCAGCATCTGCAAGTGTGCGGGCGCGCATCAGTGCTGTTGTCGCAAGACCTGGTGTTGCAGGGCTCCAGGTAAATTCGCGAACAGCTAAACGGTAGCGATCTGTTGCAGCAAGCGTGATTGTGTCTTCGTTGATTTCAACATGGACACCAGTAAGTGTTGGCAGTGAATCATCACGGCCTGCAGCTATTGCAACCTGTGCAACTGCTGTTGCAAATAAATCACTTGTAACACTGCCAGTTGTTTCAGGAAGTTCTGGAAGGTTTGGGTATTCAGAAAGTGAAAGTGTTGGAAGTGTAAATTTCGCAGCACCTGATGTAACAAGTACGCGTGTTCCATCTAAAGTAATTGTGATTGATTTATTTGGTAGTGATCGGCAAATCTCTGCAAGAAGTTTTCCTGGGACTAACACTGCGCCTTTTACTGTGATGTCGGCTGCGAAGTGCGCCTTACTTGATGTCTCTAAATCAGAACCTGAGAGAAATACCTCATCGCCAGTTGCATCAATTTTTATTCCAAGAAGCTCGGTTTTAATTGGGCGGGTAGAAAGACTTCGCGAAACCCAGTTCACGCCATCTGTTAAAGAATTTTGATCGACAGTAAATTTCACGCCGTAGCCCCCGCACTCATCGGATTAATATTGGTAAAACCCAGTGGTTGAACTGTAATTTGGAGATGGTCCGCTTGGAAATGGGTTTTATATATATAAAGGTAGTAGTAGTAACTGCAAGGTTTTACTGTGGAAACCAGGTAAAACCGCAGGTCAGAACCTATATTTAAACCTTTTATCCTGTGGGTAAAGAGCCTAATCCTGTGGGTAAAGGTGTGTAACTGGCTACTTAAGCTCATCTGCCACACCCTCTCCTTTTGGTTTCAACCGGTTTACCCACAAAAACAAGCGCTCTATCCACAGTTATCCACACGTTATCCCCACCTTGGGGGTAAAGAGGGTGAAAACGGACATTTTCACCCTTAAAGCATCACACCTTTGTTTGTTGTTTGATACGGGTGGTTAATTCATTTACTTGGTTATAGATCGAGCGGCGCTCAGCCATGAGCTCGCGGATCTTTCGGTCGGCATGCATCACAGTGGTGTGATCGCGGCCGCCAAATGTTTGGCCAATCTTTGGCAGGGATAACTCGGTGAGTTCGCGGCAGAGATACATCGCAATTTGGCGAGCATTTACAAGTGCGCGAGAACGAGATGTTCCACAAAGGTCATCGAGGGTAAGGCTGAAATATGCAGCTGTCTGAGCCATGATTGTTGGCGCGGTGATTTCAGATGCAATATCACTAGGTATTAAATCTTTGAGAACGATTTCAGCAAGACCCATATCAACTGGTTGGCGGTTAAGGGATGCGAAGGCAGTTACGCGAATAAGTGCGCCTTCAAGTTCGCGGATATTTGTGGAGATTTTACTTGCGATAAATTCCAAGACGTCATCGGGTGCATTTAATTTATCTTGCGCAGCTTTTTTACGGAGAATCGCAATACGGGTTTCTAGTTCAGGAGGTTGAATATCTGTAATCAAACCCCACTCGAAACGTGAGCGCAAACGATCTTCAAGAGTTGTTAACTGCTTTGGCGGGCGATCAGAGGAGATAACTATTTGTTTATTGGCGTTATAGAGAGTGTTAAATGTATGGAAGAACTCTTCTTGGGTACGTTCTTTATTTTCTAAGAATTGAATGTCGTCAACAAGCAGAATATCTAAATCGCGATAGCGGCGCTGGAAAGCTGTTGCTTTATCGTCGCGAATAGAATTAATAAAGTCGTTTGTAAATTCTTCAGATGAAACATAACGCACGCGAACATTGCCATATAACTCTTTTGCATATGCACCGATTGCGTGGAGCAAGTGGGTCTTACCAAGACCAGATTCGCCGTAGATAAAGAGTGGGTTGTATGCCTTAGCGGGCGCTTCAGCAACAGCAACAGCTGCGGCATGTGCGAACCGGTTTGATGCACCGATAACAAAAGTTTCAAATATGTAACGCGCATTTAATTGTGAAGGTTCATCAGATTTACGAATATCTAAATCATCGCGGCCAGTACCTGGGCGGGATGCAACAGGTTCAACAGTAATTTGTGGAGCTGGAAGATCGGCAAGCTCGATACTTTCATCGACCATCACAGCGATATTTGCTTTCTCACCCAGCTCGGTGGTGAGAACCTCATTGATCACTGCACGAAGGCGGGATTCGAGGACATCTTTTGCAAAGGCATTTGGGGCTGCGACCAACAAACTGGTCGCTCCACCCTCTTTTTGTAGAAGACCTAGGGGTTTAGTCATAGCTAAGAAGGCTCGGTGCTGGGGTTCCCCAGTAGAGACATGCTCAACGACGCGATCCCAGAGCTGAGATAGTTCGACATCAACAACAGCCATCTGCCAACCCCCAGGTCTATCCACAATGTTATCCACAAGCTGTGGTCTAAAGTAGGGGTTTAGCCTTAATTTAGACCGATTTCGACGGATGCCTGTGGAGAACCCGCAAAGTAGACCCGATTCCAGTAAATAGCAAGTGGTTATCCACACCTTGAGACTTAACTCAGGGCTAAATGGGGCGATTTAGCCGGTTTGACCAGCGGCTATCCACACCCTTACCGTTACCTCCTTGCTTCCCCCGTATTTATGACCAGCAGGGCCGTTAAGCCCACAACATTTTGGAGTTCTCATGACAAAGCGCACCTTCCAGCCAAATACACGTCGCCGCGCCAAAAAGCATGGCTTCCGCGCACGCATGGCTACCCGCGCAGGACGCGCAGTTCTCTCTGCTCGCCGCGCTAAGGGCCGCGCAAAGCTCTCAGCCTAAGGTTTAAGAGCGCCACGGATCTTCTCGTGCTCCCAGTAGACGCACGTTTAACTTCAAGCTCAGATTTCGCTCGTGCAACTAAGAGCGGAATACGAGTTACTACAGAACACTTTGTTGGATATCTCTACATCTCACCTGTCACAAATAACGCATCTGCAAAATGTGGACTCATTGTAAATAAAACTGTCGGCGGATCAGTCAAGCGCCATCGGCTAGCGCGCAAAGTTCGCCACGCAATTGCACCCCATGTTGCAACACTGCCGCTAGGTTCACTCTTTGTTCTTCGCGCGCTAAAACAAGGTGAAGATAAAAATGTAGCGACAGAAATCTCAGAACTTATTGCAAAGTTGAAATCTCGTGCCGAGAAGATTGTTACCCGCTCATGAAGCTTCTATTTACCTTTCTGGTGCGCGGCTATCAATTTATCTCATCAACTTTTGCACCTCGCTGTAAGTATTACCCTTCATGTTCTAATTACGCCATCACTGCAATTGGCAGATACGGCGTCAAAGGCGCCGCGATGGCAACCTCAAGAATTCTCCGCTGTAACCCTTGGTCACAAGGCGGAGTCGATTATGTAGATGAACACTTAGATTGCGCAGATGCCCGTAAAGCAAGCACAAGAGAGCTAGTAGGAGCTATTTAATGAACGTGATTCTTAACCCGCTATATAACATTGTTTCTGGCGTTATTGTCGCAATACATAAAGCACTTGCCCCAATCTTCGGAGCCAACTCTGGCGTCACTTGGGCGCTATCAATCATGGGCCTTGTCGTTCTTATTCGAATTATTTTAATCCCACTTTTTGTAAAGCAGATTAAGAGCCAGCGCGCACTAACAGCGCTTCAGCCACATATGAAAGAGATTCAAAAGAAGTATAAAGATGATCGCCAAAAGCAATCAGAAGAGATGATGAAGCTCTACAAAGAGCATAAGACAAACCCACTTGCATCATGTTTCCCAGTTCTTGCCCAAGCACCAATCTTCTTCGCACTCTTCACTGTTCTTAATGGAATCGCAAAGAATAAACCTCACGGATTTCTTAAAGGTGAATATTTAGTAAGCGCCGCCCAAGCAAAATTCTTTGGTGCGCCAATCTCCGAAACATTCTTAGGCACAGATAAATTAACTGTAAAAATTGTTACCGTTTTATTGATTGCATTTATGTCAGGAACAACCTTTACAACTCAACGACAGTTGATGGTTAAAGGAATGCCGAAGATGGATTCAAGTAACAACATGATGTTGCAACAGCAAAAAATCATGTTGTATTTATTCCCCGTCATCTTTGCAATCTCAGGTGTGAACTTTCCTGTCGGTGTTTTAATTTATTGGTCGACAACAAACCTCTGGACATGGGGACAACAGTTTTATGTGATTAAGAGAAACCCAACACCGGGATCTCCTGCATATGAAGAGTTACAACGTAAGCGCGCCCACAAGGCCAAGCTCGATGCAAAGTACGAAGATGGAAATACTGATATTGAATCTACTGAAGAACAATCTCCAGAGATTCAGGGACAACGCCAACAACCAAAGAAGAAGAAAAAGAAGAAGTAAATACGGACAAATAGTATTAATAACGCTTTAAATAGGACAAAAGGATAATAAAATGCCAGAGTTAACTGAGACAACAGATGTAATTGAAGAGGTAGAAGGCGCCACTGACGAGAAGGCGGCTAAGGCTCCAAAGAGCCCAGCCAAACTCGAAGAAGAGGGCGATATCGCAGCTGACTACCTAGAAGGCTTACTTGATATTGCAGACCTTGATGGCGATATCGATATCGATGTTGAAAATGGGCGAGCAGCACTTGCAATCGTGGGTGGAAAGCTCAAGCACCTAGTAGGCGCAGAAGGTGAAGTTCTCGATTCAATTCAGGAGCTCACACGCCTTGCGGTCCAGACCGCTACCGGAGATCGCAGCCGTTTAATGCTCGATATCGATGGATTCCGCGCTGGCCGCCGCAAAGAGCTGACCGCGCTGGCCGAGAAGATGGCAGAACAGGCAAAGACTACAGGCAGCTCAATCAAGCTTGATCCAATGAACGCCTTCGAGCGCAAGATTATCCACGACACTATCCAGACCCTGGGCCTTACCTCTGAATCAGATGGCGAAGACCCAAATCGTTTCGTAGTTATCTACCCGGCGTAGATCTAGACGACGTTTCACGTGGAACAGTCAGTAGAGGGGCTAGTCGGCCGCTACTTCCCAGAACGCCAGGCGGAAATCCGCGCTTTTGCGGAATTTCTTGCTACCGCCGGCATTGAGCGTGGCCTCATCGGCCCCCGCGAAGGCGAGCGCATCTGGGATCGCCACATCTTCAACTGCCTGCCCGTCACCGAGTTAATTCCTCAAGGCGCCTCCCTCTTTGATATTGGGTCAGGGGCTGGTCTACCGGGAATTGTTATTGCGCTGGCCCGTCCGGATCTGAAGGTAACCCTCATTGAGCCCCTAGAACGCCGGGTCGAATTTCTGAAAGAGGCCACAGCCGGAAGCGAGATTGAGGTTATCCGAGGCCGTGCCCAGGATGTGAAGAAGACGGCAGATTATGTAACTGCCAGAGCTGTCGCCCCTCTTGAAAAGTTGAAGAAGATGAGCTGGCATATGGTCAAAACCGGGGGAGCTCTGCTTGCAATGAAGGGTGAATCGGCTGCCACCGAGATGGTTGGGGTCAAAAATGCCGTACTGCATGAGATCAATCTTGAGGGAGTTGGGCTCGGACGTATCGTCGAGCTGCGCAAACCTGCTTAGATTGCGCCATGTCCGGCGATGATTCACGTGAAACACATAACCCGAAAGTTATAGGGGTTCGCCGTCTGAAAGAGGCGATGGCTAAGCCGGCATCGACTCGAATCTTCACCGTTGCCAACCAGAAAGGCGGGGTCGGCAAGACCACCACAACGGTCAATGTTGCGGCAGCTCTTTCAATGGGCG
>Ga0209084_1001537_pt1 | contig 19126 bp, 16 predicted proteins | sample C_130820_MF_Meta_FD_187309 | JGI IMG/M metagenome (GOLD analysis project Ga0209084, IMG submission 187309) | Freshwater microbial communities from Lake Croche, Canada to study carbon cycling - C_130820_MF_MetaG (SPAdes) (version 2) | ecosystem: Environmental > Aquatic > Freshwater > Lake...
CTTCTCTTTTCCCGGTTGTTTCTTATAGATTCCGTGTTCATTCAATGAGAACCCCATCTTCAGTGCATTCCCTCTCATAACAGTATTAAATGTTTTACTACCTGTAAAATAGAGCACCGCAAACGGATATTCTTCTGGTGAGGTATACATAAAATCCACACGTCGAGCGTGTTTGTGTCTCGGTAATTTGGTAATGACCAAACACTTGGTTTTTCCACAGGATAATGTTTCCAAAATGATGCTATCATTAGTCGTTGAGCCACTATGTGGCTCTGAAATTATTGTATTGGTGCTTTCCAATTCTTTCGTAAATTTAGAGAACATTTCAGGATCTGATGCAGTAATAATAATATCGATATCTCCTGATTCGACCGCACCACGCCTATAACTACCCACTATTTCGAGCTTGGCATCACTACCTTTGGTCGCCTTACCAAATGCCTCTTGAAATATCGCCTTATATTCGTCGATTTCTGCCCTAGGAATTTTCAACTGAATATCTTCAAAATGTCTAAGCCCCTTTTTTTGAACATCGTTCAACAATTCGTCTTGACGTTCTCGAAGCTGTTGAATTGTGGTAACACCTTTCTCGACCAATTCCTTGGCTTTTTTAGGTCCGACACCATGAATCTCAGCAAAAATATATTCGGGCTTTCCTTTTTCACGTTCGAGCAATCGAAGTGTCCCCGTATTCATATATTCCTGTAATTTTTCGAGAATTGTGGCGCCAATACCAGGCTTACCTTTGAGCTGACTCACTTCGACAATATCTTCTCGAATTCCGCGTATCGTTTCTTCCGCCTTTTTGTAGGCCCTAGATTTGAATACTTCACCTTGTGCTGCTAATAGTTTAGTAAGCTTTTCGAGAACCTCAATAAATTCTTCGTTATATCTTTTTTTGAGTACATCGAGGTTTATAGCTTGAGGTGGAGGAACAGGTTCTCTTATAACTAAACGTTTTTTTTTTGGTTTTTCTGTTTTTTTAGGGTTTTCCATTACAATAAAGTTAGATAAATAAAAAAATGCATAAAACCTACATTTCTATAATAGAAGCTAAGGTACGTAATAAATTTAGAAAGATTGGACGTTTTGCAGAACCGCCAGGTGGCGCAAAACGGCGATTCTCCATAGATAGCCCTAACGGGCTATCGACGGAGAATGGAACAGTAATTTATAATGTGAATATATAATGAAATTTCCCAAACTACCAAAACTATTTAAAAAGAAATACGTTGTAATTTATGTCATCATCTTTTTGCTCATTGCGTCAGTTCTCGTATTCTATTTTTATGGGTCTTTTCGTGAAGGCGTATTAACAACTGCAGAAATGGAGCAAAATGCTAATTATAATGTAAGAGACTCAAAAATTGTTTACGGTAACATAGATCTGGATTTGAAAGCCGCAAATATTTCACAAATACCGGATGGAAAAACGATTACTGGAAATATTGTAAATAAACTTCAAACGGAATTTAATACTATTGCTGCAGAAGTAAATAAAAATATAACCTACTCAAGTGTTGTGGACGCAGGAAAGAAGCCCGAGAACCGTCATGCTTGGGCTTCTGATGCCAATAATCAATCTGACAGTTATAGAATTCAGATACCTGGTTGTAATTCAAAACTAGAACTGGTAAAAATAGAACAAAATAAAGAAGCAATAAAGAAAGACCCTAAAATACCAGTATATGTATCACCAATTTGTCCAATTAAACCATACACTGTAAATGATAAAAATGTTTTGAAAGATTTTGTACATTAACATCTATTCTCAGCTTATTTGGTAAGGAATCGCAAAAGTGCTATTCATCAATTAAATAATCTCAGAATAAAGGTTAACAAAATTGATTTTTATTTAACAATAATATAAATCAATACAAATAATCATAACTATGGATTCCAAATATTCTACTACTAGTCTCTCGCTTCACAGAGACAGAGGACATCTTTCCTCAGAAGGCAGCTCTGATGCCTTCAAGGCTGAGAACCCTACGGGTTCTCCACCGTATAGTTCCATAAATATAGCTCGCCGAGGTAAGTGGGCCCGGTTCAGCGGAACCGATGAAGAACTCGCCAAAATCGCCCTAGAACACGCAAAATTTCAAGCTGCTAAACGTCGACCATTATTACAACAAATATCACATTCTATGTCCCGTCGCAACGGTTTCAATAGTCAAGAAGAATTTGATACGGTTGATGAACAATGGGTTTGGTCTCCAAATAATTCACAAGATAATTTGCAATTTCAAGCAGTCAATTGTTCGATTTGTGGTAATTATATATGTGTAAGTACTATTGAATTTCCATTGCCAGATTGTATTCGCTGCAATTGTGATCATTTCGATAATGATCTAGAAGAATTTGTGGAATACGAGTACGAAGAAGAAAAAAAGGAAGAAAATGTTTAGAATCCAGGTTCATCGGTAAACACCTGAGTCTGACCCATATCAAACGTCTTGTTATTCGTCACCACATTCAAAAAATCAACAACAGATCCGTCCAAATGTAAATACAAAAATGCACCTAAAGCAGTACAAGCGAACACAGAGATTGCATCACGAACAACGAATTTCATCGGTTTCCACTCCTTGTCAATGTATTTCATTTCAAACACTTTACTCGCTAAAAACAAGATAGTTACAATAACTGCAATCATAAACACTTTCTCCATTGTTTTTTCTAAATATATAAAAAAATCCTCTTTTTTTATCTATTATTTTAAACGAATAATATATAGAATGGCTGAAACAGAAGAAGAAATTATGTATAATTTATCAGACAAAAAATATGGGGATAAACCTTTTATAGTATGGATTGGTGGATCATTTTCACCACCAACTATAGGGCATTTATTTACCGCTAAGATAGCTATCAAAGCATTTGAAGAAGGACATTTTGGTCCTGATAATACGTCTTTAGTAATTTATTTTGTACCAGTTTCTCAAAGATATTATAAACCATCTGTAAAAACTGAATGCCTATCAAATAGTGATGCAGATAGAATGAATATGTTACAACTTGTTGCAGCAGAATTAAATGAAAAAAACAGAAATATTTTTGTAAAAGTTACAGATTTAGAAATGAAATGGGATGAAGACGAATATGTTAATCCTATGAAACTTAAAGATGGTAGGTTTGAAACGGATAAATATAGTAGTGTTAACACAGATGCTTCTTTAAAAGTATTATTACATAAAATAGAAGCACTTACACCAGGTAAAGATGTTAAGGGTGGGATTTTATTTGGACAAGATAATATTGAAGCTATTGTTCAAGATAAATGGGGTGATGGAACCCCTTTATTGGAAGAACAATTGATTTGCATTCCTCGTGGTGATGATAGTGAATTGATTAAAAATAATTTAAAAATGCTGGTAAAAACGGAAGATAAAAAAAATGATTATAACGAATTAATTGAAAAAATAATAGTAATACCAACTGGTATCATAACCGGTTTAGAAAATACGGTAAAGGAAACTAATCCAGATTTTGATTTATCTAAAATATCATCAACAGAAGTCAGAAATTTACTTTATGGTTATGGTTACGGTAATGCTGATGATATTTCCGAAATAAAAAAAAAACAACAAATATTACAAATTGTACAACCAAAAATTTTAGATTATATTTTGGATGAAGGATTATACAAACCTGAAAAAAGTAATATTTGTAAAGGTGGTAGAAGTAAACGTCGTAATAAAATAACAAAAAAGAGAAAATCTCGTAAAACCAAAACACGTCGTTCTAGACATAAAAAGATGTAAAAAATAAAACTTTTTTGAAATGGAACATAGAATGTTCCATTTCAAATATCTAAAATAATTTATTTTCTTCGGCGACTAAGCTTTCTTTTTTTATGCATAGTATGACGTTTACTTTTTCGATATTTATTAGTGCGTTTGCGCCTTCCACCTTGTGGTGCAAGCTGAAGTTATTCTAATTGTACTGTTTTTTTTTCGTTATTTGAAGGATTTTGAATTATTGCCGTGCTACCTCTATCCTCACCATAATCAGGATTATGGATTATGGATTATGTTTACGACTTTATATTTAATGCCTTTATGAGTTACTGTAGAATTTACTTGAATATAACTCATTTTTTATATAATATATCAATATAAAAAACTTTTCTAAAAGAGCTCTTCTACGCCATCTAATACAAATCCATGGGATGTTTGGTCTACTTTGGGTTCATCTTCATCCAATACGTCGAATCCACTCAAATCAATCGTATCTCCCGAAATTTTAATACGTTCGTCATCTGACTCTTCTTCTTCTAATCTGCGTTGAATAACCCTCGACGAACTATTACGCTCCATTTCTTCCAATGATTTCGGCATTTTTTCTTCTTCTCGCGGCTTTTCTTCTTCATAATCTACCGAATTATTAAACGTTAATCTCGTTACTACTTCCTCATTGTCCACGTTTTGGATAGCAGGAACCACTGGTGGTGCGGAGTCCTCATCTGATTTATTCTCTTCCGATTTCTTCTCATCTTCCGACTTTTTACTCTCTTCTGATTTACCTTCTTCTTCGGCAGGAATGTTCTCAATAAACACCTCTTCCTCTTGTTCGACGGATTCGTCCATATAGGCCCGGATGATTTCCTCGGTAGGAATGCTATCCCGAATCGCCCCTAATATGCATTCTTGCACCATTAATTCGAGTTCACGTTGATTCTTTTGCATTAAAAGAGGTGAAATATTTTTCTCGAACAAATAGACATTCTTGTAGACTTTACGGGCCACATTGATGTATACCTTATGAATAAAACTGTCGAGCTTGGGAATCGATATGTCGATCTTTTTCTGTTTGTTACCTACCCGAATACACGTCAATACTTTGAGCTGAATGATATGAACGCAGGTGATCAAATCTTCTAAATAATTGCAACCGCTGCGTTCTATGATCCGTTTTCGTTCCTCTTCTACAATCTCATTGTTCCACTTGGGAACACGGCTCAACAAGTTCTGGAATGTCATCAAATATTTATTCACCTCATCGTTGTCTAAACAAAGCTTCCACGCCTCATTCAGAATCGATTTAATACCCTCACAAACTAGGGGAGTAAAAATAGATACTAAACGACTGCACCACTCATTGCGCGATTCTTGCAAATTCGAAATCACAAAATCGTCCATTATTCCTTAATTATATTTGTAAGACACATTTTACGTCCTTATCGGAACGCAAAAAAATAAAATCGAGCATATATAACATCAACAGCTTCTCACAACGATATTCGGATTTTATATTATCATAACAAATACAATAAGTTGATCTATGTAGCGGATCGATCTCATTTGACGATTCTAACCAATGGATGATATCGAGTGTCGATAAACCCTCCTCATAAAATTCGGTAGCTACTTTTACCAGATCACGGTGATCTATTTTTTCTTCGTTATCTAGTAAGTATTGTGTGGTGTTTTTCAATACTTCCTCTTGTTGGTTAGTCAATGTGATCTTAAAATTCCGCTGGATCGAATACTGGTGTAAATTCACTATTTTCCCATTCTCCACATACTCGGGCACATAAATCTCGCAAAAACGGGATAATATCGGGTTCAGCAGTTTGTTCTTGTTCTCCACTAAAATAAAAAATCGGGTATTATAACTGAAAAGTTCGATGCATCTGCGCAGGGCCGATTGGGCATCGATCGTTAAATAGTCCGCATTGATGAGAACAATGGTCTTGAAGATGGTACCGTTGTTGGATTGGATGTTGGTTTTGGCAAAAAACTTGAGTTCTTCGCGGATAAATTTGATGCCTTTTCCTTGAGCACAGTTTACAATCATCACATTGGATTTGATCTTATGCTTGTCACCTTGGTAGATCTTGTGAAGGAATTGGTCGACGATGGTACGTTTGCCCGAGCCCGATGATCCGTGGAAGATGATGTGGGGTATCTTGTTTTTTTGGTGGAAATAATCGAGTTTGGCAATGATCTTTTGGTGGATAGGGAGGAGGGTAGGCTGTTGTTGTGTGAGTTCTTTTTCAATTGTGTATTTTATGGTATTTTGCATTGGTGTATTTGTTTAGAAATATTTATATAGATTTTTCTGTGTTAAATATATAGAATGGAATCTTTTATTGAAAAACCAATAACAGTTGTTTCTTATAATATGAGTTATGCATCAGACTTGGGTATTAATATAGAACAAGCTAAGAAAAAATTTGATGAATCAGTTGGAAAGGGGTTTTTCTTTTCACCGTCCGAATTAATATTTTTAATGAAATATGCCGAAAAAACTAATCCACGTTCTTGTTGGTTAAAGGCTTTTGATTATTTAAAAACAGAAATACTTGATAAAAATGTAACAGTTATTGGACTACAAGAATTAAACCGTTGGTTTAATTATGATGGGTTTGGAGATAATAGTATAGAAACATATAATACTGCTTTAAATGGGAACCCAGGACAATATATTACTATAGATTTATACGATACATCTAAAACACCCAAAAAACAACGCTCATTCGACGAGGTATTTCGTGATGATTCACAAAGATCACTTGGTTATGCTAGCTATGACAATAATAAAAAATCAACTGATACTGATTGGGAAGTTAAAAATTCTCAACAAAAATGGATTGATAAAAAAGGTGTAGAAGCTATTGTTGAATTGTTAGAAAAATATACTGATTATCAATATTTCCACGGCGAAGCGGATGAAACTAATATTGGACGATATGCAGTTATGACTATATGGGACACTACTATTCTTGGTCAATTCCATTCGGCGCAAGTTTTTTCTTCTTCAACTGCAAAAACTTCATTAAACAGACCTCTTACGTTTGTAGTTACTAATAACGATGGTATTTATTCATTGATTATTAATATTCACGGCCAAAATAATCCATCAGATTCAGCAGATAGTTATGAATCAACTAAGAGTCATATAAACAATATGTTTACAGAATTTAAAAAAAATTTGGGTGATACTATTAATATCACTAATTATTTTTTGACAGGTGATTTTAATGATGCATTCGGTGGTTTTTTTAATGCAGATTCACGAACAAAATTCAGAAATCGTGAAGGCGGAGCTATTGAGGCAGGACCATATACTGGAGAATTTATGTTAGAAAGTATGTTAGAAAGTATTCCATTAACATTTACTTCTGATAAAGCGCCAATATCTTGCTGTTATAATTGGGATAGTACACAAAATACTGATAATGTAACAGATCTGATTCCTATGTCTATTAAGAAGCCAAGCGATAGGGACTTGAATGATAAAGAAAATAATTTTAATAATATGCGTATTTCAATGTCAGGATACGTACCTGGAGATAGTAAGATGTTAAGAACTCCCCTTCCAGATAATAGAGGAAAACCAGAAAATTATTATTACCCTGGCGATTATTGCTTCTCAAATAAAGGAGGTGAATTAACAGTTATGGATGCTCCAGAAGGACTAAGTGATCATCAACCAGTTATGTTAACTATCCCTGCTGCTGCTTCTACTGGAGGTGGAAAATCCAAAAAACGCCGGTTTAAAAAGCCATCTAAAAAGACCCAAAAACGCCGACGATCGATCAAAAAACACCGAAAATCTCGTAAATAATTCTATACGGTTTCGATCTTCTAAGAAGTCGCAAAGCGACTTCAAGATTGGCACCGAAGGTGCCTGATCGATCTCCACCGTATGTCTCACCGACTACGGATTAGCATCCTCCGTCGTTGAGACTACGTATCAACTTTCGAAATCGTCAATTGTTTCGTAAACAAATAACGTTCGTAATGCATAGTTCTACGTCGCAAATTACACGCTAAACAAGCGATCACTACATTTCCATCATTGTGACCGTGATCATTGTCCAAACGTTCCAGTGTCCATTGTTTCGGTTCTCGCACATTTTCATATAAAACGTGTACCGCCCCCTTACAATAAAAACATTGGTTCTCCACTTCTATCATTAATTGGAGAACTTGCTCGTGTTTTATGAACCGGGTTTCTTCGTATTTTTCCTTTTTAAGGTCCTGGGCTTTATATCCCCCTAATTTCTGTTGAATTTGTTGTTTTATGAACTTACACGGGTTCTCATCAACAATATTTTGGTCTATAATTTGTTTTACATATTCTAATTGTTTCTGAGGATTTAATTGTTCCGTGGAGAACTTCCAATTTTGCGTGGTGGTAATCACACGTTTTTTGGGTATTTTTGGTTCGGTAGTACGTACACCTTCGTGCATTGAAAATGCACGTGGTAATGTTACCTTATCACTTGAATCGCCATCTTCAATGGGCGATTTGAATGTGCTAAGGTGTAACAGGTTCTCCTTCTTCTCTTTTTTTTCTTTCTTTATAAACAAATTTGGATCTAGGTTAATTCCTTTAATCTCCATAAATGCTTCTCTTATTTTTTGTTATGAAAGAGAACTTTTCTATTTTACATACTTTTACTATAAATAATATAGATTATTATTAGTATAGTATAATAATAATAATAATAATAAATGTTGTCTCATCAAGAAACAATTGAAAGCTTCCATAGAGAACCTAGATTTCGCGAAGATTCCCTAATTAAATACCCCCCGTTCTGCGGTATTTATTTTGAGAAATATTTTTACGATTATATGGTCCAAGCTTACAACGAGGGTAGGATAAATCCACTAATTTACGAACATTATGTCCCGGTATTCTGGACAGAAATACAAATATCCAAACGTTACGATGATACCTTAGCCAACAAAGTAAAGACACCCGACAATGATTTTTTATGGGCCTTGTGGGAATTGTTAGATAGTATGCCGAAAGATCGACATTATTTTACGGTAGTACAGCACGATGATGGGGTAATGATGTCTTCCAAACCACCCAACCTAATCACCTTTGGAATGGGAGGGGTTGGAAACATACCGTTGCCACTTACCTACAATGATTCTGACAAATTCAATAAATACAAACATAGAGAGAAAAACGTGTTTTGTAGTTTTGTAGGTTCTCTTACTCACCCCTGCAGAGAACGTATGGTAAAAACATTGGAAAACAAACCGGATATGTTTATAATTACGAACAAATGGACCAATCAAATCAAGGAAGAAAATCAATTGATGTATTTAAATGTGATGAGCAAGAGCCGGTTTACCTTGGCACCGAGGGGATACGGTAAAACATCGTTTCGACTCTACGAAGCATTGCGATTAGGATCTGTTCCGATTTATATTTATGACGAACTATGGCTGCCTTATACGGATAGGATAGATTGGAATAAGATGGCGGTGTTAGTTCACGTAGACGAATTAGAGAACCTGTATGACAAAATAAGAGAAATTACCGACGAACAAGTGGCTGCGATGTTAAAGTATTATAACGAACACTCCCATCTTTTTTCTTATGATGGTATGTGCGAATATATCATCAACAGTTTTACATAGAAAAATTAATGGTGAAAAATCGACATAAAACCATACTAATATAATAAACCAATGCTTTATTATATTACAGTAGCAACACGTCCGCATCCGGTTCTCGACAAATTAATAGAAAAGGTTCAACAGAACGGTGAAAAAATCGAAGTGTTAGGACTACACGAGAACCGGTCGATCGGCTGGGAACATCAGCAGCGATTTGGCGTAAAATTAAGAGAAGTCGCGGATTTTCTTAAACGACCATATTTAAAATCCAATGATCTGGTTCTCTTTACCGACGCGTACGATGTCGCTTATTTTGGTACTCAAGCCGAAATTATAGAGAGATACAAGTCGTTCAACTGTCCGATTGTTTTTGGATGTGAAAAAGAGTGTCATCCTGATCCACATTTAGCCGGATTGTACCGTAATAAAGACAAGGAGTTCTCCTATTTGAATAGTGGTCTTTTTATCGGAACGGTGCAAGCATTGAGAAAATGTATTATATATTACGAATATACCGACACGGATGATGATCAGAGATATTGGACAAAACAATATTTCGAAAACCAAGGGACAATCACCTTGGATTACGAGAACCGGTTGTTTTTGAATACGTCGGGGTTTAATAAGGATTTTTTTATGTGTGATGTAGAAGCTTCTGTAGCATATTATAAGCTAGCAAATCCACAATTTGTTCATATCAACGGACCGGATAAAACACCTATTGCCGAATTAGTGGGGATCAATAAGGAAGAGTTAAAGGTCCCTGTTATTTTACGACCGGAACCTGTGCAAGTACCTGTGCAAGTACCAGAACCTGTGCAAGTACCTGAGGTCGTAGATAAAGAACCTGTACCCATACAGATTCCTGTACCTGTAGTTGTGCCAGTAGTTGTGCCAGTACCCGTACCAGTAGTTGTGCCAGTACCAGTACCAGAACCTGTACCTTTAGTCGTAGAGTCCGAGCCCGTCTTAGATCATACCCTGATAGACGTGGTTATTGCAGTGGGGCCGAATGATATTGATATTTTAGCAGATCAAATCAGATATACAAAAAAGAACGTATTGGGTTATCGTAATATTTATTTGATATCTTATGATCCAAAAATAATGATAGACGGATGTATTACGATTGATGAAGCCATTTTCCCCTTTTCAATGAAGACCATTGAAGAATATTATGGGAAAACCGATCGTAACGGCTGGTATTTACAACAATTATTAAAAATGTACGCGGGTAGAGTAATTAGCGGGTTATTAGAACGTTTTGTTTGCATAGATGCTGACACATTTTTCGTAAAACATACACAGTTTATCAATCAGGAAACAAACAAACCGCTTTATTGTTATTCGACAGAGAACCACAAACCCTATTTTGATCATATGAAAAAGTTGCATATTAGTTTTCGTAAGATAGATTTATCAAAATCGGGGATTTGTCATCATATGGTATTTGAAAAAAAGTATTTAGACGAGATCATAAAATTGGTGGAAGAGCGTCATAGATCCAAACCATTTTACAGGTTATTTTTAGAAAGCGTAGATCCGTCACAAATTTTACTTTCGGGAGCGTCAGAATTCGAGATTTATTTTCATTATATGTTGCAATATCACAGAGATTGCATTGAACTTCGACCGCTTATTTGGGAAGATATTATTAATTGGGTAACTATCATTGATTGGGACGAATTAAAGAAGAAAGAACAAGATTTAGATTATGATTTTATAGGGTACCATCATCATCAACGTAAATCGAAGAATATGCATAAATTCAGGGTAAGCGAGCAAAGCTCGCAACCTTGAACCACCGTAGGTGGTTCTTAGGGAACCTACGGTTCCCTCAATCGCCCTTTGGGCGATCCAGGTTGAGGGCCTACGGCCCTCTGACCCCTGAGACCCCCTCCCTTTAATATGTTTTTTATAAAAAGCCAAAAAATCTGGGGATAATATATAAATGAATAAAGATTTGCAAACACTTTTGGGCATTATGCTCTTCTACTCGTTCATTACCTTCTTCTTCTTCCCCTATTTAGGATTTTATCTTTACAAAATGAGTGGATTGATGTACGGAATGGTAGCAGGTGCGGTGGTTTCGGTACTATTGTGGAAATACTATGGATCAAAAATGGTAAAAATGTAGATTGTTGTAATTACAACTGTAAAATGCAGTTGTTATTACAAATATTTAGTATAAATTATATATGTGGAGAACTTTTGGACGTTTTGCCAAGGAATCCCGTAGGGATTCCAGGTTGGGTTCCGAAGGAACCCCGACAGAACCGCCAGGTGGCGCAAAACGGCGATTCTCCATAGATAGCCCTAACGGGCTATCGACGGAGAATGTAAAAGAAAATCGATTTACTATCGTACATAGTTATACAGACATAAATAGAGCTTTTGATGCTAGCTATGGGGAAATTATTATACCTGCACTTGAAGATGCCGAATATATTATTTTTATGAACGATGTAAACACAGCTGTGAATGTGGGGGCATTCTCCGTCGATAGCCCGTTAGGGCTATCTATGGAGAATCGCCGTTTTGCGCCACCTGGCGGTTCTGCAAAACGTCCAATCGTATTAAGTATTTATACAGATGCTAGTGGAACAACGTTTGCCAAAGATAGTAATGGTAATGATATCAATACACGATCAGTAACAAGCACATCTTATAGTTATCCATATTATGATAATAATGGTATTTATATTAACGGTTTAATTACTGTAACATTTGATGATGGAAGTACGTTTGTAAATAATGACGACAATGATGTAAATGATGAAAATGACACTAATGGGCTTTGGTATTATATGCAAGGCGTAAGCGATATGAATAATTTAAATAAATTTACGTAGTAAATAATGATATAAATAATTTTATCGTTATATAATAATGAATCAATTCAAAATTCCTATTCTCTCTGATGCAGAACCCCCTATTACGAATGAACCTCTAGGCGTGGATCCAGGCGTAATAAGAGTTTCTTTAGAGGTAAATTACTGTCCTAACTGTCAAAAAGATGATTGTCAAAAAAAGGAATGTGAATGTAAAGATTGTTATGGAGACGATTGCAAATGCGGTCAGGGTTCTTGCTACGCATTGAACCCAACTACTAACTTATTAGATGACCGTAGGTCATCGGATAAGTTTGGTGAAGATAAATGCTGTATCCCCTGCAAATGTGAAAAAAAAGAAGAGGTAGAACCTACCTGTTGTCAGCGTTGGTTTCCTCAAATCACCCTGTTTTTTAAAAAATAATTAATAAATGAATATAAAGATTTTTATCTACTCAAAGTAGATAAAAATGAATGGCGCAATGATGGCTCCACAAATGATGGGTAATTCCAATGGTAATATGATGGATTCCCTTAAATCAAATATGATGACAATGTTAATGATCAATAATATGAACGGTAATGGAGGCAAGAGTGGTGGATCCGGTGGAGGACAAGATATGTTCTCGATGATTTATGTCTTTGTTGCTACCAGTGTGGTAGATTTTGTCTTCAAAAACGCACCATTCGTATTTGCCTTTTTAATCAAAAAATATACTGACAAGATCGAGAACATTAAAAAGGATTTGGATAATACGACCAAAGACTTGACAGACAACAAAATAAAGAAGAAAACTGCCTCAATAACAGTAACGATCAATGTAAATAACCCAGAAAACATTCTTGGACAATCTCTCCTCGATTTTATTACCAACAATAAAAATACAACACACGTTAGCTATGTCCGGGAGAACTTTATTTTGAATCAAAAAGATGTTATTAACATCGATGACGATGTTTTTGCTAGAATGATGCAATCCACCTCAGCAGATCAAGGGGGACAAGGTTCTACATCGACCAACAGTAGCAGTGGAGCAGGTCCTGGTGCAGGACAAAACGCGATCGTGCAAGTCATCGAAATTTATAGTTTTACGAAAACTACGGACGAGTTACGCTTTTTCTTAGACGATATAAAACAGAAATACACGATCAATGTGAAGAATAAGTTGGGTAATCGTCGATATTATTTTAATATGCATCCATTGCACGTGCCAATGGACATAGATAAATACAAAGATTTGTCAAGATTACCAGCTAATTTCGTATTTATAATGAAACATTTTCAAACGAATCGCAAGTTCTCCAATTTGTTCGGTGAAGACATCGATGTCATCCGTGGTCGTGTTAATTTTTTTACTAAGAATAAAAAATGGTATGATGAAAAAGGTATTCCATATACCCTAGGATTATTGTTGTCAGGTTCTCCAGGTACTGGTAAAACTTCGACTATCAAATGTCTGGCAAATGAAACTAACCGTCATATTTGTAATATAAATCTGAACAATGATATGTCCAAGACTCAATTGGAGAACCTGTTCTTTAATGAAAATATTAATGTTTTAAATCCCTCAACAGGACAGCACGACACATTTTGTATTCCACTCGATCAACGTATTTATGTTCTCGAAGATGTAGATTGTCAGAGCGATATTGTGATGGAACGAGCTTTAAAGAATGACAAAAAAGTGGATAAAGACACAACCAAGGATCAACAAGCTCTAAATCCATTTACAGGAGGACAGTTGATAAATGATAAAAAAGGAGAAGATAAAAACAAAGTTGATTTATCTTTTTTATTAAACTTATTAGATGGAATATTGGAGAACCCAGGACGTATTGTTATTATGACGTCGAATTTCCCCGATACGTTAGATAGTGCGCTCATACGACCTGGACGAATTGATGTGATTGCCAAATTCAAGAATTGTTCGAACAAAACCGTAACAAATATGTTGGAATTTTTCTATGATATCAAATTATCAGAAGATGAGAGAGAACGTGTATCAAAACTATTGGAGGAAATAGTGACTCCTGCCGAGCTTTCGAAAGTAATGTTTGAGAACTTTTCCGATCATGAAGCATCGATACAACATATGGAGAACCTTACGATTAAAAAAATAAAAGAAGAACTTAAAAAAGAGGAGGAGAAATTTAAAAAAGCAGAAGAGGAAAAGAAAAAAGCTGAGGAAGAAAAGAAAACAGCAGAGGAAGAAATAGCATTTTTTACTGGGGTAACAATGGATATGACAACCGACCAATCAATACCTATTTATAGTCAAATCCCAATGCCTGCTGATATGCTACCAATTCCTATTAACGGGTTTGAAGTAAAAATGGATATGACAACCCACCCACCGACACCGGTTTATAAACCCGTAGAGAACGGGGTCACAGAAGAAAAAGGTGATGAGACAATCGTAATAGAGGGATTGGCAAAGCCAGATGATATCTCTGCACTGAGAATGCAGCGTGTCAGAAGTGACACCGTATTTGTATTCATAGACAATATTTTAGACCAATATATATCCATTGAAAAGAAACAAAAAAAATGGGCTGATTTCACTTATTATAACAATTTATTGCATACACAAGTATTTAATTCGGAAGAATATGCGAAGTTCGCTGGTGAGTGTGCAGTTGAATTTATGGAGATAATAGAATGTGTAGATAATTTACAAAAACAAAAAAAATCGTATCAACTTAAAGACCAGAAAGAACGATATAGGGTTTCAAGTTATGAAACCAAATTGAGAGGCTTTTTTAGTCCAGTATATATGATAAATTCAGGATTAAAAGTTCAAATGATTAGAGACAAAATGATTGTAACGATGGATGATGGTGGAGTATTAGGTTCTCATATAAACTCGTCTTTCTTTGAATCGGGTGACAGCAATTCGCTCAATACGTCGAATTATTCAGCCTACTAAAGCAGGGGAACCAAGGAGCAGGGAACCTACGGTTCCCCTGCGACCCCTCCCTTTTGTGGGAGGTTTTCTTATAATAAATAATTATGTTACCAAATAAGCTAACATAATTAAAGGGAGGGGTCGCAGGGGAACCGTAGGTTCCCTGCTCCGTAGGTTCCCTTAATCGAGTTTCACTAAGCAAATCGACTTGTTAAAATTCAAGTTCTCTATTTGATACGTATTCCCTGACGTATCCGCAGTTACAATCGTATTTTTCAATGCTTTCTTCTTGGGTGCTCGGTGTTCGTAACCGTCTGTCCGTTCCTTAACAATGGTATCCCATACTGATTTGATCTTAGGTAAAGCTGCCTCAAACCAAAATCGGTTACGGGGTACCAATACACAGGAATATTCGTCCAAATACCAGTATAATGTGCGGAACAATACGAGTCCATCCACTTTACAAGTATCACGCGTTTTTTGTATCCAATCACTTTGTTCGGTCCGATCGAGATGAAGGGGTACATATTTGTAGTGTGGTTGGTTCACTGTGGACGACTTGGAATTTGTTTCAATAAAATGCAGTACAATCCCTTTATATTCGTGTTCTCCACTCGATAGGTCAGAATAATAGTCTGATTCTGACGAATATTCTTTCATACGAGTTTCCATAAAATCGCAATATTCCAAGTCACATACTTCCATCTGCATTTGGGTTTGCACCCAATATTCCTCCTTAGGAATCCCCGTAATATCCCGGTTATAAATATTTTTGATTTCTAACATACGTCCATAGCGTGTACTTTTCGGGTCGATATTGATTCCATCAGGTGAAGCCCCTATGAATCCATATTTCTGATGCTGAATGCAACCGAATTCACCAACGCTCGTATGAAATAAATCTTCGTAAATCATTACGGTAACTGGTTCGTATTTCACACCCCAGTGAGCTGCGGATTCCAAGTTGGTTCGGGAAAAATCGACCGAGTTCGGATCAATCGGACAACATTTCTCGTAAATAAGGCTATTAACCTGGGAATCCGAACCAAACACTTTTGATAAACTACTGGCACTGATTAAATTGTTACGGAATTCGTACCAAGCAGGTGTGCGTTGTGCCGGTTGTGGCAAGTTTTTCAACAAATGGATTTTATTCGTAATATCGTCCACATTTATATTGATCTTTTCGTCACGGATACTATGCAAGTTTTCGTAGGAAATGGAACGCATAGGGATTACGCAGAAATCGGAATATACCTCCCAAACTTGTTCGACAAAATCGACCAATTCTTCAAACAATTCGTCTTCCTCTTCTTCGGAGATGTCTCCATAAAGATCAGCATCGATCCATTCACAGTAAATCACTTGTCCAATCGTTTCAAACATTGTTTTGTAAAATGTAGGGGACAATATCATTAATACGTTACTTTTCAAAAAATCACTGAACTGATGATAAATATCAATGATAATATCACTGATATCATTTTCTGATAATTCGTCTAGTAAATAGGGAACATCTTGATCTGCAGTTGTCATCGTGTCTGTATATGTGCTGCTTGAACTAAGTGAATAGTCCTCATCATCCATTAATTAATAAAAATTTGTTATTAATTGATTAAGTGAAGTTGTATCTATATTTTTTTCACAGTATCATTATTTGTTTCATCTATCTCTAGATTTTTTTCGGTGATTCGCTTAGGTGTAAGCGATTTGATCGTAGATACCCTTTTAGCATCCATATTTTTTAACGTAAAACTATGTGTTCCTACGTTAAAATGAAGGGCTGGAATCGACGTAATTTCACGAATATCTTTGTTATAAATAACCTCCTTGGTCTTCTGCAATTTACTTTTATCTGTGCAGCTCACAAAAAAAGCTTTTAATGCCTTGATCTCTTTCACTGGTAATGCGTGTTCACGCCCATATTTCTCGGCAAATTGATGAAGTTTTTGAATCTTGACCGTTTTATCCAATTTATTCCAGGTTTCGGACTTATTATGGAGTTTTTCGCGTTCTAGCATCTGGTCAATGGCTTGATAATTATCTTCCGTAGAAGTAGCAGTATAAGGTTGGAGAATATTCTTGTATTTATTTGATACTGCTGGTGCGACTGCAGGTGTAGGTTCGACAATAGGTTGTACTTGTTCAAACATAATTGAACTGACTTGCTTTTATATTAGTATAAACAATTATGTTTATCTTGTTTTATTATATACTTTTCAGGGGAACCAAGGAGCAGGGAACCTACGGTTCCCCTGCGACCCCTCCCTTTAATTATGTTAGCTTATTTGGTAACATAATTATTTATTATAAGAAAACCTCCCATAAAAGGGAGGGGTCGCAGGGGAACCGTAGGTTCCCTGCTCATAAGGTTCCCTTAAAAAGGATATAGAAATAATTATCTATACTCATTAAATAAGGACAGGGAATGGATCCAATGACTGTTATTAAGGAAAGGGCTGTATCTCTTAACGAAGAGATGTATGTGACCAAACGAGACGGTAAACGCGAAATCGTCTCCTTTGATAAAATCCTGAATAGAATCAAAAAAATAGGTCAAGAAGCCCATATGAAACTGAATTATACGACTTTAGTAATGAAGGTCATTGATCAGCTTTACGACGGTATTTCCACCACCAAAATCGACGAACTCTCCGCAGAACAATGTGCATCTATGGCTTCGATCCATCCCGATTACAATGTGTTAGCTGGTTCCATCATTATTTCCAACCATCACCGCAATACTTCTCCCTCCTTTGTCGAAGTAATGAGCCAATTATATTATTTTGAAGACAAACACGGAAAACAATCACCCCTTATTTCGGAAGAGACTTATCAACGTGTTATTAATAATTCTTATGTATTTGATGCTATGTGTTGTTATAACCGGGATTATTTGATCGATTATTTCGGGTTTAAGACGCTAGAACGTGCCTATTTGATGAAAATAAATAATAAAATTGTCGAACGTATCCAACATATGTGGTTACGTGTTTCCATCGGTATTCACGGTGATAATATGGAACGTATTAAGGAAACCTACGATTTGATGTCGCAAAAATATTTCACCCACGCCACCCCCACCCTTTTCAATTCGGGAACACCGCGACCTCAAAACAGCAGCTGTTTTTTGCTTGCAATGGAAAGTGATAGCATTGAAGGGATTTACAACACGCTGAAAGATTGCGCACTGATTTCGAAATGGGCCGGGGGTATCGGACTCCATATCCATAATGTTCGTGCATCGGGTTCCCATATTCGGGGTACGAATGGTTCTTCCAATGGAATCGTGCCGATGTTGAAAGTTTTCAATAACACCGCCAAGTATGTGGACCAATGTTTGGATCCAGAAACCATTGTTTATACGAAACGCGGAGCCATTCCGATCAAAAGCATTGTACCTGGCGATGAAGTGGTTACCGATGACGGACAGTATTATGAGATTGGTAAGGTGTTAGATAATCATTATTCGGGAGATTTTTATACGCTAGAAATCCAAGATTCACTGACTCCTTTGAAATTGACGGATATGCATCCGCTCTGGTGCATACAAAATCCGGAAAACCAAGATTCCTATCATATTTTGAATATGACAGATAAAAAAATGATCGCGCCCGACTTTATCGAGGTGAAAAATATCAATAAAAATGATTATATTGGGTTTCCGATTCCCAAATACGAAAAAGATATCCGTGAATATAGTGAAGACGATTGCCGGTTTTACGGTATCTTTATATCTAGTCTTACTAGAACTAATGCACATATAGATGCGACCGGTAATGACCCGACAATTTCACTAGAAATTTCAAATACGAGAACAGATGCCATTCAATTTGTAGAAACTTATTTGAATAATTATACTATACCATTTACCAAAAGTAGTACCGACACGTTAGTTCCATTCTCCGTCGATAGCCTCAGAACCACCGAAGGTGGTTCAAGGTTGCAAGCTTCGCTTGCTGACCCGTTAGGGCTATCTATGGAGAATCGCCGTTTTGCGCCACCTGGCGGTTCTGCAAAACGT
>Ga0209084_1001538_pt1 | contig 19121 bp, 16 predicted proteins | sample C_130820_MF_Meta_FD_187309 | JGI IMG/M metagenome (GOLD analysis project Ga0209084, IMG submission 187309) | Freshwater microbial communities from Lake Croche, Canada to study carbon cycling - C_130820_MF_MetaG (SPAdes) (version 2) | ecosystem: Environmental > Aquatic > Freshwater > Lake...
ATTGACCAGGTCCATTTGCATTGGTTGCAAAGATGGAAACATTGTATGATGTACCATTGTTTAAACCGGTAATGACAATGGGGGATGATGACTGATTTGCAGGTTGTGCTGCTGCTCCATTCAAAGAATAAGAATAAGATGTTATTGGAGAACCATTGTTATTTGATGGTGGTGTAAAATTAACTGTAAGTTGTCCATTTCCTGGAATAATACTAGTAATGGTAGGATTCGTAGGAGATCCTACATAGATTGAAAAAATATTGGAATTGACACTTGGACCCAATGTATTTACCGCAACAACATACGTGTTGTAATATGTTCCATTTGTTAAACTTGTCACAGTAATAGGTGATGTTGCAACATAATCACCATACTGAGGATTTTCTCCATTTTGGTAATATCCTAAAATATAAGTTATAGGAGGACTTCCTCCCGTGTTGATAGGTGTATCAAAATAAACAACCATTTGGTTGTTTCCAGGAGCAACTGTCGTAATAAACGGAGCATCAGGAACAGTTGGACTTTTCCCAATTTCTACCAAATTAGTATTTTGAACAGCCCAAACAAAATTGTTAGCTTCACCTAAATTAGGTTTTTGGGGCGTACTAATAGTATTCGTGTATAAACTACTCCCAGAATTGTTGAATGAAAAAGAGGAATCAACGACATCATTTTCTATGTTTATTTGACTTACGTATGAATGAATACCATCCGTTGAATTTACCCATACATAGGAGCTATCTATAGAAAGTGACACGGGAAGTGAATATACTGGTATCTGTGTAAGATTTGCTGTATTATCTAAAAGAATTTTATAAACATCTCCTCCTGAACCAAACCAAGCATGAGTACCATTACTTACAAAAGTACTTTCAAAAAAAGGAATATCATTATATCTTATTTCTCCTACAATAGTATTATCAATATTTGCAAGAAATTGTGTCACTGTACCACTATCATTCACTACAAATACATTTGTCCCGTCATAAGTGATAATAAAAGGAAAATTAAAGTTGTATGGATTATCGTTTAGATCTCTTCCGGAAATATCTGTTATCAATTCACAAGTTGAAGCATTTATTTTAGCTATATTATAATTACCACCGATTGGTTCTGTATTTGCAATCCATACATAAGTGCCATTTGAATAGAGTGAAGCTGGTCTATTAATAAATGTTGATTCCGGATTTTTGATTGATTGTTGTAATTGACCACTTGTATTATATTTGGTAACACTTCCTGAAAAATCAACCAAACCATTATCAGCAACCCATACATATGATCCGTCAGAAAAAATACAAGATGGATTTTTGTAATAACCAGATGGAGGTCTAAAAGTATTAAGGAGTTGACTTGTAGTAGCACTAAATTGACCAATATTACCATTTTCATAAAGTATCCAGACAGCAGAACCATCGTTGGAAACACTTACCAAAGGAGAATTCAAATTAGTATTTTGAACAACATATGGTCGTGGTACAGGAGTCACAGTAAGAGTAGTGGAAGGTGCACTATAAACTCCTTGGGATCCTACTCTTGCATAAACATTATAAAGTCTTCCATAACTCACATCAGTTATAGTAAAGGGAGATGAATAATATGGACCAGATTGTTGAATTGGATCCCCTGAAATAGAGTATCCGGCATAAATACCATATGAAATTCCGTTAGTGTAAGGGGGAGGGTTCCAGTAAACAGAAAATTGTTCATCTCCAGGAATAACACTAGTAAGAGTAGGAGGGAAAAGAAGCCCGAATGATAGTAATTGATTGTTTTCAACCGCCCAAACAGTAGCATTACTATTATCAGTCGTCGTACTAATTGTATTGGTTAAAAGGTTATTTGGTTCCGATGAAACTGTGAATGAATATGAAAAATCAGTTCCACCTGTTGTCGTGTTTATTTGATTTATAAATGTTTGAGTATTGTTAAACGTAAAGATATTTGCAAAGAGATTTGTATTATTAAATAATGCTAAAGAATAAGCACTACCTCCAGTTAATGATATTGTTGATATTGATGTTGGATTAGACAATGAAATCTCATACATTTCATTTGTATAATAGGTACCGGCAAAAAGATTCGTACCGTTAGTTGCAATACCTGTAGTATAATATGGGGTAATTATCTTATTAAAGCTAGTATCATCCGTTTTTGAAACTACAGTGACAAAGGCACCTCCTTTGTTTGATACATATATATTTTGTGCGTCGTATGTTATATCTAGTGGTGATTGAAAAATATTTCCAATCAGAGTGACATTATTATTTAAAATATCAAGTTTTCCAACAGTTCCAATACCATTACCAGTATTATTTGTCCACCATACATAAGTACCATCTGACACAATTGACGTAGGATTAGAAACATAACCATAAATATTAGTTAGACATGATATAGTTTGAATCGTTGTGTTTGAACTTATGTCATATTGGGTAACAGAACCATAATTATTAATTAATCGATTACCATTATCAGTAACCCAAAGATATGATCCGTCAGAAAAAATACAAAATGCATTAGACAAATCTAAATGAATATTTTGGATAACAGTACCATGAGAAACACTTAATTGAGTAACATTACCACTAGTATCAAGAAGCCAAACAGAAGAACCATCAGTAAAAACACTAGTAAGTGGATTTGGGTAACTAGCGGAATTAATCAAATACGCCGACATATAATATTCATTTATAAAAAAAATATATTTTACACAAATAATTTAAAAAATATTTTGTTTTACTCTACTTTTTTCTTAATTATATTTGTAAAGAGATTGTCTCCACTTGAATAAGCTAACTTTTGAGATAAACTGTTTTATACGTTTCATTATAAATTTTCAAAGGTATAAAATATTACTAAAGAACATGTATACATTCAAATTAAAAATTAAAAATTAAAAATTAAAAGGTGGATTAGACAACATTCATGGTTCCCAATTCATGAAACAGTAATTTACAATATGAAAATAAATATTCTAAATATATATTTTGACTTGACATAATTTTTTGATATTGTATAAGCAAAAATTATCCAATCAAGTTCATACCAGATAATTCTAACAAATAGCGTTTGCTACATGTTTCCACCCAAAGTCCATTGGCATTAATACCGTAATTCATATAATAATTATTGTTTTCTAAAGCCACGTGATAAATAGGGTAGAAACCAGGGATATCGTATACTTTTGTTCTACTTTCCACACATGCAGGAATACGATAAAAATATTCTGTAATACATATCTTGCCATCGTATATTTCCTTTGTTTTTTCTTCCTCTTCTTTGTTTTCAAAAGAAGGTTTTAAAATAGCATGGTGCCCAGTAATAACCAAATCTTCAAATACTTCCGGGAACTGGTCTTGGGAGCAAAGGTACAATTGTTCAGGGATACGTTCTGTTGAGGCAGGGTGATACATGTCTCGTGTACCAATAGCAAAAATAGGAATAAATTTACCTGTGGCTGTTTTGACAAGGTCGCCTTTTCGCAAGTCTTGAATAGGACGATATCCTTTGTCTGTATAAATTTTCGTGTCCGCTTTAAAACAAACAACGATATTAGGAGTCCCAGGTACCGATTTGGAAGGAAGACTTTCACCTATTGCATTGTAAGCATACATGGTAACATAATAAGTAGTTCCATTGGTTAATCCAGTAATGGTAAAGGGTATTACATTTGGTCCAACGCTTACTTTTGTAGTTCCTCCATCTATAGAGTACGAGTAATATGTGATAGGAGTTCCTCCATCGTCGTTGGGAGCAGAAAAGGTAACCATAAGTTGTGAATTTCCTGGAACAACACTATTGATGACAGGAGGATCGGGAAATGATGGTGGAGTTCTTGCTGAAAGTGTAGTTGAATTTGCTTGTCCTTGCTCTAACCCACCAATACTTTTCACGCTTATAAAAACATCGTAACTAGTATCAGAAGTTAATCCAGTTATAGTAAAAGGAGATGTATTGCATGGAACATAAGTTGGAGTATTTCCCTGAGTACCATAAGCGGCGTAGATACCATAGCTAATTCCGGTAGTGTAAGGGGGGAGGTGACTCCAGTCAATAGTTAATATTCTGTTTCCAGGAGTAACACTAGTAAGAGTAGGAGGATAAAGAATCCCGAATGTCGCTGATACGTTATGTAAAGCCATCCAAACAGTAGCATTACTATTATCAGTCGTAGTACTAATTGAATTGTTTCTATCTGTTAAATAAGGCCAATACTGGTTACAATTTATATATCTTGAGTATTCAACGCTATTTGTTAATGGATTTGTTTGATTTATAATAAAAACATTGTATAATACTGAAAGTGAATTTGTAAAGAGATGACTGTTATTGAACGATGATAAAGAAGTACACACTATAATAGTACTCGGTGCTTGCTCGGGTATCTGTATGTTTGTTATTTGTGAGTTAGATAATGTAACTTTGGAAATTCCTCCGCTGTAACGATTGGTGCCAAGAAAAAGATTATCAGCGTCTTTTGTAATACCAACACAATTTTCACCATTGGTTCTACCTTGTATTTGACTAAAACTAGCATCATTCGTTTTTGAAACTACAGTGACATACGAATTATTACCGTTTGCTACATATATATTTTCTTGGTCAAAAGTAATGCAATTTGGAGAATTAAAAGTACCACTAACATCATTTATAAATGCACCGGTTGATGCATTTATTTTTGTAACAGTACTATTACTAGAATCGGCAAACCATGCGAAAGTACCATCAGAAACGATTGTTTGAGGATTTTTATTATTAAAAGGAAAAGTATTAGGTGTCATAGAATTTTTGTTCACTCGTGAAACAGAGCCTCCCTTGTTGTTCGTAACCCATAAATATGTATTATCAGAAAAAATACATGTTGCATCATTCATAGATAAAACGATAGTATTGATAAAACTACCATCAGAAACTCTGAATTGACGAATTGTACCGGATATATCAAGAACCCAAGCATAATAACCATCAACAAAAACACTAGTAAGATTAGTGTAACTAGTATTATCCCTTCTAATTAAATAGACTGATGACATATAATATTTACCTTTATTAAAAAGTAAATATTTACACATTATTATTTAAAATATTTTTTTGACTCTACTTTTTTTTATTAATCTACCTTTCATAAACAGTTTGGATCTTGAATAGTAATTATATGGTTTATACCTTTCACTAAATTGTTACGGCTTTAAAATTAAAAGATGGATTTAGACAACATTCATGGTTCCCAATTCATGAAACAGTAATTTACAAAATGAAAAATAACATTCTAAATATATATTTTGACTTGACATATTTTTTTGATATTGTATAAGCAAAAATTATTCAATCAAGTTCATACCAGATAATTCTAACAAATAGCGTTTGCTACAGGTTTCCACCCAAAGTCCATTGGCGTTTATACCGTAATTCTTATAATAATCATTGTTTTCTAAAGCCACGTGATAAATAGGGTAGAAACCAGGGATATCGTATACTTTTGTTCTACTTTCCACACATGCAGGAATGCGTAATAATTTTTCTGTAAAATAAATCTTGCCATCGTATATTTCTTTTGTTTTTTCTTCCTCTTCTTTGTTTTCAAAAGAAGGTTTTAAAATAGCATGGTGCCCAGTAATAACCAAATCTTCAAATACTTCCGGGAATTGGTCGTGGGAGCAAAGGTACAATTGTTCGGGGATACGTTTTGTTGAAGCAGGATGATACATAGGTCGTGTACCAATAGCAAAAATAGGAACAAATGTATTAGTGGATGTTTTAACAAGGTCACCTTTTCGCAAGTCTTGGATACGACGGTATCCTTTGTCTGTATAAATTTTCGTGTCTCCTTTAAAACAAACAACACTATTAGCTGTTGCTGTAGGCTATTTTCAGGGTGAGGGAGTCCCAGGTACCGAATTGGAAGGAAGACTTTCACCTATTGCATTGTAAGCATACATGGTAACATAATAAGCAGCCGCACCTGGATTTTTATAAATATAAATTACACCATTTGGGTTGCTAGGTAATGATTGAAAAATATTGTTTAATGCATCGGCATCAAGTTCATTATGTCCAGTTTCTATAAAACGTACATTATTGGATCCTGATATATTCAAACTGTTCAATGAATTGTCATTACAATACAAGGTTTGCAATTGATTTAAGTTAGATACATCCAAACTATTCAATGAATTGTCATTACAATACAAGGTTTGCAATTGATTTAAGTTAGATACATCCAAACTCTTCAATGAATTGCCATTACAATACAATACTCCCAAATTGCTACAACCTGTGAAAGTAAAACTCGCATCGGTCAATTGATTATCGTAACATTCCAATCTTTCAAGTTTATTTAACCCAGATACATTCAAAATCTTCAATGAATTTCCAGAACAGTTCAAATTTTTCAACTGTTTGAACTTAGATACATCTAAACTGTAGAAGAAATTGTATTGACAATCCAAGATTTGCAAATTGGTACAACCTGTGAAAATAAAACTCGCATCAGTCAATTGATTACCACCACAATCCAAGCTTTTGAGTTTTTTTAATGCAGATACATTCAAACTCTTCAATGGATTGACACCACAATTCAATACTTCCAAATTGCTGCAATCGGTGAAAATAAAACTCGCATCGGTCAATTGATTATTATAACATTCCAACCTTTTCAATTGTTTTAACTTAGATACATTCAAACTCTTCAATGGATTGCCACCACAATTTAATACTTCCAAATTGCTACAATCGGTGAAAATAAAACTCGCATCGGTCAAACGATTTCTATTACATTGCAACGTTTGCAATCGTTTTAACTTAGATACATTCAAACTCTTCAATGGATTGCCACCACAATTCAATACTTCCAAATTGCTACAATCGGTGAAAATAAAACTCGCATCGCTCAATTGATTATTATTACATTGCAACGTTTTCAATTGTTTTAACTTAGATACATTCAAACTGGTCAAACGATTGGCCCCACAATTCAATACTTCCAAATTGCTACAATCGGTGAAAATAAAACTCGCATCGGTCAATTGATTCTCGTAACATTGCAACGTTTTCAATTGTTTTAACTTAGATACATTCAAACTCTTCAATGGATTGCCACCACAATTTAATACTTCCAAATTGCTACAATCGGTGAAAATAAAACTCGCATTGGTCAATTGATTATTGCAACAATCTAACGTTTTAAGTTTATTTAATGTAGATACATTCAAACTAGTCAATACATTGGATTCACAATTCAATCTTTCCAAATTGGTGCAACCTGTGAAAATAAAACTCGCATCGCTCAATTGATTATGATTACAATCCAACGTTTGCAATTTTCCACATCCAGACACATTCAAGTAGTTCAATTCATTATGATAGCACGTCAACGTTTTCAAAGACGTAGAATTAGCCAAGTTCAAATATGTTAGATTGCCGAAACACAACGAAATGTCAGTGAAAGCATTTCCTTTCGTGTTTACGAACTGCAATCGGTTGCATCCAGACAAATTCAAATTACTAATTTTATTGTTTTGGCAATTCAAATACTGCAAATTACTTAATCCAGAAACATTCAAATTAGTTAAATTGTTATTTACGCAACTCAAATACGTCAACTCTTCGCATAAGGATACATTTAACCCCTCCAAATGATCGTTATCACACGTCAAGCATTCCAAGATGCCACTCGGGTTCCCAAGTGAATCACTGCTATAACAAAAAAAAGTGGTGTTTCCACCCGGATTGGTTTTTATCAAGGAGGCATTGGTAAATTCAGGTGTCGGTACATTGCCTTCCAAAAATGCTGACATTTTACTCATCATTGGTGAATTGCCATATCCATAGGTTTGCCGTCTTCCATCCCACCATTGCACTGTGAAATATCCAGTGGTTGTTTGTACGCCTATTTGTATGAAACCCGATGCGTTGAAATTCAATTTAAAATAAACAACATTCATTTGTTCTGGAGGAAATGGCGGAAATGGCGGATAAGGGAAAACTTCACTAACACCTGCGCAGCAATTCGGGTTCAAAACGCATTCTGTTACATCACTAACACCACTGTTTTTGCAATAATTGTATTTGCGATACAAAGACCCTATGTTTCCAGTACTGACATTGTTTGTTGTACTGCCCCGAAAAGAAAAGGAACTACCTAAAGGGTTGGGTTGTTGACTGGAATTAATATTTCCCATGATATTGAATCGGTTGCTCATTTATTATATATAAAATACTATATAATAAACTAGGTTTTTATTCTAAAATAGTTACTTTTCCTGTTTCTTTATTCACCTTCAAAAAACATTTGTTTTGTCCCAAGGGTTCTACAAACGAATTGGATCTTGTCTTATTGCTTCGTTTGGCAGGACTTCTATGTTCGCAACCGCTTACTCTTTCTTTTACAATAGTATCCCATATGCTTTCCAAATCATCAACATTTTTCTCAAACCACAAACGATTTCGTTCTACCAAAACACAACTATATTCTTCCAATTTCCAGTATAAATTTTGAACCCAGGTTCTTTTTTCTTGTTCCATCCGAGCCAGTATGTCTATTTCCCATTTGACAAATTTTTCATAGGTATTCACATGAAAAGGCATATATTCATAATGTGGATTCCCATCCTCCTTTGTAAAATACATAATCACGCCCTTGTATTCATCTTTTGCCGTTTTGTCAAACGTATTACCATCCATCAAGAATTTCTTTTCTGCTGACAAAAACAAGGAAGAATATTTTTCTTTGTCTTCGTCATCTCTGTATTCCGTAAATCGCATTTCTAAAAAGTCGCATTCATCTAGACCACATGTCTCCATTTGCAGTTGCATTTGGATCCAGTATTCCTTCTTAGGAATCCCATCTATTTCACGATTGACAATGTTTTTGATTTCCAAAAGACGCCCGTATCGCGGTGATTCAGGGTCTACATTGATTCCATCCGGTGAAGCACCTATAAAAAGATATTTGTCATGTTGGATACAACCAAATTCACCTATTGTGGTATTGTATAAGCGCTCGTAAAACATTGTGGACAAAGGTTCGTATTTTTGTCCCCAGTGAAACGTCGTATTTACATTGGTAAAACTTGTATTGTTTTTACTATTGCTAATGGGTTGGCATTTTTCATAAATCAATTGGTTTTTCATGGATTGGCTTTCAAATGCTTTATATGCATTACTCGCGGTTAACAAATTATATCGTGTTTCATACCATTCATCCGTTCGTTGTTTCGGTTGTGGTTTGTTTTTCAAATAATGAATACGTTGTGAAATCACTTCAAATTCCGCTTGTGTTTTCTTATGTAGGATTCGTGTATCAGGGTAGGACCGTCGCGGCATAATCGTATGGTAATAAAGTTCAACAGCTATATGAATGGCTTCGTCCAAGCGTTCCAACCAATCTTCGTATTCTTCCGCGTCTTTTTGCAATTCATTGGAAGATGCATCTAAAAGAAAGAAAAAATGCGTCATTTTGTTCTTGTTTAAAAAATCCTCAAATTGGATTTCCAAAATCTCCGTCAAAGAATCCATCATAGTTTCATGAAATTCAGGTTCAGATGGCTCGGTAGGGTGGGTATCAATATAATCATGTATTAATTCAATAATGGATTCTATTAAATCCATTTCTTCTTCTTCAGCCATAAAGTAGTATGGGAATATGTTTTTATATCCTTATACCTTTTAAAAAGGTATAGCCAAATGGCTTCCGTCGCCTTGAAGCGTTTTACTTTACGTTCCTACGTCTTTAAATACTTTTAAAATATATATCAAAGAAACGTGGGGGTTAAAATGATGTAAAAACGACCCAAAATATATTGGAAACGCATCGCAAAACGCTTCCACCGCTTGCGGTGGAAGCCATTTGGCTATACCTTTTTTAAAGGTATATATATGGCTAAAAAAATAAATACACTACAAACAATACCAAGACAAATAGTATGACAACATTTAGCACGACATCGGTCTTCACGAGTTTGTTCTTCCAAAATTTCCCTCACGAAAACTTCTTCATAATATTCAGTATTTCTAGAATCTATTATCTCAATCGCATGTGGCAAATCTTCCTCATATTCTAACGAGTCAAACGAAGAATCTAAAATTATTCCTCCTATCATTTTTTTTTGGTTCTTTATATTCTTTTTTTATTATTTTGGTTCTTTATATTCTTTTTTTATTATATTGGTTCTTTATATTCTTTTTTCTTAAAAAATCAAACCAGTAAAATTTATTTGTCCTGTAAAAACACGTTCGTGACCATTATAAACAGACACATATATGCTTTTGTAAAAATCTATTTTGTCTTTGATATGCATTAAATCCCTTATGATATCAACAACATTTACCATGAAACGATGGATAATATTGTTTTTGTCAAACATTTTGACACGGATACGTATTTTATCTAAATCTTTGTATTTACGAATCACATTTTCTTTGATGAATTCCACAAACCGTTTGATATATTCATTCGTATCGCGACAATATTGTATTTCTTCATGTAAATCTTCCACTCTTATAATTTGGTAATCACTGAAACCAAGTTTATATACAACATTACATTGTATGTTTCTATAACATATAGTGTAATTCATTTTACTTTTTATTTTTGATTGTATTAGCATGTTTTCTTTTTATTCAATTTTTTCGTTTTCGTTTTCGTTTTATACCGATTCTAAAATAGGTTCCTCTGTTGCCGGTTTTATTTCTTTTGTCGTTGGGCGTTTGTTTAGATCTTTCTTGGGAGGCAAACTCTTTAATGTAGAAACACGTTTGTCCATGTTTTTCAATGTAAAATGTTTGTTTGGTTTGTTATATACAAGCGCAGGAATTTCCTTAATCAATCCCGAGGTTTTATCATAGGAAACATCCTTGACACGATATAATTTCTTCCTATTCAAACAATCTTTCAAAAACGAAACCAGGTTTTGATTTTCTTCTTCATTCAAATGTTTCTCACTCTTGTACATTTCAGCATATTCCAACAATTTCTTCATTTTTACAGTCTTGTCCAATTTGCTCCACGGTTCACTCTTGTTCATATTTTTCTCCTCTTCCAGAAATTTTTCAATATTGGATAAATCATTCACTGATTTGGTCTCTTTTATCACGTTCCCACTAAGAAGCATCGTCTTGTACATTATATTTTTCAATTCAATGCATTCGTCCTTATTTGTTGTTGTTGTTGTTGTTGTTGTTGTTGTTGTTTCCATTGTTATATATATATAAAGAAATAAGTTTAACTTCTTTTTTATTATATATTAAAATATATAAAAAGATTTTGTATAAGAATGGACACGGATAAAAACAAAGAAAAGCGAATTATAATAGAAGGTACAAACAATCGTTATCAAATGAAGAAATTAGTGGAAACAAGAGAGAAAAAGAAGCGTCAAGGCATGACTTTTCCACAGGAATATTTGCTGCATAAAAAACAATGGGATCTTTTGTTTTCAGGAAAAGAAGATCCCTTTTTTCCTTTGTTGATTCGGGAGTTAGAGAGAAAAATAGCTTGTTATAAACAACAAGACAAGGAGAAAAACATGCTTGACTTTCTCTCTTTCATCACTTTGGAAAAGGTAAAAAATCTATTGTATTCTTCCAACATGAAATGTTTTTATTGTTCTTGTGAAGTATTTCTTTTCTATGAAATGGTAAGAGAGAAAAGGCAGTGGACGTTGGACCGAATAAACAATGACGTAGGTCACAATGACGGAAACGTTGTGATTAGTTGTCTAGAATGCAATTTGAAGCGCCGGACAACAAACCAAGACAAGTTTCTTTTTACAAAGCAATTGAAGATTATTAAAGAAGAGAATTGATTGTTTCAGGTTTTTTCTCTCTTTATAGTAGAATCCAAAGGGGGAAAAATGATAAAAATAATAGACGATTTATTAACAGAAGAAGAAATTGAAAGCGTTTTACTTTTGCAACCTGTCATAGAAAACAAAAAAAAATTAGGTGATGTAAAAACATACAAGCGTATCTATTTTTATCTCGTTTTACCTGAAAATATTATTGAAAAAATAAACACCGGTTTCGGATTGCAGTTGGATCCTAAAAAAGAATTACCAATGCGATGGTTACAGGGGGACAATCCGAAACATGTTGATAAAGACAGAAACAACCAGCCATGGACAACCCATTTGCTTTATTTAACAAACAACCCAGGAAAATTGGTGATGGAAAAAAAGGAATATGAAATCAAAAAGGGTCGCGGTTATATTTTTGAAAAAGATACCGTTCATGAAACAAAAGGCACATCCGGAACACCAAAGTTAGCATTGGTCATCAATGAAAGGGGAGAGGAAATTACATCCACCGACCGGTTTCTTTAAATCCTTTTTTAATATATATTATGGAACAGGGGGGTCGGCGGCGCGCATTTGACATCCAAACACAGTGACAAACTCGGGTGAAACCAAAAAATTTCACATTGTTTCATGTCTTTTTGGCGCGCCGGCATAAGCAGACTACCTCTTTCACATGCTCTCTGTTTCACCTTCCTAGAAACAGCCCGGATACCATAATTTGTACAGGCACAAAAATAATAATTCTAGCGTTTAGACCATAAAAACCAAAAAAAGTCCAAAAAACCCCTTATTTTTGATGATTTTCAAAAAATTCCCAAAAGTATTTTTGGCTTTTCGTTTTTGGACATTTTGTATGTCCATTTTCAGGATTCCCCAAAAGAGTTTTGGAATTTTTTTCATTTGTGACCATAGTGAAAAATTAGCATGTGCTCACCAAAAAAATAATTTTCAATTTGTTACGATAAACTTTTTTTTGGACATTTTTTGGACATTTTTCGACTTTGGACATTTTTGGACATTTTTTTCGTACATTTTTTTGTCCATTATTTTACATATTTTTTCGTTATCATTCATGGTTTAAATAAAAAAAATAAACCGAAAAAATCATGGTAATAGAATAAAACCTCATTTTTTGTGAGGATTTGTAGAAAAATGTCCATTTGCCATTTTGGACTGTAAAAAACTCATTGCAAGACCATATTGAGTAAGAATATGAAAAATATTTTTATAATTATTTTCTAACAAAAAAAATGGACATTTTTAAAAATGTCCAAAATTACAAAATGTCCATTTTTTTTAAGAAGGAAAAAAATGGGTTTAGAGAAATTAGTATTTAGATAAAAATTTCTTTGTATAATAAAATGCCAAAGGAGGTGATTGGTTTTGAAAATACTTGCTTTTATAAAATAATATGCAGAGACCCTGAAATAAAAGATGTTTTTGTAGGTTATACTACAAATATAGTACAGCGAAAATATTTACACAAAGTATTGTCGTCACAAAATATGGATACTATCAAAAAAAATAAAAAATTATATGAAGCTATTCAAGAAAAGGGTGGCTGGGAAAATTGGGAATTGGTAGAATTGAATACTTGTTTTTGTAAAAACGCGATAGAAGCAAAAAAACGTCAGCTTTATTATAGTAAATTACATGATGCAAATTTGAATACTCTTGGTTTTTTGGATAAAAAAATGGTGATAAAAGGAACAAAATATTATTGTGAGTGTTGTGAATCCTATTTTGATAATAAAAATGTATACAGTCTTCATATGTCTTCAAAAAAACATCAAACCAAAGACCAGAATTTTTACAAATTTACATGTAGTTATTGTAATAAACAATACAAGGCCCGAAGTAGTTTATGGTATCACGAAAAAAAGTGCAAAGAGGAAAATCACAATGCCCATCTCCTTCCTGTCGCGCAAGAAGTCCATACGCAAGATTTGACTACAGAACTCATAATGGGAATCGTGCAGCAAAACAAGGATTTCAAAGACCTTATTGTTGAACAAAACAAACAAAACGTGGAGCAAAACCAAGAGTTTAAGGAGATGATTATGGAGCAAAACAAGCAGATTATTGAGTTGTCTATGAAGACGATGACGTTGGCCACGGCCAACAATTCATCTCAACAGCACATCAACTCTCACAATACCATCAACAATCGGTTTAATTTGAATGTTTTTCTCAATGAAAAATGCAAAGATGCGCTGAACATTAGCGATTTCATTAATAGTCTGCAAATATCCATGAATGATGTAGAACAAGTAGGTGCTTGTGGTTTCGTAGAAGGTATTTCCAAAATATTTGTCAATGGACTCAAACAATTGGATGTTTATAAACGTCCCATACATTGTAGTGACATGAAGAGAGAAACAATGCATGTCAAAGAGAACAATGTATGGGAAAAAGAAGATGAAGAAAAAACCAAAATCATTGAAGCGATAAAGACCATTGCGGATAAGAATATCAAGACGATACCAGAGTGGAAGCAGGAAAATCCAGATTGTCGTGATAGCGCCTCTAAAAAAAGCGACCAATATTTGCAAATAGTAGGACAGGCATTGGGTGCTTGTGATAAGACAAAAGACAAGGAGAATTATCATAAAATTATTAAAAAAGTGGCGAAAGAAGTTGTCATTGACAAAACGAAGTAGTCTTATCCCTTTCAGACCACGTACAGAAAGGTACAAAAGGCGCGGCGAAAAAGACAAGTGTTTTTTATAAAGACAATGTATATAAAATGTCTCTGCGATGGACAGATGGAACTATATGTGAAAAATCTCCGCGAAGATCATTGGTGAAAGAAGAAGTGGAAACGGCGATTCAAGTAGAAGCGATAAAAGAGAATACTGCTTATTTGCAAAGTTTAGATGAAGGTGCTCTTTGGGCTGAACCGAGTTACCTTTCACAACAATCACAATCACAGAATTACAACAAGAGAGAAGCCTCTTGCTATAAAATATCAGAGAGAGAAATGATAACGCAAATAGGACAGAACCCTTTTTTAGGTAACAATAGTTATATAAAAGGATTGGACTTGAAATCAATACCGACACACTTTGATAAACCGGAATTTACAGAGGCAAAATAAGCATATATATTGGAAGAAAAAAGTATTTAAAAAGAGTCTACGAAAGTAGTACAACAATAGAAATGGCGGCTTCTTATACCACACAAAATGATTTATTATTGAATAATTTGATGACGTTTTACAAGGATGAAGTGTTGTTGAATAAAATGTTGCAGATAATTACGGGGGAATCCAAGATTTCATTGCGTATAGTAGATTGGTTTGTGACAAATTACGCGAAAAAATATTATACTTTGTATGCGATTGAAGAGGATGAAACAAATATGATGAAACGATTCAAGGTTTACGTGGATTACAAGTTAAAGTTAAAGGCATATAGCAAACGCAGGTTTGATCCGTTTTGTCGTTGGGATAGAATAAGTATTCCTTACAAGGAGGGTACTTGTATTGAGACGACGATTGGACAGCTTAATTTTTTCAAATGGTCGTTAGAGAACAAAGTGATTGATTACATAGAGAAGAATTATGATACGATTGAAAAGGACATGAACAATAGGAATAGTACATCAAGGCGTAAGGATTCGGTCCAAGAGAATTCCAAGACGCGAAAGAAGAGGGAAGAGTTGTCAATCTCGGCAACGAAAAGCATTAAAAAAGAAAAAGTGGAAATCGTTGTGCAGTTTAATTAAAGAATATAATTTCAAAACTCATGAGTCAATACACTTAAAGTAAATCTACCTGTTGTAACGCCGAACCATTCGTTTATTGTGATGTTTGGATTTTCATTTGTTAGATAGTGGTTGTAATAACGTACTTTGGAAAAATGAAAAAGGGGGATGAAAGGGTGACTGTCTACAAATTCTAATAAAGTGTTTATAGTATCGCTTGACTGGAAACGCCGTTTCCAAGTATGTGTTGGGGACATTACAAATTTGAAATGAATTACATCGGGTGCGGATTCATTCGGCTCGTTTGTTGCAAATAACTGAGATCGTTCGGCTTGACGTTCCAACCATGATTGTTGCATAAGGAGTGCTTCTTCTTCGGCTTGTATTTTCTCCCATTCTTTTTGTTCGTTTTTCCAGATCCGTTCTAAATCTTCCGTCAAACAGCGTTGGTATTCTTGATCTTGTTCTTTTATGAGTTGCGTGTTATCATATTGTTCCATTTCATCATAATGTTCCATTTCATCATAATGTTCCATTTCATCATAATGTTCCATTTTATAAATGTATAATGTAATAATAATAAAAAGATGCACAATGCATATTTTTAATTCAATTTTTATATTTACAATGAAGATAAACAAAAACAAGAATATAAATACTATTTGTAATGTTTATATTATTGTATAAAAAATGGGGAATAACTCGTCATCCATTCGCAAAATAAATTTTGAAGATATGAAAACTGCATTGAAACAGACGGAAAAATATATGATCATCAATACGTTGGCAAACGAAGAACAAGATTGTCTTATATTAAATACGATTTCCTGCCAAGAGGAAGAGAGAATCATCAATGCTCATATGCAACAAAAAAACAAAAGATTACGTATTATTATTTATGGTAAGAATTGCAATGATGAAAAGATATATAAAAAGTACAATCAAATACAGGCATTGGGTTTTTATAATGTTTTTGTGTATACAGGAGGTTTGTTTGAATGGCTAATGCTACAAGATATTTTTGGTTTGGAGGAATTCCCGACGACGAAACCTCAATTGGACTTTATTAAATACAGGCCGCCGCAAGTGTTAAACATTGAACTCATTGAGTTTTGAAGAGGAGGAGGAGAAGGAGGACAAGGTCGGTTCCGAAAGAGATCGCATAATATGGATGATGTTTAAGGAATCAATAGAATTGGTTCTTTGTTGAGGGAACAAAGAGAAAGATATTTCGTCGGGTTCTTTATCCATTTCTTCATTGACACGTTTCAATGTTTCTTTCATTTCTTCTGTAACGATAGGTTTACCATTATTGTCAGCACGATGAGCAGGATGCATTTCAATATCGCCAATGAAATTAAAGTCAGCGTCTTTCAAATAGGTATTCATGGCATAATAATCGGGATCACCAATACTGGCTTCCATGCCACATTGGTAGAAACCTGATCCGCGTTCTAAATGATAGACGTAATTGGCGCAATTGAGACAATAACCGACGAAAACACCGCGCCAAGAACCATATTTGGCACAATTGCCGCATTCTTTGGGTCCTGTTCCAGGATTGTGGAACATAGCCCATTCTCTAGGAAAATTTCTGTCGTACAACTCGTCGTCGTAGGTGTAGAAATTTTGAAAACAGCGAATTTCAAGTGGGTTATATCCATAAGCATTTGTTTTGTAATCGTTGGAAGACATTTTAGTATTAGACATATTTTATTATTTTGTACATTTATCAAAAATGTAAAAATGTATTTCAATTTTTTTTTCAACCTTTTTTCAACCTTTTTTCAACCTTTTTAAAAAAGGTTGATCCAAAACGGTCGCCTACGGCGCCCGTGCCAGATTATCTTTATGTAATAAATTCAGTGTTTAGCAATCCCCCGCGTTTCTTTAAGTTGCTTTTTAATATATATTAAAAAAGTATTTAAAGAGACGAACCGCGCATTTGACATCCAAATTGTGATCCCTATTTGGCGTAGCCCAAAATAAATCATATACTTTATGTCTTTTTTGGCGCGGCATTGTATACGTTTACCCTCTACCCCATTCCTTATACCCAATTCCTCTACCCAATTCCTTATACCCAATTCCCTCTACCCAATTCCTCATACCCAATTCCTCTACCTATCATACAATCTCTTTGTTTTATAGTAGTCATTCTCTTATACAAAGCTAATCCGTCACGGGCGCCGTAGGCGACCGTTTTGGATCAACCTTTTTCTAAAAGGTTGAATAAAAGGTTGAATAAAAGGTTGAATTGAATAAAAAATTGAAACAAAAAACAATTTAAATAGATACAAACAAATTTAAAGAACTAACCACCAAACAATTTAAAATGGATTTGAAACAAAGAAAACTCAACAAATCGGAATGGGAATCCATTGAGGTGCCTGTTGCCGCGGATGAAATGGAAGTATTGCAGCTCATTATGAAAGGCTTTCATAATGTGAATATTAAATACAACAAGGCAGAATCCTTGTTTTCCTATTTGAAAATGGAAGTCTCCAAAGAAATGGAGGATTATTTATTCAGTAAATACTTTTTAGAGAGAGTAGAATCTATTGTGAAAAAATACTCTGTTTCATTTTTGGAAATTCGCACCAATGCAAACCCGCAAATCAAAAAAGCGGATATGATTCGCTTGCAAAAAAATACGGTAGAAAGTTTGCAAAAAGCCAACATTTACGAATACATTTTACTAGATGTTTTTGAAAAAGCGCTTCAATGCAAAAAAACGGCTGATCCTAAATGGATGATGTATTATTATACTCTTTATAAAATGATTCGTAATCATGTTTCTCATATGAATGTACATATTGTAGATATTGTCAATAAATTGTTAACGGAATGGGAAGAAGAAATAAATACAGGAGTAATTATCAAAAATGCAGTAGAGTTTATTGAAAAAAACGATTATCTTTTGAAATACAGCGATATGCTTCTCTATGAACATCAAAAGGAAATATTTACTGTTTCCAAGAATCCTTCAGCTAAATTGGTCTTGTATATTGCGCCCACGGGCACAGGCAAAACAATGACACCTATTGGTTTGTCGGAACAACATCGCGTCATCTTTGTTTGTGCAGCAAGACATGTTGGTCTAGCCTTGGCACGTGCTGCGATTTCTGTCAATAAAAAAGTGGCTTTTGCGTTTGGTTGCGGAAGCTCCGCAGAAATTCGGTTGCATTATTTCGCAGCGAAAGAAATCACGCGCAACCGACGCACGGGAGGTATATGGAAGGTAGACAATACAGTAGGAGATAAAGTAGAGATTATGATTTGCGATATCAAATCCTATTTACCTGCTATGTATTATATGTTGGCGTTTAATACAGAGACGGAAATTATTACGTATTGGGATGAACCGACGATTACAATGGACTACGGAGAACACGAATTCCACGATATTATCCAGAAAAATTGGACGGAGAACAAGATTCCCAACATGGTGCTTTCGTCGGCAACTTTACCAAAACTACATGAATTGGGAGAAACGGTGGCGGATTTCAAGGCGAAATTTCCTGATGCGACGATTTGCAACATAGTGAGTCACGATTGTCGCAAATCTATCCCCATTGTAAATAAATCCGGGTTTGTGGTGTTGCCGCATTGTTTGTT
>Ga0209084_1001539_pt1 | contig 19121 bp, 21 predicted proteins | sample C_130820_MF_Meta_FD_187309 | JGI IMG/M metagenome (GOLD analysis project Ga0209084, IMG submission 187309) | Freshwater microbial communities from Lake Croche, Canada to study carbon cycling - C_130820_MF_MetaG (SPAdes) (version 2) | ecosystem: Environmental > Aquatic > Freshwater > Lake...
TTAAAGAAAACTCCTGATGGTGTAAGTGAAGCGACACAACAAATGAGAATTAGAGGTATAAGATGATTAAAGGAAAGAATGCTCTAAAGAAAGAAGAAGAGGAAGACATTTTAAAGAAGCCAAGATCATTAAAGGTTCAAGCTTTTGAAAGCATATTAACCACATATGGTGGGCGATTATATGGAAAGATGTCTCTTGATCAAATCAAAGAAGGATGTAAAGGAATTATTTTAGCGCGTTTAAAGAAAGAAGACTGTGTTGAATTGATTGCATCTATTTATACACATAAAACAATTGAATCTCTTTTTTCTTGGGTAACTGAAGAGATGTTTAAGTGAATCATGAGCAATATGTAATAACTGCTCTTTCAGCAAACCATTTCCTAATGGTTAATAAAAATATGCTAAAACATCTCAATGGTGATAGCACCGCAGTTATTATACTTACAGAGCTCATACTCAAGCATCAGTTCTATAAACATAATCATCAGCTTGATAGCGATGGATACTTTTTTTGCACATTAAAAACTCTAGAAGATAGCCTAGGAATAAAGAGAGGAGCTCAAGATCATGCGCTAAAACATCTAATAGATAAAGAATTAATTTACATTATCAATAAAGGATTTCCAAAAAAGCGTTATTTTGAGATTCAATATTCAAAGCTATATGAAGTTTTGGATGCAGAGAACATTCGAACTGAGAAAACCCGAGATGAATTCTTTAGCGCGCTAAATGGATCTAAGACATTTACTGAGTGGGTAAAGAATAAACAAAACATTCAACTACATGTGGCCAAAGCAATGTGGATATTAAAGATAAAAACCGGAATAACATATACCTCTCGTGATTTTGGTATGTTGAAGTATTACTTGTTTGCTCGTTTTAAAGGAAAGGCATGGGACTATTCAACTTTTAATTCTGCCACATTTAAACCAGGAATGAACATAGCCTCAATAATTGATCAATTAAGATGCTTGGAAACTGACACCAATCTTGAGCATATACAAAAGAAGAATCTAGAAATGGATGTGTTATATTTTAACGAAGAGGAAATTAATGTCTAAGAGAAACCGAGTTCCCAAAGATGTATACATAAAGCATTTGTTTGAAATGCAACAGTTGTTGTTGGGCTTCTATATTGATAAATATGGAGTTCCAGATCCTCAAACAACTGAAGATGAACAAGCTAAGAAACTTGCTACAGGAATTCATAAGCTGTTAAATGAGTCAGCACATTTGGCAATTAAATTAGGACTAGTAAAGCGATCAGCGATTCAAGAAGAACAAGGAGAGATTGATGAATCAAACAATGAAATACAAGAAGATACTGCAAGTAAAGAGCCCACAGCGAGCAAATCCAACTGATGCTGGCATAGATTTCTTTATGCCAGACTATACACCAGAATTTGTAGAACAAATTCTTGAAAAGAATAAAGAACTAGCGTATGGTCCTCATGGTTTGGTCTTAAAACAAGGAGAAAGATGCCTTATACCATCTGGTATTAAAGTAGATGTTCCTGCTGGTCACATGCTATGTGCATTTAACAAAAGTGGAGTTGCAGTAAAGAAAGGGTTAGATGTAGGAGCCTGTGTGGTTGACGTAGGATACCAAGGACAATTACATATTAGCTTAAATAACCCAAGTAAAAGTGTAGCGTTAATTGAACATGGAGAAAAGATAATTCAATTTGTTCTATTACCTGTTAATTTTGCAAACCCGGAAGAAGTTCATACAGAAGAACAACTATATTTTGCGAAGTCATCGCGTGGTGATGGTGGTTTTGGAAGTACAAATATGGCGGTAAACGTATAATGGCTATGTCAGATTTAGAAAAAAGTTTAAATAAATTAACAAAAAATTTTAAAGAGTCATTCGCAGACATTGGATCTGCTGGATTCATTAAGTATTATAAGCTAAGATCTCCTGCGCTAAATTATGTCTTTGGTGGACATGGTTATGCAGAAGGACGAATTACTGAACTTTCTGGTCTTGAAGGCGCAGGTAAGACCACATTGGCCACAATCATTGCGTCTGAAATTCAACTTAGAAAAACCAAGAATAAAGTATTATTTGTGGATTTTGAATATGCGTACGATTTAAATCACGCTCAAGAGTTGGGCTTGGATATTTCAGACGCGGTAAAAGATCCTAAAAATGGAAAGTTTATTTTCTTACGTCCTACTCAGGGTGAAGATGCTTTTACCATTATTCAAGAGCTTGTTCAGACAGGTGATATTGGTTTGGTGGTATGGGACTCTGTTGCAGCAAGTCCTACTGCAGATCAGGTTGAAAATGAATATGGCAAAAAAGATTTTGGCAATGTTGCTAAATTGTTTAGCACTGGTCTTCGTAAATTAAATCCCTGGCTTGTTCGCACAGAAACGCCGCTAATTCTTATTAATCAATTACGAGACAATCAAAATGCTGGCATGTATGGCGACCCATACGTTACAATGGGTGGACGAGCAATCAAGCATTATACATCAACTCGGTTTCGTGTAACGCGCTCCGAAGATATTCTTGAAGATGGTGATATGGTTGGTATCAAAATCAAGATCAAAAATCAAAAGAATAAGACAGGCGTACCTAAGCGTGAAGCTTTCTTTAATATTCTATTTGGCGAAGGCCTTCAGGTTGATCCAGAGTATGTTGACCTTGCAACTGAACTCAAGATCATTAAGAAGTCTGGCTCCTGGTACAAGCATGAAGAAACAGCCATGGCTGTTCAAGGCGCTGATGGTGTTCTGGCTTTCTTTAAAGACAAGCCAGAAGCCTGGCAACAGATCAAGAACACAGTTGATGCGCTCATTGCTCAAAAAAATGATTTGGACGTGGAAAGAGAGGCCACTGAAGGATCGGGTTTTGATCTTGCAGAAGAAGATTAGTCGGTAATTGGTAACGCTTCTGGAAGTAATTTTACTATTCTAATATTTCCAGAAGTATTTGTATCCCAACTCCAGGGAACATAATCAGTAAGTGTTAACATCTTAAAAGAATTTAATGTTGTTTGTCTTCCTAAAGTTTTTTTAGGATTAGCAGTTTTACCATCTTTAAACTTTTTGGTAGTAGCTAATCTTTGTTCAGATTTCACTGTTGTTTGAAAATAAAGAGGATTACCACCAATAATGTCATCTGAAATAATTATAACATCTCCAATAAAAGAACTATACGTAGATTCATTTACAAATACACCATAGCGGTCTAAACTTATTTCTTTTATTTTAGAAACAATTATTAGATCGGCTACAACAGAATCAGATGCCTTTTTACTATCTTTTGCTGCATTATTTACTTCTTTAGCTTCCCATTGTCTATATATAACAGAATTTGTACCCATCATTTTATTATATCGAGAAAGAGCTATTTTATACCTTAAAAGGTATAAACCAGATCTTGAAGTATAATCAGGATCAAAAGATGTTGTATATCCATTTAGATTAAAAACAGATCCTAGCTGACTTTTAATCGTAGCAATTCTATTTGTCCTGTATGTTTCTCTAGTAGAAAAAAGTGTAGTAATATTATCAATATTGGCGTCTGAGTATCTAGAAGTACTTGTTGTACTTAATGTGTAAATTGAATTTACATTTGTAACATGAGCACTAATTCCATTATAATAATTTATGTAATTTGGTGAATTATTCATCCAAGTATGTATTGTATTAAATAAACCGGATTTAAATGAAGTTATCCAGGCGTCTAAAAGCTCAATATACCCGTTTTTAACATTAATAAAATTAGCACCATTTATAGTTATTGAGGTTGAATAAGAGGGCACTTTTTCAGCATTTGAAAAATTTGGAATTTGTATAGACATATTTACATTTGTTTGAGCATTTGAAAAAGTACCATTTTTATAAATAGTGCTATAAGTGCAAGTATATGTTACTGGGGTTGATCCAGAAGAAGTTCCTATCCAAACAATGGTAATATAAGCAAGAGTAGTTACTCCAGTAGCTGTGCTAAACACAAGATAGTTACCATCTGCTGGCTTAGATGTAGCTGTGCAAGTGAATGAAACTGTTCCTGAAGTGTTTGTAACGCCTATAGAAGATAATAAAAGAGTGTCTGAAGTACTAACTCCATCTCTAAAGTGAGAAAAAGCAGTTAATCCATTATTTGAAGAAATAACCGCTGTTTCTAAACCTGAGGTAGATGTTTCTGTTTTTCTTACCCAATCACCAGTATCTACTTTATAAAAGTATCCATTCCAAAATCTAGATCCTGGAAAAAAAGAAGCAGCAGCACCAATAGCACCGCTATATCCAGTATCATCTATTGCAATAGGAAACATATTTAAACTTTTATCATTATCTTTATAAAAAAGTTTCCAATACGGATAAATTAGTGCTACAGCCTTATTAACACAATGCGAATCATCAAAATCTACAGAAGAGGTTGGTAAATAACTAGGATAAGAAACGTTTATTCCTGATGTTGGCCTTAACTTGTTTGGAGGAATAAAATCTAAATCATAAAGATGACCCTCAGAATCATTATATCTAACAAGCTTTTGTTCTTTTCCATATAAATCTGGTCTTATTTCTCCACTTAACCAACCTAATTCTTGTTGATAATAATATATTTTTTCATTTATATGATCCCATGCACTTTTATTTCCGGCGTCTTTATCTTCATAAGATACAATAAATTTTAATAATGGATCATCAATAAAAAAATCTGTGGCTTTCTCTTTTTCATTTCTCATTTGATCATTAGATAAGTTTATGACATCTGTTTTTTTCATTTTTTTACCTCAAATATTTATGGCTGGTTTAGCACTAGACGCTACTTTATTTGTTTGACTTCCAAAACCAGCGGCCTTTTTTTCTCTTAAATTTCTTTCAGTCATAGAATTAACAATTGAATCATTAATAGGACTTAAGAAATCAATAGTTGATTGAACTGCTGATTGCGCTTGAGACAGCCCATCTTTTATGAATCCTAATCCTGCAGAAGGTAATGGTCCAGGTTTTAATAAAAAATCCACCAAAAAAACAGGAAGTGGAATAGGAATTGCCAGTAAATAATTTTCAAGTTGTGTTTTAATGCCTTCAATTAAAGAATCAAATTGTTTTTGAGCCATTTGAATAAATAGCATTCCTGCTTCAAGAAGAAAAGCTGGATTCATCCAAGCACCTATCAGCTTTGAAAGTATTTCAAAGTTTGGCTTATTATCCTGAATAAACTTAATAATATCTTCTACAGAAGCAATTATATCCAATAAAGTAATAAAAGCTTTAAGAAATTTATTTAATGAAACAAGAAGTTTAAGTCTATCTATTTCTTGTTGTGTTTTATTTGTTTTATTTTTCTCTGTAAGTTCAAAATGATGTATAATTTTTTTTACAACAAGAGTAAAGTATTTTATTACGTCTATCCATTCTCTATTTGAAAAAGTTTTTGGAGAATAATCATTACCCATTTGTATTAGATTACCAACAGGAATTGCAGTTATATCTAAACCAAAAAAGTCTGTAGGCCACACAGCTTTTAACGGATCATATTTATCCCATAATTGTTGCCATTGTAATGCTTTTGCTGCATACCAGGCTTTAAAACCATTTATTTTATCTGTTATCTCTTGATTATTTACAATAGATAAAACGTAATCTATTCCTTCTTGAAAGTTTGTAAAAGGAACACCATTTGGAAACAAAGACAATCTAAAAGTATTTTCAGTAATTTCTACAATAAAGAATCTTAATTGTTTGTTTCCAACTGTGGCAGTTAATTGTAAACCTATGCTAAGACCATGTTTATATGAGTTTAAAACACCTAATGAGTTCTTTGCAAGAACATTGTCAAAATCCTTTTCATTATTACTTAAAAAGTCTATTAGTGTTATCTTATCATCTAAATATAGATCAAGTCTATCTTTAATTTTTTTTTCAAGAAAGCTAATAGCTTTTTCAGTATGAGTAGATTCGCTATTATATACTGTTGGGTTTGTAGTAAGATCTAAAGGGTTAGTAATTCCAGCTGAAGTTGTAGAACCAGTAATAGACGCAAGAAAATCAGCAAGTGATGTGTCTTCATCACCAACAATATCATCTGAATATGAAACTTTTGCAGATTGAGATAAATCATAAGCTGTTTTTTTAAGTTCTTGGAAAACAGAAAAAAATTCTCCAACTTCTGATGAAAACTGATCTATTAAAATATTATTTGTTGACATTATACTACCACAGAATCTGAAGAAATAACAATACTTCCATCATTTAATGCAGATCTTACTCCTGGAGTTTTGGATGTTAAAACATATCCTGATTTATTTCCATTTCCTAAAGCTACCTTTCCATTTAGTCTAATTGTATCAGCTGATAGTATTATTTGATCTTTTCCATTTGATGGATTTTTTGAAATAGAGATTATTGCATTTCCAAATGAAGAAAATATACCATAAGGACCAATTACAAACAAAGATCCGGTTGAGTGATATATAATTTTTGTTCCAGTGCTAGTATCAATAGTTTCCATTAAGTTTGCATCTACATACAAAAATAGTAAATCTTTAAATTTTTGAAGTCCTATATTAATACCAGCAATTGTTTTTTTTGCAATGTCTTTAAAATTACTTTCAATCTTGGAATAATTTAAATATTTAGTTAATGTATCTGAAAAAATATTTGAAGTTCCTAATACATACCCAATATCAAAAGTATCATTACAAACGCACCAAACCATAGAGCCAATTGGGTAATTTAATAACTGATAAGAATAAAAAGAAGGATACTTTGGAAGAACAGCTAAATCTTCTATGTTATCCATTAGCGTGGCTATTTTTACTGTTGTTCTTGGATCATCTATTGTTGGTTGCTCAACCACGGTTGCTCTATAAAGGTTATACGCCATTTTATTTCCTTAACTTAAAAAATCAAACAATACTATTTTTAAGATTGTGTCCAACTTTTTGGTTTTGTTGAAGGTTTAACTAAAATTAACTCAGTTTTTACTTTCATTTTATCTATTTTGTGTTCGCATCTTTTTACAATATAATTTCCAGAGTATGAATTTGCTTCTGTATCATGACCAGTAATTGAAGTTGGTATGATAAGTTCAATAACATCTCCGGCATGTACTCTTCCTATAGCATCAAAACAATAGGCCTCTACTATAAAATTAAGTAATTGATCTTTTTGATATTGTAAAGATAAAGATTGTTGTTCAATAATACCATTAGTAGGAGAAGAATATTGAGACGTAAAAGTAAATTTACTTAATACGTTAGAGTCAATAAAATTTACTTCCCCAGTAGGCACTAATGAAGGTAAATAAGATTGACTTATAACATTATTTTCTATGTCTACTTTATTAAACAAGACTTTTGAGCTGTCCCAAGATTCCAAATTTTCAAAAAGTCTAATGTTAAACGCACTTAATAAAATACCCTCAGAGTAAGTGGGTTTAACTTTGGAATTAGGAGCAATTATTGAAACTTTAGGAGTGGCTTTTAAAAGAGAGTCTAATGATATATATTTAAAATTATTAAAATCATCTATAAAACATAAAGCTGCGCTTCCATCAATGTTTGATAACATTGATATCTTTTTTATAAAAGATAGCGGTCTTTCATTTAAAAGATATCTTCTAGAAAAAGAATCTGAAGATTGTGAAATAGTTTTGCTTTTAGGAGTAAATGACGTTATTAAACCAAGTTCTTTATTTATAATATCTGAAGTTTTAGAAAAATATCCTCTGTTTGCTGGAATTTGAGCATAAAAATAAGGACTTATTAGTTTATAAATATACAAACCACCGCCGGTGTCATATGTTTTTTTATTTTGATCATCTTGATGTATGCTATGAATACACATCTCAATAGTGTCTATTGATGATTCATTATTGTCATAACCAAAAATAATTTTGATAGTTGACCCTATTTTTAAAAAAGAAGAATCAATAAGAGTTGCATCTTGATCATTGATAACCAATGCTCCACCATTGTATATAAAATCAATATCTCCTACCAAAGATAATGTTTGGTATGATGCAGCAGAAATAATTTTATTATTTATAGATACGTCAACTCTTGTTAATGTTTTCATTTTTTATTCTTTGTTATAAAGTCGTTGATATCCTCTATTGCTGGGATAAAAAATTGATCTCCAGGCTCCATCATTTCTCTATAAGGGACATTATTAATTATAAGAAGTATATCATCCAACTCTGTTCTTTGATACATAGAATAAGTAAGAAGCCATAATTTTGATATGTGTCTTTGTTCAATATACTTTAAATAAGGAGCAGTTTGAAGAGTAAAATTATTCCAATTTACAGAAATACAATCGGGATAACTTTCATTGTCTTGTGAGTCTCTAACATTTGATGAATTCATTAAATCATATCTTGATGTCATTATTACCTTCTTGCATTATACGGAGGTTCTACAGCAGGAGGAGTAGGAGTAGGAGTAGGAGCAATGTCTTTCGCTCTCGTTTCTCCATTATTTGGTATTCCTGTAGATGATAATTCTTCGTTATACCCGTCTCCAGCTGTAGCAACATAAACTGTTTCACATGTAACAGAACAACTTCCAGAGATTGGATAACCATTAGCATCTGTTTCTTTAGAAAAAGAATAAGAAAAGTTTTTAGGAATAACGCTATTAAACTTATAAATATTTCCTATTTGAATACTAATAATTTTTCCTAAAACATATCCACTTACTTTGTCAACTCCACTTTGTTCAAAAGCTCGAGCTTCTGTATTTGCATCTGGGTTTGCTCCTGTAATATTATTCCATATGCTTTGACCCATTTGGGTTAAAATTGCAGCGTAAGATGGGCCCGGACCTTTTAAAAATAGCCCACCAGCGGTTGTTGCCATGAATATTCTTCCTAAAGCAGCAATGGGAAGATAAACTTCAGTTTTACCATCCCATGCATCTGCCATACCCATATAAAAGTTAAAAGATAAGTTAAAACTCAAAGGGCTTGAACCCGTCCAAGCTTGTGCTCCAGTATATTTTGTTGTTAATCTTACATTTCCTATAAGTCCAGCAACCTCATTAACAAGCTTTGCAACATCTACTACTTTAGACACAAATTTGTTTGCATCTTTTGCTGCTTCCAATATTTCTTTGATTGGATCTTCATATTGATTAGTTACAGATACTGACAAATCGTTTTCTAGATATAATTCAAGATCTTCTGGAATGTCTTTTATACCACTAGCAGTTTTCCAATCTACTTTACCATCTAATATTTTAACAATTTTGTTAGGGTTATAATTATTAGCCATTGTTATATTATCCTCTTCCTAGAAGTAGGTTTTTTCCACCTAATATATCGGTTTTTGGGCCGGGCTTATTGTTTGCGCCTTTTAATTCATATAATATGGATCTTAATAACTCTATCATGGTGTCATTTGCTTGAAGATTTCCTGATCTATTTTCATCTTTTTGGCTTTTATTTTTATGAACTTCAATGCTATTAGAATCTTGAAAAAAGAGAATTTTATCTTTAGGATCCTTTCTTATTATAGTACCATCATCTGTTATATAAGCGTCTTTAACACCGTCTTCTTTCATTTGTTTAACAACGCTTCCAGCAATAGTACCAGACATCTTTCCAAGAAGATCAGCTAAACCACTATTTTTTATAGCTTCGGCCACAGTCTTCATTTTATCGCCAGCTTTACTTAAATCTAAAGTTATTAGAGAACCAAGTGCTTTTACTAATAGGTCAATAGCTTCAGCAGCCATTTTTAGTGGAGCACCTATATCTGCAAATGCTTTAAACTTACTTACTGGATCTTGGCTAAAAAATCCTAATATTCCATTAGCAAGACCAGAAACTAGCCCTCCACCAGCAGATGTTGCACCAAAACCAATCAATGCTCCTCCTAAAGTAGTTATTGCACCAGCAACCGCCAAAATATGAAGAGCATCCAAATTTGCTATTTTTAAAACGCCATTAATTACTGTGTCAATTGTCTTTCTAAATTCTTCTCCAACCACTCTTACTACACTAGAAATTGCATCAGCTACTGGTTTAGCAGCAGTTTTTATTGCGTCAGCAACACCTTTAAATATTTTTATTACATTATCGCCAATTCCACTAATTACTTTAATAACAATATCTCCAATAGTATTAAATATCATTTTAATATTTTCCGCTATTGGTCCAATAACGTCTTTAATTCCTTTTGCTACACCAGCTATTACTTTTACTATTACATCACCAATAGCGCTTATTACTTTAACTATAACGTTTCCAATAGCTTCTATTATGGCAGGTAGCTTTTCTATTGCTTTAATTAAAACATTTTGTATAACATCTAATAATTTTATTAATACTGGAGCCATTAACATAACACCAAAGCCTATTAGCACTATTGCTGCTCCTATTCCAATAAGAGCCAATACTCCTAATAACACTTTAGGATCTCCAAGAGCAGACAACCCACCAGCCAAACCTTTTAATCCTGCTCCAATTCCTGCTCCAATTCCTCCGCCAGCAAGACCACTAAGCATTCCAAAAAGTCCGCCACCACTATCTTCTTTTTTATCTTTTTTAAATAACCCGTTGTCTTTAAGTTTTTGAACAAGAGCATTCACATGCCATATGGCTATTTCTCCACCGCTGGATTGAGGATCTAAAATATCATCATCTGATGGACTTTTTTTACCTTTTCTACCAATAACACTTACTTTAATAGGTTTTCCATCATCATTTTTAATTCCTTTGGCCGCTTGTTGATCTGCGCCTCCAGGAGCGCTAGGTCCGCCTGAAGGTTTCGGAAATTCACTTAAGCCACCTAGCCCAGCTTCACCAGGTGTTCCACCAGATCTAGCAGCAATAGCAGCCGCAATTCCGGCTTCATCTACTGGTTGAAATTCAAGCTGTCTATTTGATCTATTAAAATCAGAAACAGCGTTAACCGCGTTTACAGTATCTGAATTTCCTAAATCCATTGCTGTGGCTTTTGTGCGTTCTCCTTCAAAAAATTGACTGACACCTTGTTTTTGTCTACCAATTGCAGCCTCTTCCATTTTACCTTGTCTTTTCATTGGATCAAAAAGTTTTCCTAATATACCAAACTTATCTGTAACCACGTCTGCTAACTTTTGTTTTCCTCTAGCAAATTTTAAGTCTTCATCAAGTTTATCCAGAATACCGATTTGTGCTTCATCAATTTTTCTTGTTCTTTCAAGTTGTTTCTCTTGATTTGTAACGTTTACTAAATAATCTTTTGAAGATCTTTTAATAAAATCATTTAAAGATTGAGTACCTTCAAGAAGAGCATCTGTATTAAAAGCATTTTCAACAGTAAATCTTCTTTGTTGCTCTTGTTGAACTTTATCTCTTTCTGAATAAGCGGTTAAAAGACTTTGAAGAGATCTCAATTTTACTGTCATATCAGAAGTGTTACTTATTAACTCTCTTGTTACGATAGCTGTTTTTTGAATCTCTTTATCTGTACTTTGAAGAGCTTCATTTATCTGTTTATTTACATTAAATCTATTGTCTAATTGTTTAAAATACTCTGCTAGAGCAGTATTCTCAGTTTGAGTAAGTCCGTCTCTTCTTGCTCCAGGACCAGACGGAGGAGATAATGGTATTGGTGAAGAGGCGGGATCTGACAAAAAAATCTCCTAAAAGTCTCTAACTTAATTAGTTCTTTTAGGAGACTCTTTAAAACTTAAACTATTTATTGTATAGTTTTTTTCTTTCTTTTTCTCTTTCATCAACATATTCTGCATAAAGCTTATATTGAGCTTTAAATGTTGTCCAATCTAATGACAATATATCTTTTATAGAGTTATGTGTGTTAATTGTCAATGTCGATATCATATTCATTATTCTTGAATGATCGTATGGCCTGAAGTATATCCACGAGTCGAAAAGAATATCTCCTTTCACAGGATTCTTTTGTTATTGGATTCTGCATAACAATCTTCTTATCATTAATCCCAAAGTTAAGATTTTTAAAATAATCTTCAACCTTCATGGATAAGTTTAAATCCACTCTTGGATCTTTTGCTACTTCTAATTTTTCTTCTAAAGAAGCATTTTTATAATTTTTTCCATCAAATTCCAAAAAGTGAAGGCCTCTCATTAATTCTACTGCAGTTAGAGCTTTTTCCATTTCGTACTCTGTAAACTTAATCAATTCTGCCTGTGGTACTTGAGGAATTTTAGAGATTGAAACATCTCCACCTTTTTTCAAAGAGTCTTCCATTTCTTTTTGGTAAGTTAAAGTTCTTGTTATTGAAGCAAACTGTTTATCTTCTTTTTCATAATATTGTCTAAGAAACTTCTTAACAATAAGAATGTCTCCAAATTTTGGAAAAGTAAAAGATGCTTTTAAATTTGTTTTATTTGACTTTATTTTTAAAGTAGAACTAAAAGTATCATCTAAGTCATAGGTTTCTATTCTAGACAGATCAATAGTGGTTCTTGGAACCCACTTTGCGGCTTCATAATCTTCTTTCATTGAATTAAACTTATCAATACCAACAGACTCTTTTAAAAAGTCCCAGTCTTCTTCTGTAGGATAAAACTCTACTTCTTCTAGACTTGGAGAAAAGAAAATCATAAATAATCTAACTAAAAATTCAATAACCTCATTCTCATGCCAATCTCTAACTGATACATCTTCCTCAAAAATCATGTCATCTAAAATGTTTGCAACAATCTCAGGCAAATCTGGTTGAGATGTTAATGATAAACTAACCAGGTCTGTTGTCCTAAAGTTTCTTATATGAAATAATCTAGGAGCTCCTAGTTTTCCTTTTGTGGATAATTCTATTGCTACATATCCTGGTGGAACAACGCTGGTTATTTTGTTTTCATTCTTTACTTCAGTTAGCGCGGCTATCTGATCATCTGTCAATACTTTCATTTTGTATCCTCTTGAGTAGATTAGTTGTTTTAGTACAAAGCTACAAAAAGATTAGAATTCAGATTCTTGATCTAGTGCAAACTGCTTGGCCAGGTCTTGTCTAAGTATCTTGGATCTTTGGGACAATAGAACTCTACCACCATCAGGATCTTTAAACATAGGACCGCCACCAAACTCATCAGGAAAGTTATGAGTCATCATAAACTCAACAATTCCTTTTGTAGACTTGTCTTGTAGATCAGACAGATCAATTTTCATAATAGGAAGAAATCGAGTCTTAATTCTATTGAGGAATGTTTGTACGTTTTCACTCCAAGCAGCGTCTGAGAATAGCACCATTGATAAGATAAAATCTCTAAAAGCCACTTTGTTATCAAACTTATGTGCATATAGCCCATTCTCAAACCAGCGTTTAAATACATCTTCATCTTCTGTATTTGCATAAGATGCGTCTTCTGTGCCCAGTGTATCACCCAGCTCGTCACCTGTTTCAGCATTAGCTTTATTTAGCGATACATCTTTGGGTACGTTCTTCTTGGGTAGATTTTGACGAACCATAGACTCTAGATATCTCATAACATAATGGCCAAGCTTGTACCACATGTGTTTTTCAGCATTAGACAGATCAGCATCATTTTTAATTTCTGGAGTACTGATATTGCCTATTTTACTAAAATCATCTGATACTGACGGATCCCAAGCTCTTACAGGATTTCCTCTATTTTCAGGACTATTATCTGTAATTTTTTCAGCTGCTGCTGAAGCAAAAGAACCTACATCTCCAAGATTAGGACTGGTCTTAAGAGCGTTCTTGTATCGATGCCAGACTGAAGTAATTTGTCTTTTGGTATAGTGAAGTATTAGAGTGTCTGCATACTGTTTGCCAGGGCCGTTAGAGTCAAATTCATCTAACATCATTAGAAACTTTTCTTTTCCTAATTCATTCCTAAGCTCTTGAGCTAGAGCAGGATCTTCGCCACTTTGAAGAAGTTCAATCAGCGAATCCACTTCATCAGAGTACTCTTGTTCAAATGCTTTATCAAAGTACTCTTTTGCTTTTTTAATTGATGCTTCATTTGAGAAAATTTGATCAAAGCTTTTATTATGAAAAGCAGCAGCTTTTTCTTCTCTGTCAGCAGCAGCTTTACGTTTGGATCTGGCCTCTAAAGAATCAGGATCAAGTTCACTTGGACCTTCAGGAATTTCCATTCCCTCATCTTCAATATCATCCAGGCCTTCAAGAAGCGCCTTTCGGTACATTTCTTCAATTTTACTCATGAGTAATTAGTATAACTAACCATCCAATGATTCATCATTATCTTCAATAGGAAAGCATCTAAAAATGCTGCCATCAAAAGCATACTTCATTATCTTTCCTACTCGACCTTGCGATTGCTTGAGTATTTGAATTTCTAACACATCCTCAATTTCATCTGCTTCGGGTATATGAGTAAGATATCTCTCTGCATAATATTTTGCTCTAAAAGCTGAGAGCACAACTCGTGAACGTTCAGCTAGTGCATGACTGTTCTTAACATGATTTAATTGCGGCCGAAGCAGCTCTAGATCCTCTATAGATTGAATTCTAGCACTGTCTGCTTGACGTCCAAACTGTGCGACTCCTATGAAACATATATTCTCATCTTTACACACGGCATTTAAGCGGTTGATTCCCATTTCAATAGTGGTTGCTAGCGATCCATGACCATTCTCTTGAAAGTCTTGAACCATTGTAATCAAATCGCAAACCACAATAAGATAATCATTACCGGTGCGTTGCTTATATTCACGTATAAGCGATTGAATATGCGCAAGAGACAGATTAGGATCTTCAACAAAAAAGAAATTCTTTGATCTGTCCAGCTCTTCTTTTTCTTCCTTGAATTTCTTCAAGATAGGAATTAGATCATCACCTGATCCATAAAGAGCTTCTACCGGAATCTCGGTTCTCATAGCAAGTAGCCTATCAAAAGTGCTTATGCCATCCATTTCTAGACTTATGTAAATAGACGGTATGTTAAGATTTATAAATCCATTTACAAGATTTAATGCGTATGCAGACTTTCCTGTGCCTGTAGAACCTGCAATCAAAATAAATTGACCTGGAGAAGCTTTACGTGGAAGATATGCATCCAGATGAGCATCTGCAAATGAATAGGTTTTTCCATTCTGTCTATTAAGCAGCTCTTGATAATACTCATCTGTCCAGGTTTCAGCGCTTTTAAGAACGCTCTTATTGAATGAATTGGAGATAACATCATTCATGGATGATAGCGAATTGGATACAAAAGACGCATCCAACTCATCATGAGAGTTTACTTCATCTAGCAAATCAACAGCAATCTTTCGCAAGTTTGATTTTTGAACGCCTTTCTGAAGTGTGTTTAATATTTCATTAAGAACTGGATTTTCATTATCCAGTTCTTTAATCATGCTAACTGTTTGAATATCTACGTTATAATTAAGTTCATTTGCTTTTTGAAATAATGAGCTCTCAGACAGCGTTAAATCATTCTTGTGATGATATTCAATTGCTTCAAATATAGATCGGGCAGTGGCATGAAAAAAGATATCAGAATAAATTCTACTATCATTTAACCAGGATTTGTTTTGAATAAGTCCATTAAGAAGACGATACTCAGACATTACCAGGTATTCAGAATTTGCTCGACTAACCGGTTTGTCTTTCAATCAAATACCCCTTGAATGTTCTTAATATTGATTCCAGACATATAGTTGTCTTCAAAATTGAATTGAGTCTTCTTTAATATAACCCGTCTCTCAATGAAATCTTGAAGAGAGTAACCAAAGCCTTCACGATCTATTTCTGATATAGGCTTATTACTGATCAATATAAGCCCTTTCTTATATGTATCAATTCTGTCACGTATAAATTGATCCAAAAATGGTATTTGAAAACCAGACTTAAAAAGAGTAATTTTATTTTTATCAAAGACTTCATCAATAATTAACAAATCACAATCATAATACTTTCTTACTTTATCTTCACGTTCTTCATCATCCAGCGTGGTTAACGCTTTTACAAGGTTCTGCATTAAGATATATTGAACAGTCTTGCCTTGTGAAAGAAGCTGCGACCCGGCCCATTTTGCCAGTGTGGTTTTTTGAGTTCCATTGGGGCCAAAGAAATATAGAACTTCTGATGAATATTTACCAAAATCAGAAACATATTTTTCAAGCTTGGAGAGCTCGTCACGAGACTTGGTTCCTACATATTGATTTAGTGTATAATCCAGATCTGATTGAGATAATCCAGAAGATGATAATCTAATGGAAATGTCACGATCTTTACGCCACTTAATGTGACATTCACACTCTATATATTTTTCATATCCGTCTAAGCCAATAGTGGAGATATAACCAGATAGACGTGCTTTGTTATGACACTTGCGACATGAGACAAATTTAGCCATGATTAGAATATAACCCTAACGTGGTCTTTTTGCTAGCTCTTCTAGATCTAGATCTGGCCACTCTGACCATGAGGTAATACGTGCATCCTGTCTAACATCTGATCCACGATTATATGGAGCGTCAAATACAACTCTTAGGCCTTGAAAATTATTGATGAACTTTGGATTATCATCAATCAGAACCCAATCACTGGAAAAAATGCTTTTGTCATTGGTAAATATTACTTTTTGTGTATCAAAGAAAGGCAATTCTCTTTGAATCCAGCGAATCTTTTCTTTCATGATCCAGGGCTTGGATAGTGCAGATGAAACAATAAATACATCATGATCTTTTATCATTTTAGACATAGCCTTTGCCATGCCATCAATGGGTTTTAGCCATTCAAACGGACTAAAACGCTTTTCAAAACGCTTTAGCGCACCAGGCCAGGTCTTTTCAAGATCATACTCTATTACATCTTCTCTGGTAATGATTTTACCATCAGCACGCTCAAAAGTTTCTACAAAATAGCCAATCAGATCGGCAATGGTACCGTCCATATCAACAGCAATTCTCATTTTAATATCCTCTTCTTAAGAATATAACCGGCTAATCATATTTGGTTGCCAGAGCAAACAGCAGATCACTTAGTCTATTAAGATAGCGTGAGCTATTATTTAGATCATATCTCATTTTATTGTGATTCATAAACTTTACTATGGTTCGCTCCGCGCGCCTACAACATGTGCGTGCCTGATGAATAAATCCGCCAGGAAGAATAAACTTTGAGGGTATGTCCACAGTCTTAAGTATATCTCTTTGATAATCTTCCAGATCTTCTTCAATATGAAGAGGAGTTATTGGTTTTAGAGCCAGGTATGTCTCTGAATGAAAAACTCCTGAAAAATCAATATCAGGATCTGTTGCTACTAGCGCCATTATATCATGCAATCTGTTTTGAATAGTGGTTAAACGTTCAGAGTTCACTGCCACAAAGCGATTGTCACGTGTCTTAAGAACTGTTCCTATCCAGGAGGATAGCTCATCAATGTCACCTAGCACATCAAAAAATTCATCAGATTTGGGAATTCGCCTACCGGACCAGTTGGATGAAACTCCAAGATCGCCAGATTTTGTCGTTATTAGATCGTACTGATCAACACTCATTGTTTTTTTCCTCTATGTAACAAAAATCTAAGTAATTTTTATATGATTTTCTATCTTTTGGTCTATGAAGAGCGTATCCCGCATTTGGATATTTTTCTTCAGCCTCTGCGACATTCATAAAAATTTCTCCAGTAGTTAAACACTTTATTTTTCTAGTATTGAATCTTTTTCCTTGTATATTAGATCTTCCCTCTATCCAATTTTCACCTAAATCAAAATCAAGTCTTACTTGTTTTGATTTTCCAGTTTCTTTATTTGTAACCCATTTTTGACAATTTTTATTTTTTGTTTCTTTCATCTTCTTTATAGATTGTAGAGGTCTAGGTTTACCTTTCTGTGCTAAAGACATGTTTTTTAAAATTTCTTCATTCGTTATTTTTCTTCCTTTTAAAGGAGAAACCCAATCTTCTGGTAAAGATTCTCTCCAATCCTTAAATGCTTTTAAAGAAAGTTCTCTTTGTCTTTCTGTATGTTTATATCCAAGATGAGATAATCTGAGTTTTTCTCTAAGTTCTTCTGATATTTCAATATTATCTATTTTCTCAGGGATATGAAGATTATAGCCGTTAGGAGAAATACTATTTTTTTCTAAAATCCATTTAACTTCATTTCTATTTAGATCTTCTCTATTACATAATTCTAAAACATTAAAGACATACTGACTTTCATTGTAAAATGACATTGCAAAATGCACTGGTTGATGTTTATTTTCTTGTAAAGACATATATTTATGTTTTCTCCATCTTCCATAAATATCAACAGACTGTCCTACATAACTTTTTCCATTAGAAAAAAGTATTTCATAGATTCCACATAATTTTTCCATAACTAACTTTTCCTCTATTTAGTTAGTACTTATGTGTTCCTCTGCTTAGTTTGTGGTTATTTTATCAAAATCTTCTACACTCATTCATATACTCCAGGTTACTAGGAATATAACCACATTTTATTATTTTTTAGTAGAATCATTTAGTGAGTTTTGAATATCTTCTCTGGCCTGTAATAGTTTTTTGGCTCGTTCAACGTTATAATTGCTTTTTTCTCTTATGACATTCATTAAATCATTGCTTATCTCAGAAAACACATGTTTATTCTGCCACAACACATCACTAATGATGTTGGATGGAATCTCATCTGAAACAAACCAGATGTCGTAGTGTTCAACGCTCTTGTGCAAAACACTATCACTTATGGTTTCTAGCAGATTAGACCACTCTATCTGAGATCTATGATTAAACCCATTAAGTTCAGCACTTTTAAGATAGATTTTCATGATTTCTACTTTTAAGCTTTCTCCTGCAGAAGTAAATAGATGGAAACATCTCTTATAATGAGCTGGAGATGCTTGCACAATAATATCTCTTACAATATCTCTATGATTGGATACCAGATTATCAGCCCCGCGTGTTACAAGAAGACGTACATCCTCTTTGTATTTTACCTCAGCGTTGAGATCATCCTGTATATTATCCACAAGTGAAGCTATCTTTTGATTAAGATAGTTATTTGAGATCTGTCGAGGTGATGGACGATGTAATACTTTTTCCACAAACACGTTAGCAGCTTTCTCATAAAACTTTGTTACCACAAAGAGTAAGATAACACCGAGTATTGGAGTTATTATGTTTGTAAGTGAAGTGCTATCCATGAGCCCTTGTTGCCTTTTTAATTATAAGAAACATAATGGAAGC
>Ga0209084_1001541_pt1 | contig 19109 bp, 17 predicted proteins | sample C_130820_MF_Meta_FD_187309 | JGI IMG/M metagenome (GOLD analysis project Ga0209084, IMG submission 187309) | Freshwater microbial communities from Lake Croche, Canada to study carbon cycling - C_130820_MF_MetaG (SPAdes) (version 2) | ecosystem: Environmental > Aquatic > Freshwater > Lake...
TCTATTAGCAGTCTAAGTTTAGAAGAGGCTATTGCTTTATTGGATCGACCAAAATTACCGAGAGAAATAGGTATTTACGAAGATTCTCCTTTGGTTATTGGGGCGGGTAAATTAGGACCTTATATCAAACACAACGGTAAATTTACTAGTTTGCCAGATACCGAAGATCCCTTCACAATCGAAATGGAAAGTGCTATTGCTGTCTTAAAAGCAGCTCAAATTACTGCTGCAGCAGAAAGTTTAGGGTCTTTTGAAGATGAGTTGATTTCGACAGGTAAAGGTAGATTTGGACCTTACGTTAAACACAATGGTAAGTATTATTCTTTAGGAAAAACAGATAATTTAGCCACATTGTCGCAAGAAAGAGCCATTGAAATTATTTTAGCTAAAAGGAATTTAGAGGCCAATAAATTTATCAAGGAATTTGCTGAAAACGAGCAAGTTAAGATTGTGAATGGTATGTACGGTCCTTATATACAAATAGGGAAAAGAAATGTTAAAATCCCAAAGGATCATGATCCTGCATCATTAACTTTAGAACAATGTTTAGATTTAGGAGAACAAGCTCCTGCACCCAAAAAGGCAAGAAAAAAATAAAAATAGTTTAGTAGAATGGGTCAAATAATAGATGGTAAAATGGTTGCTGAATCAATGAAGGCAAGCATAGCAGCTGAGGTAAAAGAACTATTAGCTGAAGGAAAAAGAGCTCCACATTTAGTTGCCATATTAGTTGGGAACAATGGTGCCTCGGAAACCTATGTGGCTAATAAGGTTAAATCTTGTGAAGAATTGGGATTTGCTTCTACCCTTTTACGATTCTCTCCATCCATTACAGAGGCTGAATTATTACAAGCCGTAAAGGATGTGAACGATAATGATGAAATGGATGGATTGATTGTTCAACTTCCTTTACCAGAGCATATTAACCCGGATAAAGTTATGGAAGCGATTCAACCTTCTAAAGATGTTGACGGTTTTCATCCCATTAATATAGGAAGAATGGCCAAAGGTTTGCCTGCTTATATTTCTGCAACACCTCAAGGTGTTTTGGATTTATTAGCTTATTACAATATAGAAACCTCTGGTAAACATTGTGTGGTGGTAGGTAGAAGTCAAATTGTGGGCTTACCTATGTCTATTTTGATGCAAAGAAATCACCCAGTGGGTAATTGCACTGTTACTTTAACGCACTCTAAAACGAAAAATTTGGAAGAAATTTGTCAACAAGCAGATATTCTCATTGCTGCTTTAGGAAAACCAGAATTTATTAAGGCATCTCACATCAAAGAAGGTGCTGTTATTATTGATGTTGGTTTAACTCGTGTAGAAGATCCTACAAAAAAGTCAGGTTTTGCCTTAAAAGGTGATGTCGATTTTAATGATGTTATTGATAAATGTTCTTACATTACTCCAGTGCCTAAGGGCGTTGGACCCATGACGATTGTTTCATTGATGAAGAATACTTTGCTTTCAGCTAAAGGAAAGATCTACTAAAGAAACGAGAAGAAAAGAGAAAATTAAAAGATATAAAAGAGAAGATAGAAAAAACAAACTTATACCTATTACCTTTTACCTTACCTCTTACCTATTACCTCTAAAGTACCGATGAAATACCCCTAATGGTAATTTCCTACCTTTCAAATCTTCTAAAAATAATTCTCCAGATTCTGCACCTTGAGGTACATCAAAAATACTATTCATTAGGTTTTCAATCACCAAAGTAGAAAAGCCCATAGAATATAAATTGGAAAGGATTAAATGCTCTTCTGGATCTAAAATTTCTTTGACCGATTTTAATAAATCATCTATTTGCTCTTCGAGAATCCATTTTTCGCCCTCAGGTCCTCTTCCATATGCAGGTGGATCTAAAAGTATTCCCTGATAGAAATTTCCTCTTCTAGCTTCTCTTTTAACGAATTTCAAAGCATCTTCTGCCATCCATCGGATACCATCTAATTTAGACACTTCCATGTTTTCTCTCGCCCATGATAAAACGGGTTTGATGGAATCAACATGGGTTACCTCTGCTCCCATTTGCTTACAAGCCAAACTTGCTCCACCGGTATAGGCAAAAAGGTTTAAAAATTTAGGTTTTGAATGGGTGAATAATGGAATTTTTTGTGCTAAAAACTCCCAATTGGCAGCTTGTTCAGGAAAAATACCTACGTGTTTAAAAGAAGATAAAGATATTTTGAACAATAGATTTAATCGATCTGATTGATAAGGCATAAACCATTTCTCAGGAACGTTTGATTTAACCTCCCAAATACCTTTTTCAGAGCTCCCTTTTTCTTTTCTAAAATAGGCGTCTAATTGCTTAACCCATTCTTCCTCAGATAAAGATTTTGACCAAACAGCTTGAGGTTCAGGTCTTCTAACGACAAAATCTCCAAATTTTTCTAATTTTTCAAATCCTCCAGTATCAATTAATTGATAATGATTATTCCAAAATTGAGGACTTTCTATATTGATTGATTGTTGCTTTTCCAAATTATGGTTTTAACTGAATTTTATTTAAGTAATAGACAGACCTTTTTCCTTCTTGTTCGTTGCTAATATTCTGATAACCACTTGCTAAAAAGTAATTGTCGTACCAAAAATATAATTCGTTTTTACTACTTTTTTTAATTTTATCGCCCTCATTTTCAGTTTCGATATCTTGAATATGCTCATTTTCTATTTCGCCTTTTTCACTGATTGTTTTTGAAATAATTTGGTTATTCTTCGAGTAAGATAAAATGATTTGATCACGGTTGACAGAGGTCTTTATTTTTTGTACCAATTTACCTTCTTTAATGTCATTTAAATCAATGCAATGATCCCAAAGCATGTTTCCATTTTTATCAAACTCTGCTACAACAGCATGCGTGTAAATCCAACCGTCAAATTGTTGCTGGTTACCATAATAATTATAACCTCGATATCCCCAAGGACTATAATAGTTGGAAAACGGCGAATATAATCCATAATTACCATAACCCCATCTGTACGGATTGTAGATGGAACTCCATGGAGAATAAAATCCACTCGATAAAGGACTATAAGCACCTAAACCCCCGCCATAAAATGGATAATAACTGTTGTTGTATTTATAATCAGGATAAAATGCTTCAGCGACTACTAAATAATTATCTCCATTTTTAATGATTTCATGCATTAAAAGTCGGTAATCTAAGCGTAGGTCTTCTCCTTTATCTTCTTTATCCTTTATTTTCTTTGCTTGTCGCTCTTTTTGTTTTTTAGATAAAAAGTTGAAGAAATTGTTGAATTTAGTGAAACTATAAAATTTTGAATCGATGATTTCTCCATCCATGAAGGAGTTGAAGTACATACCTTGTGAACTTGGTCCTTTAGACGATCCTATGGTATTTTTATGGCCGTAGGTACCAACTATGATTTGTAAAGAATCATTAATTTGATTCAACTTGGCATTCATCATAGCAAATTCATCGCTAGGATTCATCACTATTTGACCAATGTTGTTCCCGTCTTCATCAAATGATTTAATGATTAATTGATAATTTTTTGCTTTGTTGCCAATCGTATAAGTAACATTTATTTGTTGCTGAGTAGTATCTAAATCCATCGATTGAATTTCGGCTTGACCTTTTACAACCGAAGGCAAAATTCTTGTTTGTTTTGCTCTTAAATTTGTAAATAAAACCAATGGTTGACCATCGACAATCCCGCCTATAAAAATCGATTGATTTAATACTTTAAAATTGGATATTTCCATTCTGCCAACTGAGAAAATTTGAAATTTCTCCATTTTACCTGACAAAACATTTATTTTAAATACGAGGTAGGAATTACTTTTAAATCGACTAAACAATAAACTTACATTTTCTCCATCATAGCTATGTGTAACGAAATCCAAACTATTTTCTATTGTTCCAATTTTAGACCATTTCTGCTCTAAATTGGTATTAAACGCTCTAATATTGAATTCTTGTTTACTTAATTGTGATAAAATCAAAGCGCCTTTACTACCACAAGGAATGGTAAATGATTCTAAATTTTCCGCTGGTATTTCTAATCGGGTTGCAACTTGGGCAACAATTTGAATATTAAATCCAATACAACATATTAAGGTAAAAAGGCAGATTGATTTCATCTTTGGTTATTTATTCGGTTAAACTCAAAATTATATCAAATTCCGGTTTGTCAACAGGTGTAACAGATAATCTGGACTGTTTGATTAATGCCAAATTACTTAATCTATCGTCTGCTTTCATTTGTTTAAGTGTTACCGTTTTTGTAAATTTTTTCAAAGGAATCAATTCTACAACTACCCATTTAACATCATCTGTTGTAGGGTCTTGGTAAAATTCTTTACTCACTTCTGCTAAACCTACAACCTCCACTCCTTCATTGGAATGATAGAAGAACACCCAATCGCCTTTTTTCATGGCTTTCATGTTATTTCTAGCTTGATAGTTTCTTACACCATCCCAAACCGATTTACCTTCTTTAACGAAATCATCCCAAGAATATTTGAATGGTTCCGATTTTACTAACCAATAATTCATTTTTAGGGGAATTTAGGAAATTTAGAGAAATCAGGTTTTCTTTTTTCAAGAAATGCATTTTTTCCTTCTTTCGCCTCTTCCGATAAATAATAAAGTAAAGTTGCATTTCCAGCCAATTCTTGTATACCTGCTTGTCCATCTAACTCAGCATTAAAAGCAGATTTTAGCATTCTTAAAGCTATCGGACTTTTCTCAAGAATCTTTTCACACCATGCAACCGTCGTAGCCTCTAGTTCATCCAATGGCACCACTTTATTCACTAAACCCATGTCTAAGGCATCTTGGGCATTATACTGGTCGCACAATAACCAAATTTCTCTTGCCTTTTTTTGACCCACCACTCTAGCTAAATAAGAAGCACCAAATCCACCATCAAAGGAACCGACATTAGGTCCAGTTTGCCCAAATTTGGCATTTTCAGCTGCAATAGACAAATCACAAATGACATGTAAAACATGCCCTCCTCCAATAGCCCATCCTGCCACCATTGCGATAACAGGTTTTGGAATAGAACGTATCTGTTTTTGAAAATCCAAAACATTCAGTCTTGGTACCATGTCTTTTCCAACATAACCACCTTCTCCTCTAACACTTTGGTCTCCGCCTGAGCAAAAAGCATTGCCACCTTCACCAGTTAGGATAATTACACCAATTGTTGTGTTCTGCCTAGCCATTTCCATGGCTTCCGACATTTCTTGCACAGTTAAAGGTGTAAACGCATTATGTTTATGGGGTCGGTTAATTGAAATTTTGGCTATTCCATTGTATTCTTGGAATAAAATTTCTTGATATTCTTTGATTGTTTTCCAAGGAAATTGTGAAATCATATTGCTTTAGTATTAATTTTTTTCATGATAATTTACATCCCATGTATGGTCTGCTAACAGGGTTACTTTTGCTAAATATCTACTATATTTAAATGATCTGCCCCATTCTTCTGGAGCCACTAAAGACAATAAATCAGTGCCATCTTCTTTTTCATAAATATAATACGTTTCGTTGATGATCGGTTCAAAACCCATGGATGCATCATAAATTCTTTCTGAAATTTCTTTTCGTTCGGAAAGAAGTTTAGCTTGTTTAGCCAAAGTTTCCATCTGTTCGTACAATTGATTCATTTGTCGATCCGTTTGCTGACGCATCGCCATCACTGAACGACCTTTTGTTTTACCCATATCTTCAGGCCTAATCACTGCTGAACCTGCCGTATGCGCATAAGGTAATAGCCCTGGATTTTCAGCAACTTTGTCTGGATTGATTGGATTTAAAAATGGATCTTCAGGCATAACAATTTATAATAGTTGGATGATTCTTTTATTAACTCACGAAATTAGAGAATGTTTGGTTAATTTTGGAATGAATTATTGAATTATGCTACTATTTTCTCCATGTTCAGAGTCTTTTCCTTCTTCAGAAAATGATTTTCAAAAAGATGTGTTCGATTTTTGTATTGCATGGAAAGCTGGAAAAAAAGAATTCAACTTTTTTACCTCAGGTTCAACCGGATATCCCAAACAAATCGTTATTAGGAGAGAAAAAATGATTTATTCCGCGAATTTAACTTCCCAATGGTTGAATTTGAATGAAAATGATACCGCACTGCTCTGTTTACCTATTCAATACATTGCTGGTGCTATGGTACTTGTTAGAGCATTGGTTTTAAATTTGAGAGTGGCATTGATTGAACCCAAACAGAATCCATTGGATGAATTAGTTAAATCTAATATAAGAATTGATTTGGCGTCTTTTGTTCCTACTCAATGGGCTCAAATGATAGAATATTCTACTGAATTAGAGCTTGTTTTTCAAGATTCAAGAGGTGTTTTATTGGGAGGAGCACCATTAGATTTTCAATTAGAAAAAAAAACAAGCTCATTGCATTTTCCCGTTTTCCATACCTATGCTATGACGGAGACGGTCTCACATATTGCTTATCGAAGAATTACAGACAACCAAAATGATGCTATTTATCAAGTTTTTTCTGATATTTTAATTGAAAAAAATAAAAAATCTTGTTTGAAAATTAAATCTTTCTTAACTGATCATAAATGGTTAGAAACAAATGATTTAGTGGAGATCAAATCCATAAATACTTTCCAATTGTTAGGAAGAACAGACTTTATCATTAATTCTGGCGGTTTCAAAATTCAACCTTTGAAAGTTGAAATTTTATGCCAACATTTTTTTGATCGCATAAACTTATCAACTGAATTATTCCTAATTGGTATCGACGATGATTTTTTGGGTCAAAAGGCAGTGCTTTTTGTCAATCAAAAAGAGGTTAAATCTCATTTTAATGAATTGAAAATCTTTTTATTGGGTCAACTGGATTCTAAAGAAATTCCGAAGGATTGCTTTTATTTGCCTGAATTCCAAATAAATTCCAATGGTAAAATTGATCGAATTAAAACTGTAAATTTGTATTTTAATAACAAAGAATAATGTCAATCAACCAATTTCCAGATTCTTTTCAATTATTTTACGAAAGTCCAAACGATGTACCTGCCCCCTATCATTTAGAAGCGGTATTTTCATTTTCCGACTTTGGTACAAACAACCCCACAGTAGATCTGAAGATACAATATTTAGATCGTGAAGATTTTTCGAAAGAGGAGTTGATTGAAGAGGGATTAATGTTAGAAGACAAATGGAATTGGAGTGGTTCATTGTCAGATAGTTGGAAGGAAAGATTGTATTTGAGTTTTTCTAAGTATAAATCAGGATCATGTAATCCGAAGGATTCTGAACCTTTTATCACATTGGAATTAGAGCATACAACAACTGCGGTACCAAGGTTTTTGGAAATGGAAGAAAACCTTATTCAAGAATTGATGCAAGCAATTTTTGAAATAGCCGAGAGAGAATTACCCCTTTACATAGGTTTCCAATTCAAAAAAGTCACAGGAGATTGGACTAGGGTTGAAGGTATTTTATCATTTGCCAATTTAAACTTGCATTACAGGGATTCTGTCATAGACCAAGAGTTTTATTTGAACGATTGGGATAAAATTCAAGATTTAATGAATTTGGTATATATTGCCGACTTTCAAATAGAAAAAGCGAAAGAAGAATTTAAAAATACACAATCATTAGCGGTATTTCCTGGAGATGGATTTTGGTATGTAGCCGGAGATTCTTTAAGAAAACCTACTGGAAATAATCATTATTTCGATACTTTAGAAAGTAAATTACAAGACTTGTTTAATTAATATTATATGGAACCCTTATCAATTCAATCAGAAGATCAAATCAAGGAAACAATTGAGCTTCAAAAAAAATCAATTATTCGATTAAGAAAATCGGATGCATCTGAAAGGATCAATAAATTAAAAATGCTTCAGGAATATGTGCTGACGCATCAAAATGAAATTTGTGAAGCCATGTTTGCCGATTTTAAAAAACCAGCCTCAGAGGTGATTTTAGCTGAATTGATGGGAATTAAACGAGAAATAGATCATACGGTTTCCAAATTAAAAGCATGGATACGTCCACAATCTGTTTCTACTCCATTGATTTTATTGGGAACAAACGCTCACATACAATATGAGTCAAAAGGATTATGTTTGATTATTTCACCATGGAATTATCCATTAAATTTGGCCATTTGTCCATTAATTCACGCTATTGCTGCTGGGAATGCGATTATTTTGAAGCCTTCGGAGCTAAGTCCAAATACTTCTTCTTTCATCAAAAAAATGATTTCTACTTTATATGATAAAAGTGAAGTAGCTGTTTTTGAAGGTGATGCCGGAGTTTCCACTTTTTTATTGGAACAAAAATTTGATCATATATTTTTTACGGGTAGTCCTGCAATAGGCAAATTAGTTATGAAAGCTGCCTCAAAGTATTTATGTTCAGTTACGCTTGAATTGGGTGGAAAATCACCTACAATTATTGGTAGCGATGTATCAATTGAGTCAAGTGCTAACAAAATAGCATGGGGTAAATTTTTAAATAATGGACAAACATGTATAGCTCCTGATTATTTATTTGTTCATGAAAAAGTATATTTTTCATTTTTAGAGAATTTAGAATATGCTGTTAATGGTTTTTACAATTCAAATGGTAAGGGTATCCAAAAATCGGCTGATTATGCCCGAATAGTGAATAGAAGACATTTTGATCGGATTTCCCATTTGATGGAAGATGCTATTTCAAAAGGTGCAAAAGTACTTTTTGGTGGCGAAATGAATGAAGCAGATTGTTTCATTGCTCCTACTGTGTTGACCAATTGTACTTTTGATATGCAAATCATGCAAGAGGAAATTTTTGGACCCGTTTTACCTGTCATTTCTTTCAAACAGGAAGAAGAAATTATCCATTATTTGGAAGATCAAGAAAAACCTTTGGCTCTTTACGTTTTTTCTCAAAATAAGGAATTTAACGACTATATTTTACAAAATACGTCTTCAGGTACAAGCGTAGTAAATGATTGTTTGATTCAATTCGGGCATCCGAACTTACCTTTTGGTGGAGTGAATCATTCAGGGATTGGTAAATCGGGAGGTCATTTTGGATTCATTGAATTTTCTAACCAAAAATCAGTATTGGTTCAAAAAACCAATTTTTTAAAAATGTTGTATCCTCCTTATACAATTAAGGTTCGATGGATGTTAGATTTTATGTTGAAATGGTTGTAAGGATTGTTTTAATTTTTTTTATTTGTTTGATAGGAAGCTTTACAGCCCTCTCACAATCCTATTTTCCCATTTTAGATCAGAATCCAAGTCAACTAAAATGGAGACAAATGACTGTTGGGAAAACTCCATTTAAGCTTGTTTATACCTCCAATGCCGATTCTTTGGCACAATTAACGGCTAATTATATACAACTCAATTATGCTAAAATTGCAAATGGTTTCGATGCAAAAGCTCATCAATGGACCATTGTTTTACAAAATCAAGGTGTTATTTCTAACGGTTTTGTTTCAATGATCGCCCCTCGTGTTGAATATTTTACCACCAAACCTCAGTCTCAATCATTAATATCCATCAACCATTGGAATGAACTTTTGACATCTCACGAGTTACGACATGTTTATCAATATGAAAAAACAAGGAAAGGTTTAGGGAAATTAGCCTTTATTCTTTTTGGTAATTCCTTCACTGCTGGAGCATCGGCTTTGTATCTCCCGAACTGGTTGATAGAAGGTGATGCGGTTGAGGCCGAAACAAGGTTGAATCCAACAGGTAGAAGTAAGATTCCTCAATTTTATATGCCATTGATGGCATATTTAAATGAATATGGCGTTCCCTCTTATGCTAAATTAAACGCTAGATCTTATTCAGAACTTGTTCCTAATCATTATGTTTTTGGGCAACAATTAAGTCAATCGTTAATCAATCATTATGGTTTAAATTCGATAGATCAGTTATGGTCAAAAACGTTTGACAAAATGTCGCCATTTGCTTTTTCTAAATCAGTAAAGGGACTTACAGGAAAATCAATTGACCAATATAGTTTTGATTTATTTTCTAAAATAAAGGATTCGATTCAAGTTAATGCTCCGATAAATCCTGAAATACAAAAGGTACTTAGTCCTAAAGTTAAATCTGGTTTTACTAAGTACGATTATCCTCAATGGGTCGGTTATGAGTCCATAGTGGCTATTAAATCTGGATTGGGCAATATTCCTACTCTGGTAAAAATTAGTGGCCCTAAAGAAGTTGAATTGATGAAATTAGGGCCTAAAGTCGAGGATGAAATGTTGTCAGCTAACAAGGATTTTGTCGTTTTTTCTGCTATTAAATACGATGTTCGTTGGTCACAGAGGCAAAGTTCTAAAATTGTGATTTTTGATTTAAAAAAGAACAAAAAAAGGATTTGGGATATCGGAATGAAATGGATGAGTCCTTCTATTTCATCTGATTCTAAATATTTATCGCTTTTACAACAAAATGAAAATGGCGGTTCTGAAATAATTGTTTTTGATTTTCAAACGCAAGAAATTATCAACTCTCTTTCCATGGGGATTGGTTCAGACATTATTCATCCTAGAATTTCTAGCAATAATCAATTAGTATTTGTTGAAAAAACGCAGAATAGAAAGAAAATACTTGTTTGGGATTATATTGAAAATAAACTTATCCATGAATTAGAAATGGGTGAAAATAATGTTTCTCACCCTTTTTTAAACAATGAAAAGGTTTTTTTTAGTGTACCTATTCATGGAGTGGACCAAATTGCATTTTGGGATGTACCTTCTCATGCTGTTTACACTTTGACAAAAACTAGGTGGGGCGCTTATACGCCTTCATTCAACGAAATAGGTCAAAGATTTGTATATAATAACTATACTGCTAAAGGAACTCAAATTATTGAAAAGCAATTTAATTTAGATAGTTTAACAAAGTTCGATTTACCAAAGTATACATCAACGATTTCGCCAGATTCTGTACAATCATTTCAAAAATTTGAATCAAGTAAATTCCAACAATTAATTAATATACATAGTTGGGGGCCCTTTGCATCCTCGCAAAATTCGAATCAATTAGATCTCTCCTTGGCTTCAAGAAACACATTGAATACTTTGCAAATTGGGGCTGGATTAGTGTATAATGCCAATGAGCGAACTTGGAATCAATTTGCTAAATTATCTCTGCAAAAATGGTTTCCAGTGATTGATTTTTCTTGGGTGAACGGTCCAAGGAAAACAAGTTTATACATTGATAAAATCATGCCATTGGATAGTATGAGAACTGATACTTGGCAACAAACAAAAATTGATTTTGGTATACGTTTGCCCTTTAATTTGACCCATTCAGCCTACCAAGAAAACGTAACTTTCATCAATAATTATTCAATTTTACAAGTTCAAGGTTATCAGTTACCTGTTCGTTATACTTATGAAGCATTTGATGGTAATTATTTCTCAACAATTAATCAATTATCTTATTATAAGTTACTCACTATGTCGGCGTTAGATGTTCAATTTAGAAAAGGACTCATGTTAAATTTATATTGGCAATCTATGCCAAAGGCGCAGTCGCTAAAAGCTGAACTATGGTCAATCCAAGGGAGGTTATATCTCCCAGGAATTTCAAAGCATGATGGTTTATCTTTTCGTTATGCTTATCAACAACAGATGAATGGTAATTACTTTTTTTCAAGTCCCATCGTTATTCCTCGCGGTGATTTTTATCAAAATTTTAATGAATATCATACTTTTTCAGTGGATTATAAATTCCCAATTCTTAATCGCTCCATTGAGCTAGGAAAATGGTTTTATTTTAAACGATTCAAAGGGAATGTATTTTATGACTTTGGGAAAGGGATCAATACGAACAAAGCTGTTCGTACTAATATAAATTATCATTCATTTGGAGTAGATTTGTTATCTCAAATAAGTTTTATGCGATTTTCACAGGTAATAGAAGTAGGAATTAGGGCTTTATATAAACCTCAAACTGAGAATATCGAAATTTATCCTTTGGTTTTAGAAATAGGTTTTTAGTGAAAAATATTTTTAGATTACTTTTTTTATCGATTGTCTGTTTTTCCTGCGATAATAAACCGGAAAATAAGGGAGATATTATTCCTCCTTATTCTGTTTTGAAAAATCCGATTAATACCTCAAAAACGCTTGAATATTTAACCGCTTTGATTGAAGAGAATGAAAGTAATCAATTGTATTATTTAAGAGCGAAAGTTTTTTTTGAATTACATGAATATACAAAAGCTTACAAAGATATACAGAAGGCAATTAAAGGAGGTTCCGATGATTTGGATTTTATATTTTTATCAGCCTTAATTAAGTACCATCTGGAATGGTACGATGATGCATTACAAGACTTGACTTTATTTTCTACATCTAATTTTAATTCAGATTTAGTCAATCAACTTTTGGTACAAATTTATTTGGCTAAAAATGATTTTAAAAAAGCTAACTATTTTTTATCAAAAATGAATGTAAAAAATAGTCAAAAACGAGAGGATATTTTATTATCTAAAATTTGTTTCGGGGATATCAATAGTGTTTTAGTAGAATTGAATAGTTTACCAAGTTTCACAGAAGAGTCGATTTTTTTAACAAGATTTTATTTTCAGAATTATAAGCCAAACAAATTGGATTATAATTATCAATATAAACTTCTTGAAGTCCTTAAATTACATCCTTCAGATCCTCATTTGATGCGTTTTTGGGCTCGATTTTTATCTTCTGTTAAGAAAATTGAAAGAGCCGAGAAAGTGTATTTGCAGGTTGAAAAAATGTTCCCCAAAAATCCAATATTTCCTGCTGAGATAGGTGAATTTTATTTTAACTTAAAAAAATACATAAAAGCAAGGGACTATTTTACTAAAGTACCGCGCAATTCTTCCTCCCATCCTAAGGCATTGTTTTATAAATCAGTGATACTTATTTATTATGCAGAAAAAGAACAAGGATTAAAAGTATTAGATTCTTTAAAGATTCTTTATCCCAATGAAATATATTTATTGAACATTTTCGGAAGGTATACCAAAAATCAATTGCCCTCTAATTACAAGAAAGCAGATTCTTTAAGGTCTGCAGTTAATCAAAATTAACTAAGTAAGGTTTAATTACCTCAATATTTTGTACCTTTGCAGAAATTTTTAAGTAATGATTAAAATCACTTTTCCCGACGGTCAAATCCGTGATTATCAAAAAGGAATCAGTCCAATGGAAATTGCTTTGCAAATTTCTGAAGGATTAGCTAGGAATGTTTTAGCTGCCAAATTAAATGGTCATGTGGTAGATGCCTCTACCTCAATTGATCAAGATGCTAATTTACAATTGCTTACATGGAATGATGAAGAAGGAAAAAAAACTTTTTGGCATTCTTCGGCACATTTGTTGGCTGAAGCAATTGAGGAATTATTTCCAGGCACAAAATTTGGAATCGGTCCTTCCATTGAACATGGATTTTATTACGATATTGATTTAGGAGGAAAAGAGTTTGGCTCAGATCAATTTAAATTGATTGAAGACAAAATGATTGAATTGGCTCGCCAAAAGAATGAATATTTGCGTAAATCAGTGGACAAAGCCACCGCGATTGCTTATTTTCAAGAGAAGGGTGATGAATATAAATTAGAGCTTTTAGAAGGTTTAGAGGATGGATCCATCACTTTTTATACACAAGGTAATTTTACCGATTTATGTAAAGGGCCTCATATTCCACAAACAGGTTTTATTAAGTCGGTTAAGCTTTTAAGCGTTGCTGGAGCTTATTGGAGAGGAGATGAAAAGAGAAAGCAAATGACTCGAATTTATGCCATAACTTTCCCTAAAGCAAAAGAATTAGAAGAATATTTATTTTTGCTAGAAGAAGCTAAAAGAAGAGATCATCGTAAATTAGGTAAAGAATTGGAGCTATTTGCCTTTTCTGAAAAAGTTGGACTAGGTTTGCCTTTGTGGTTGCCTAAGGGTACTTTATTAAGAGAAAGGTTGGAGAATTTTTTACGCCGTGCACAAGTACGAGCTGGCTACTCCCCTGTTATCACACCTCATATTGCAAGCAAGGAATTGTATGTAACGTCTGGACATTATGCCAAATATGGCAAAGATTCATTTCAACCTATACATACTCCTGATGAAGGTGAAGAGTTTTTTTTAAAACCCATGAATTGCCCACATCATTGTGAAATTTATAAAACAAAACCTCGCTCCTACAAAGATTTGCCACTTCGTTTAGCTGAATTTGGGACTGTTTACAGATATGAGCAATCTGGCGAATTACACGGTCTAACCCGTGTAAGAGGATTTACTCAAGATGATGCCCACATTTTTTGCCGTCCAGATCAAGTGGAAAGTGAATTTATGAAAGTGATTGATTTGGTTTTGTATGTCTTCAAAGCCCTTGGTTTCAATGAATATTCAGCCCAAATTTCTTTGAGAGATAAGGAAAACAGGGAAAAATACATTGGTCAGGATGAGGATTGGGACAAAGCTGAGGCTTCAATTATAAAGTCAGCAGCGGAAAAAGGACTGCCTACGGTCATCGAATACGGGGAAGCCGCCTTTTACGGACCCAAATTGGATTTTATGGTACGTGATGCGCTAGGAAGAAAATGGCAATTAGGAACTATTCAAGTAGATTATCAATTACCGCAAAGATTTGAGTTAGAATACACAGGTTCAGACAATCAGAAACACAGACCAGTGATGATTCATCGTGCACCCTTTGGTTCTTTGGAACGATTTGTGGCTATTTTAATTGAAAATACGGCTGGTAATTTTCCTTTGTGGTTATCTCCTGATCAATTGGCTGTATTACCTATATCAGAGAAATATGAAGATTATGCGAACGAGATATATTTACGCCTTCAAGAAAAAGATTTACGTGGTTATGTAGATCATCGTGATGAAAAAATTGGACGTAAAATTCGTGATGCAGAAGTTAATAAGGTGCCCTTCATGATTATTGTGGGAGAAAAAGAACAAACTGAAGGATTAGTAAGTATTCGTAAAAAAGGCCAAGGTGATTTAGGATCGATGACAATTGATTCCTTTATTGCGGTGGCACAAGAAGAAATTCAGCAATTAACCTACGAATCCTTTAATAAATAAAGAATATCAACTTGTTGTTAGTCATAAGTTTGCAAATCCGTTAAATTTGATTTAGCTTTCGTATTAATAATAACATTAAACTAAATTTTTTCTATGGCTTTACGCCCAAATAATAATTACAGAGGAAACAAAAGAGAAGAAGAGCCTTATCGCATTAATCAATTAATACGTGGGGTTGCTGAAGTTAGATTAGTTGGAGAAAATGTTGAGCAAGGAGTTTTTGAATTTTCTAAAGCAATTGCAATTGCTGAATCTCAAGGGTTAGACTTAGTAGAAATATCCCCTAATGCTGCCCCTCCTGTTTGTAAAGTAATAGATTATGCTAAATTCAAGTATGATCAAAAGAAAAAACAAAAGGAAATCAAAGCAAATGCTACTAAAACCGTAATTAAGGAGATTCGTTTTGGTCCTAATACAGATGAGCATGATTTTAATTTTAAATTAAAACACGCTGTCAATTTCTTGAAAGAAGGAGCTAAAGTCAAAGCTTATGTTCACTTTGTTGGTAGAACGATTGTTTTTAAAGAAAGAGGCGAAATGTTATTGTTGAATTTTGCCAAAGGTCTAGAGGATGTAGGCAAACCAGATGATATGCCTAAATTAGAAGGAAAGAGAATGAGTATCATTTTCTCACCAAAAGCATTGAAGAAATAATTTTGTATTTTTTTATTTAACTGATATGGAATTCGAGGTATTTTACCTACTTTTGCGTTCCAATTTTACATTTAATTTTTATTATAATGCCAAAAATTAAAACAAACTCTGGAGCGAAAAAACGTTTCAAAGTAACAGGATCAGGTAAGATTAAGCGTAAACACGCTTTTCATAGCCATATCCTAACAAAAAAAACAACTAAACAAAAGCGTAACTTAGTTCACGCCACTTTAGTTTCTCCTTCTGATATGGACCGCGTAAAGTTATTATTAGGTCTTTAATTATCAGTTAAGTTATTGTTCAACCAGAAATAGGGCAAAAAAAGTTTTCGAAAGAAACGCCTCATTTCAAAAAACAAAAATCGTATGCCACGTAGTGTCAACCATGTAGCTTCAAGAGCTAGAAGAAAAAAAATCTTAAAATTAGCCAAAGGCTTTTATGGTCGCGGGAAAAATGTTTGGACCGTTGCCAAAAACAAAGTAGAGAAAGGTTTGCAATATGCATACCGTGATCGTAAAGTAAAGAAAAGAGATTTTCGCGGATTGTGGATTCAACGTATTAACGCTGCAGCACGCCAAGAAGGTTTATCTTATTCAGCCTTTATGGGTAAATTTAATAAGTCAGGAATGGCTTTAAACCGTAAGGTTTTAGCCGATCTTGCAATGAATCATCCAGAAGCTTTCAAAGCAGTTTTGAAAAAATTAAGTTAATATTTCTGAAAGTCCCGAATTAATTTCGGGACTTTTTTTTTATCTCCTATCTTTGCCTATACAATTTACAAAGGCTTTGAATTTTCCTCTCTATTTTGATTACGCAGCAACTACACCCGTACATGAACATGTATTAGAAGCTTTGTTGCCTTATTTAAAAGACAATTTTGGTAATTCAGGGTCAACACATCATTTGTACGGATGGAAGTCGGCAGAAGCCGTAGAAAATGCAAGAAAATCGATAAGTTCTTATTTCAAACTCCCTCCATCATCTGTTGTATTCACCTCTGGAGCGACAGAATCGAATAACTTGGCCATTCAAGGATTAACTTCATATCTTCCGATTGGACATTTAATTACTTCCCAAATTGAACATAAGGCTGTTTTGGATGTTTTCAAACATTTAGAGCAAAAAGGTTGGGAGGTTACTTATTTGGCACCGAATAATAAGGGTGAAATTTTGCCTGAAGATGTCCAAAATTCAATTCGCCCAACTACTCAATTAATTTCTTTGATGTGGGTAAATAATGAAATCGGAAGTGTTTTGGAATTTACTGCTATCGCGAAAATTGCCAAAAAATATCAAATTCCTTTCCACAGTGATATGACTCAGGGTTTAGGTAAATTAGTCTTAGATACTGATTACCTACCGGATTTAATTTCCTTTTCGGGTCATAAAATATATGCACCCAAAGGAATTGGTGGATTGATAATTCAAAACAATCAATTAAAATTAAAACCCATCATTTTCGGGGGAAATCAAGAAAGGGGATTAAGAGCTGGTACGTTGCCGACACATTTGATTGTGGCTTTGGCAGCATCTTTTCAATTATTTCCAGAAATGATAGCCCAACAACAAATTTATGAGGAATGGAATAAAAAAATACTTTTACAAATTAATTCTTCCCTCGGTGATAGAATTGTAATGAATTCGAATTCACAAAGTGCATTAGCTCAAATAATCAATTTTTCAATTAAAGAGGTAGATTGGGAAGAGCTATTTAGCAGAACTTCTAAGTTAGCATTATCTAATGGTTCCGCTTGTAACGTGAAATCACAACTACCTTCTCACGTTTTGCTTGCTTTAGGTCACAAAAAAGAATTAGCATTATCCAGTATTCGATTTTCTTTTGGATCATTTACGACAGAAGAGGAAATGGATTTCGCTTCCAATTATTTGATTGAGCAAATTAATAAAATGTAAGAACATGAAAGAGTGGGTTCAAATTGTTCAACATATTGAAAACAATATAGAGCAGACTCAAAAAATGGCCCTGGCTACCGTTATTAAAGTAGAGGGTTCAGCTTATAGACGTGTAGGTGCTCGAATGTTAGTATTGGAGGATGGCACTTGGCTTGGTAGTATTAGTGGCGGGTGCTTAGAAGGTGATATGCTTAAAAAGTCTGTTTTGGCGATGGAATCTCAGTCGTATAAAATAGTTACCTATGATACCCGTGAGGAAGATCCATTCGAACTTGGAATCGGTTTAGGTTGTAATGGAATGATTGTAATTCTGATCAATCCTTTTAAGGATCAAATTGAATCTTTTGGTAATGTCTTAAAAAAGGCGTTAGATGCTCCTCAAGCTACTTGGATAAAATCGAGTTGGAATTTGATTCAAAGCAACCAGTCTATCGTATTAGAAATAAATTCGAACCTCAAAAAACAGGTAAACGCACAATTAATCATTGAGGATGATGTTTATCAATTAACGGAATGTATTTTACCCCAACCACGAATTTGGATTATTGGTAATCAATTTGATGCGATTAGTTTAATGTCAAATTGTAAACAATTAGGTTGGAAAATTTATTGGGTGGGAAATACCAATAAAATGAAATCGCCCTTTAAACGTCTTTGCGAAAAGGTTTTTGATTGGTTTGATGATTTATCAATTTTACCATCTGATTATGTCGTTTTTATGACGCATGATTTGGATCGCGATATTGAAATGATAGAGAAATTGTCGACTAAATCGCCTTTTGCGTATTGGGGGATTTTGGGTCCAAAAACGAGGATGGATAAAATAATAAAACAATTGGATGATAATGGTGTTAGTATAAAAACTGATGCTATTTCCTCTCCCATTGGATTGGATTTAGGAGCAGAAGGCCCTGATGAAATTTCCATTGCTATACTTGCAGAAATTCTATCAAAGGTTAACAATAGGTCGGCACAACCCTTGAAAAATAGAATAACTCCCATTCACACAACAGAATAATGAAACAAATTGACGCCTTAAAACTAGCAATTGAACCTTTCCAAAATCAATTATATAATCATCCTATTAATCAATACATACAATCTAAAAGTCAATTAGAGCGTTTCATGCAGTATCATGTTTTCGCCGTTTGGGATTTTATGTCATTGGTTAAAAAACTTCAAAAAGATTTAACTTCCATTGATTTACCATGGAAACCGGTAGGCACCCCAGAAGCTAGATTTTTGATCAATGAAATCGTATTGGGTGAGGAATCAGATGTAGATCAATTCGGTAATATTACCAGTCATTTCGAGCTATATTTAAAGGCGATGAGCGAACTTGGTGTTCCTCCTTTGAAAGAATTAAATCAATTATTACAATGTGTTAATGTTGATGAAGTCTTAATGTTTTTAGATGCAAGCACGATAGATAATGGAATTAAGGATTTTTTATATTTCACCTTTCATAGTATTAAAAATAG
>Ga0209084_1001546_pt1 | contig 19075 bp, 20 predicted proteins | sample C_130820_MF_Meta_FD_187309 | JGI IMG/M metagenome (GOLD analysis project Ga0209084, IMG submission 187309) | Freshwater microbial communities from Lake Croche, Canada to study carbon cycling - C_130820_MF_MetaG (SPAdes) (version 2) | ecosystem: Environmental > Aquatic > Freshwater > Lake...
ATCTGGATCAGGGTTGTCTTCTTCATCTTGTTTGATCGGACGGTATCGGACTTCAATAGGAAAGGTTCTTCCAGACACTTCAATGATTGGAGCACCTTCAAAGTGTTTACTAAAAGACTCTGGGTCAATAGTTGCTGAGGTAATAATGACTTTTAGATCAGGCCGTTTAGGCAGTAGTTGCTTTAGATAACCAAGTAGGAAGTCGATATTTAGGCTTCGCTCATGTGCCTCATCAATAATGATGGTGTCGTATTGCTTTAGCTTCCTGTCTCTCTGCATGGCACTTAAGAGAATGCCGTCAGTCATTACTTTGACTTTGGTCTTAGCGCTGGATTGGTCAGTGAATCTGACCTGGTAACCAACTAGGTCTCCAAGTTCGACCTTTAGTTCTTCGGCAATACGTTCCGCAACAGCTCTTGCTGCAATTCTTCTGGGTTGGGTGTGAGCGATGCTGTTTCTACCTAGTTCCAAACACATCTTTGGTATCTGGGTAGTTTTACCTGAACCGGTGGCACCTGCGATAACTACAACCTGGTTGTTCTTAATGGCTTCCAGAATCTCGCTACGGCGAGCGCTAACCGGCAGGTCGGCCGGATAGCTAATCTTCTGGATACTCACTAGACCAATGGTATTTGGGTCAGGACAGTTATTTAGTTGGCAGTTAAAGTGAAAACCCCAGCTGTGGAGGGCTGGGGTTTTGTGGCTAGTGAGGGATTCGAACCCCCGAAGGCTGAGCCGGCTGATTTACAGTCAGATCCCTTTGGCCGCTTGGGTAACTAGCCAGTGCTCCCGGCCGCCTGTAATCAGCCGGACGGGTGCTTGTAAAGAATACCTGAACCTAGGGCACCTGCGCCAATTGAGCATTGGCAACGATTGGGTTTCTATTCCCAGTACTACTGCAACGCATTACAGGTTAGGGAGTAGATTACATAGAGATTTCCATACTTTTACAGATTGAGGGCTCGTGGCCGGAATTGTTGATGTTGCTAGAGAAGCTGGGGTTTCCACCGCAACCGTATCTAGAGCACTGAGCGGCAAAGACTACATCTCCCCGAAGACCAAGGCTTTGGTTGAAGAGGTAGCGGAACGCTTAGGCTATGTGCCATCTGCCTCCGCCTATACCCTGGTGACCGGTCGCACCAAGACCATCGGTGTGGTGGTTCCATACGTCGATCGCTGGTTTTTCTCCAGTGCTCTAGAGACAGTTGACCGAGAACTAGTCAAAGCTGGTTATGACGTAACTCTCTATAACCTCTCCAGTGGTGATGATCACCGAAAGTCAATCTTTACCAAGTCTCTTCCTCGCAAAAGAGTGGATGCGGTTATGTGTATTTCGGTTCGGATGAGCGATCAAGAGATTGAATCTCTAGCCAAAGTAAACAAACCAATTGTTGCTATCGGTGGTCCGATCACCGGAGCTAAGTGCATCAAGATTGATGACACCGCAGCCGGCAAATTAGCCACCGAGCACCTTATCGCAATGGGTCACACCAAGATTGCAATGATTGGTTCATCGGTCAGCGATGAAAAGTTCTTCGATGTCTTCAATGAAAGAAGAGCAGGTTACGCCGAGGCACTAAAGAGTGCTGGGATAACTGCAAGGGAAGCTTGGTATAAATCAGTTTCTAAATATGCAATTAGCGAGGGATACTCAGCAGCTAAACAATTACTGGGAGATCCTCATAATGCACCAACCGCGATCTTTGCTTCCTCTGATGAACTAGCAGTTGGTGCAATGTTGGCAGCTAAAGACATGGGTCTATCTATACCTAATGATTTATCTATTGTTGGTGTCGATAACCATGAACTAGCAGACTTCTTTGGAATTACCACCATCAACCAAGACGTTCATGGTCAGGCAGGGCTACTTGTAAAGACAATGTTGCAACTGTTAGATAACCCAGAACATCAGGTTGCCGACCAGGTGGAGTGGCCTGTTGAACTCATTGTCAGAAGCAGCACCGCTCGCCTAGTTTCATAGTTTCTGCGATTAGAATTCAAGACATGGCAGATTCCTCATTCGACATCGTCTCTAAAGTAGACAAGCAAGAAGCAGCTAACGCTCTCAATCAAACTGAGAAGGAGATTGAACAGCGCTACGACTTCAAGGGCGTTGGTGCGTCAATAGAATTCTCAGGTGAAAAGATCCTGATGAAGGCAAACAGCGAAGAACGCGTCAAGGCTGTTCTCGATGTCTTCCAGAGCAAGCTAATCAAGCGTGGCATCTCACTGAAGTCTTTGGATTCGGGTGAACCTTTCGCATCCGGTAAGGAATACCGTCTCGAATCAACTCTCAAAGAGGGCATTGAGCAGAAGGAAGCTAAGAAGATTTCAGCAATCATTCGTGAGCAGGGACCTAAGTCCGTCAAAGCTAACATCCAGGGTGATGAGCTTAGAGTCTCTAGCAAGAGCCGCGATGACCTTCAGGAAGTAATGGCACTACTTAGATCTAGCGATCTAGATATCGACGTCCAGTTCATCAACTTCCGCTAGGGAACATCAATCTCCGTAATCGGAGAGGTTGGCGGATACGCCAAGGTGTCAGCCTTTTCAATTCTGTTATTTCTAGATGCCACGAAACCGCTAATCACGCTGGCGAAGGCAAACATCACTATCGGGAAGATCATTGCCAGAGGCAAGCTGGTGTTATCAATCAATGAACCCATAAACATCTTGGCAAAGATGATGATGGTGTAGTTGAACAAAGCCATTCTCGATAATGCTTGAGCTGTTGATAGCCCATCGATGTGACCGGTTGCACTATAGAAACCAGGCACCATCGAAGAGATTCCATAACCGGCTATGGCAAAGAAAAAGCACAATAGCAGTAAAGCTAAGCCTTGATTTGCAGTAGCAAGGTTTGCTGATGTAAAGATTGCCAAAGCAAGAGCAATCGAACCGAATGCTCCACCAATTTGAGATATCCGAGCAATCTGATATTTCTCAGTCAGTTTGACGATTGAGAACCTACCGAAGATCATTGCAACAATGAAACAGGTGTATGGGAGGGCCGCACTACCAGCATCAAGCAGCAATACTTTCTTGCTATAGACCGATGACCAGTCCATGATGACAAGTTCTGGCCACATGCCAGCGAATGCTCCAATGGAGAGTAACCATAAATACTTAGGGGTCTTTAGCCAAGAAACTTTATTTGTGCTCTCTCGCTCCTGTGAGTGATCGTCTTCAGCAGGAGTAAGCATGTTAGCTGCAGCCCAAAGGAATAGGCCAAGACAGATAATTCCAAGGCTAAGAATGTGAATCAGAAGTGGTGTGTATGAAGCAATGGCTGCAGAGATAGCAGCTGAGGTAGCAGCTCCAATACTCCAGGCACCATGGAAACTACCAAGCAATACCTTGCCCTGTCGTTTCTGAAAGGCAACCGCCTGAGAGTTCAGAGCAATGTTGAAAGTGCTAAAAGCTAAAGACATAGTGAAGTGCAGGGCTAGGAATATCCACCAGAAGTTTGCTAGTGGCAATAGCGAGATGATGATGGCGATCGAAATAGCAGAGTATTTGATAATCGGAGTAGTTCCAAAGCGAAGCACCAGTTTGTTGGTAAAGACCAACGGGATAATCGCTCCAGCACCACCAAAACCAATGATGGAACCCCACACCTCATTACTGACATGAAGATTATTTATGAACTCTGGGATTCTAGGCATCCAAGAAAGTGAAGCAACACCTTGGGTGAAGAACATCACCATCAGAGCAAACTGGGCTCGCTTCGCTCTAAGTGCTTGATCCATTACTTATTCTCAAAAGCTACTGCTATGAAATCTTCTCGATCAACCAGTTTGATGCGTTCACGGCCAGCTTCACTTCCAAGCTCTCGTTCTCTAGCATCAACCTTCAGCCACTGCGGCCAACCTAGGAACTTCACGTTCTTAGATTCAAGTAGATCAACTACTGACTGCTCTTCTGGATGAGTAGGTTGCCACCATGAATCCTGATCAGTGATAACCCAACCGATAGTTTCCATGGCATCACTCTTGGTGTGACCGATAAGACCAACTGGACCGCGCTTAATCCATCCAGTCGCATAAACACCAGGAACTACATTGCCTTCAGAGTCAATTACTCTTCCAGCTCTGTTACTAATCACACCGTGCTTCTCATCGAATGGAATCTCAACGAGTTCACTTCCGAAGTATCCAACGGCACGGTAAACAGCTTGAACTGGATACTCTCTGAATTCACCGGTTGGGGTAACTCCACCGTGACCATCAAGCTGTGTTCGCTCAATTCTGAAACCAGATACCTTGCCATCAGTTCCTAGAATCTCAGCTGGGGATGAGAAGAAGTGCAAATGCAGTCGTCTTGTTGCACCTGTTGTTTCTCTTCCTCTAATTCCTTCAAGAGTTGACACCATAACTCTGGTCTGGTTATTTGAATCAATAGCATCTTGAGATCCAGCATCGTATTGGAAGTCTTCGTCATAGACGATGGTGTCTACTCCCTCAATCGCACATGCTTCTCTAAGTTCTAGTGGAGTGAACTTAACCTGAGCAGGTCCGCGTCTTCCAAAGACGTGAACATCGGTAACAGGTGATGTAAGTAATCCTTGATAAACATTCTCTGGAATATCGGTAGAGAGTAAATCTGCAGGATGCTTAGCCAAGATACGAGCAACATCTAGGGCTACGTTTCCATTACCGATAACTGCAACTTCTTTAGCATCAAGTGGCCAGGTTCTAGGAACATCAGGATGAGCGTCATACCAGTTCACAAAATCAGCTGCACCGTAACTTCCATCAAGTTCAACACCTGGAATATTTAGATCTGCGTCTTTGATTGCACCGGTAGCGAAGATAACTGCGCTGTAGTGAGATTTCAGTTCATCGAGAATGATATCTACTCCGTATTTCACATTGCCAAAGAATCTGATGTCTCCTCTATCTAATACTTCATAGAGAGCATTGATGATGCCTTTGATTCTTGGGTGATCAGGAGCAACTCCATATCGAACCAGACCGTAAGGTGCTGGAAGCAAATCAAAGAGGTCAATGCTGACATCGAAGTTACGCTCTGCTTTGATAATCAAATCAGCGGCATAGATGCCGGCAGGGCCAGCACCAACTATGGCAAGACGCATTTTGGTCAATCTAGTTATTCCTTATTTCTGTCGTTCAACAACTGCTTCGGCAAAGACTCTTAGCGCGTCCTTGACTGATGACTCAGGTAGTGGGGCAAGGGCTAGAACTGCAGCATCAGCCCACTGCTTTGCAGTCTGATAGGCCTCTTCAAGAGCAGGATGTGCTCTTAGTAGTTCAACAGCTTTAGCCAACTGAGCATCATCTTCGAGCCCTGCATCAATTATCTCAACCAACTCTTTAGCCTTTGGGTCACGATCTGCTTGGTCTCTAAGCAGCAGGGTTGGCAGGGTTGGCACACCGGCACGCAAATCAGTGCCAGGAGTCTTACCTGATTCATCGGAGAGGATGTCAATGACATCATCAATCAACTGGAAGGCAACGCCAACCTTCTCGCCATAATTTCGAAGCGGTTCGCGGTATTCATCAGGTGCATCGCCGTAGACAACACCAAGTTCAGCACTGGCAGCAATCAAAGAACCAGTCTTATCCGCAAGCACTTGAAGGTAATGCTCAATTGGATCTTCCCCATTTTGTGGACCTAGAGTTTCATGCAACTGACCTAAACATAATCTTTCAAAAGTGTCAGCCTGCAAAGTCAATGCTTTACCGCCTAGACGGCTAACAATCTGTGATGCTCTTGCAAAAAGTAGATCGCCGGTGAGAATAGCAACGCTGTTGCCCCAGACCTCATGAGCAGTTGGAACACCTCTGCGCATTGGCGCTCTATCCATCACATCATCGTGATACAAGGTTGCAAGGTGAGTAAGTTCAACTACTACCGCAGCTTTGATAACATCATCTTTTTTTGCATCGCCTAACGCTGCCCCAAGTAGCACCAATACTGGTCGTAATCTCTTGCCCCCAGCTTCAAGCAAATGTCTGCTTGTCACGTTCGCAACCGGGTCAGTGTGAGTCACTGCTTCTAGCAGTGCAGTTTCAACATTCTCAAGACCTGCTTGAATTTCTTTGATTAGGTTCTTATCCACTACCTTGCGTAGTTGCGGTGGGAGAGAGATCTTGCTCACTTGGCTGCTTTCTGTGCGCTGTGGAGGGCAACGATACCCAAACTTAGGTTCTGGAATTTTGCATTAGTGAAGCCTGCTTCAGTTAGCCATTCGACCAACACTTCTTGCTTAGGCCAGGCAGCAATCGATTCAGCAAGGTAATCGTATGCACCTTTGTTTCGAGCTACCAGTTTAGAAAGGGTTGGCAGGATGCTCTTCAGATACCAGCGGTATAAAGCACCGATGACTGGTGTTCTCAAATGAGAGAACTCACAGATCACAACAACACCACCTGGTTTTAACACTCTAAGCATTTCAGTCAATGCCTTCTTTGGATCAACCACGTTACGAAGGCCAAAGCTGATTGTCACCGCATCAACGGTTGCATCTTTGAAAGGAAGCTTAGTTGCATCAGCAAAAACAAACTCAAGCTCAGGATGACGTTTACGGCCAACAGCCAGCATCCCTTCACTGAAATCACTAGCAATGACCTTGACTCCTGGCTGTAGGAAAACAATTGAAGAAGAGCCGGTTCCAGCTGCGAGATCAAGCACGGTTTGACCTGGTTGTGGGTTGAGGGCTTTGAGCACACGCTTGCGCCACAAACGGTCTTGCCCTAGGGAGAGTAGGTCGTTAGTGCGGTCATAGTTTTCGGCTACCGAATCAAACATGGCCGCGACTTCTTGAGGCTTTTTGGCCAAATCCGCTTTACTCACCCAACAAGTCTAATCTCGAGTGGGGATGGCGAGGTTCCTAGAGTTCTTTAGCCTCGCGACGCAACCGGATGGCACTAAAACCGGTGATGGCAAGTAATCCAAGAGCTAACACTCCAAGCCCCACAGCAAAGACAAGAGCCCCGTCTAGAAACTCATCGGCTGGGGTCTTTTTTGTTAGAACGAGGTCCCTGATTTGAATTGGTGCACTCTTTGCGGGATTCACCTTGCTTGGTACTAGCGTCTGCTTCTCATTTTGGCTTAAGAAGGTAATGCCAAGAGATGTCGAGACAAACTCCTGCACCTCTTCGGTTGTTGCAGAACTTGAAGTGGTGTCCTCAACTTCTCCAAGCGAAGAAACGCCTGGAGTCGGTGTTGGTTGGATTGGCAATTGGTAAGAACCAGGATCAGGTTGAACCCCAGGCTTGATAGCAATTGATGGAACACCAACGTGATCGACTTCCCCATACTGGTTTTCTAGTTTCTTGTGACGGTGGTTAGGGTCGAAGGCAGGCTTAGGTGGGCGAACGACGGTCAAGTTATCGTTTGGCTGATTACCAGAATCAAAGATGTGCTGCCAACCTGAATCATCATCAGAATTATCGTCAGCAAGGGCAGTTTGCGGGAAAACCAGAATGCTGAGGAAGATGACAGTGGTGGCGATGTATAGGGGCTTGCGCACTTGGTCTCCTCACTCTGGCTTAGAATTTCATGGACTTAGTTCAAGAATATCCCCTCCCCAAAGAGCCAAATAGACTGATTAGGTCCTTTCACAGATAACACTCAGCCGAAGCAGATTGCCTTGAATTCCTTGCCTGAACCAGCACTTAGGGTCACCACCATCCCCTTCACGCTCAATCAACTCGGATTTGAAAACTTCAGTGACCTAATCAATGCCGAAAGCTCTGTCTTTATCAACCAAAATCAGGGCCTTATCGGCTTCGGTGAGCAAGCCCGTCTTGAAGCCAATGGCCCAAACCGGGTCGAAGAGCTAAACCAGGCTTGGCAACAGCTAACCAAAACAGCAACTATTGAAGATGAAGTCAAACTGCCTGGTTCAGGACTCATTGCCTTTGGCTCAATAGCCTTCGCAGATCAAAGCCAAAGCAAGAGTGTCCTGATCATTCCAAAAGTCATCGTGGGTCTAAGCCAAAGCACTCTCTGGCTCACCACAATAAACATCTCTCTTGAGAAGGCACTAGAACTTATAAAAATCCCAGCTCTTGAAAAGCAAGCCCTTCGCTTCGAACCTGGAACTATCAATCCGGAACAGTTCCAAGCGAATGTCGCAACGGCTCTAACCCAAATCAAAACCAATGACATTGAGAAGGTAGTGCTAGCCAGAGATCTCATTAGCAATACTCCCCAACACTTCGATTACTCGTATGCGCTCAAAGCTCTGTCACACAAGTTTGAGACCTGCTTCACATATTCGGTTGATGGTCTTTTCGGAGCGAGCCCTGAGTTGTTGGTCAAAGTTTCCAACTCTCAAGTTTCAGCTCGAGTGTTAGCAGGCACTGCTGGACGAGGAACTGACCCAGGCGTTGATGAAGCAATTGGTAAAGCGCTAGTCACATCTCACAAAAATCTAGAAGAGCACCGATTCGCAGTTGACTCACTGGTGCATGCACTAGAACCACTAGCCACTCAGATTGATGCTGATGAGACACCATTTAGTCTTTCCCTGCCGAACCTCTGGCACCTAGCCAGCGATGTCCACGCAGTTCTAAAAGCAGACAGTTCCTCGCTACAGGTTGTCAAGGCACTGCACCCATCAGCTGCAGTTGCGGGGACTCCAAGAACCAAAGCGCTAGCTGCAATAAAGCAGATAGAAAATATTGATCGCGGAAGATACGCAGGTCCGGTTGGTTGGATTGGTGCTGACGGTGATGGGTTTTGGGCTATTGCCCTAAGAGGTGCACAGCTAGATAGCAGCACAAACACCATTAGAGCATTTGCTGGTTGTGGCATTGTTGCCGAATCAGAACCAGAAGCAGAGCTTGCCGAAACAAATCTGAAGTTCAAACCAATTCTTGAAGCGCTTAGCTAATCCAGAACTATTTCAATAACCAACCGCTTAGATAACTGCAAAGCCTTTTTCAAAGCATCTGCATCCTGAACCTGCTGGTAATCCCAGCCGTAAGCCAATGCCAAACCCTTGATGCTTGCGGTCTGTGGGGTTGCAAACACTCGGGTAAAGATATCTTTACTAACAGTTTCCTTTACCTCTAACTTGCTAAAGATCTTTCCGCCGTTGTCATTGACAACTACTAACTGAAGATCTAAATCGCCATCTTCAGGATCAATTGCTAGTGAGGATGCATCGTGGAAAAAGGTTAAATCTCCAATAAGTGCTCTAACCGGTTTACCAGTCTGAATAGCAATACCGGTAGCGGTTGCGATAGTGCCATCAATTCCAGAGAGCCCTCGGTTTGCCCAGGCAGAAACTTTGTTACCAGGCGCATAGAAATCAGCTTCGCGAATCAATTGCGATGCACCGAGAACTATCTCTTTACCTGCTCCCCAGAGCGTTTCAACTATCGCTCTGCGATCAAATTCTCCATTTGATTTTTCGGCATGAACATTTTGGCTTTTCTGCCAAGCAGTAAGCCAAGCGGAATCAAGGTTGCTGCCCGTAATTGGTTCTGTGACTTTACTCACATTGGCACCAATTCCGAATTCACCCATTTTGGCAGGTCGCACCAATACCTGAATATCACTTCGTTTTAGAAGTGCAATTACTGCTCTCGAAAGAGTTGGCTTGCCATACACAATAACCTGCTTGATTTGGCTAACTAATTCTCTGTCTTGATCAAGCACAAATCGATATCCCAAAATAGCGTTACTCAGATGCCTAACGCCTGATGTTGGCTCTGCAAGTAATGGAACTCCAAGAGATTCAATCTCAGCTTCGAAGGCTCCGCTATTTGCGCCAGCAACAATCACAGTTGGAATACTCAAATCGATTGATACTTCATTAGGCTCTGTGACTTCAACTGATTCCACTACAGAAAAATCAAGTGACTGCAAGATATCTGATGCATTTGGAACACTTGCTGAAAGTGGTTCACGGAACTGCAGATTGAGTTGAATAACTTTCCCGCTCCAAGCATCTAACACTGCTTGTTCAACTAAAGTCTTTGCTTGCTCCACGAGATCAATTCCTTCAACCGGTGCCGGCACATCAATACAGGTCACTGCATCGTTGAAGATACCAACCTGATTTGTGGTTTGGTTAGAACCTTTACCTCTGAGTTCAACTGGTCGATCTGCAGTTAGCAGAATAAGTGGAAGACCGGAGTGATGTGCTTCTAGAACCGCTGGGTGCAGATTCGCAACAGCAGTTCCCGAGGTAGTGATGATGACCTGTGGGCCACCATAGACTGCAGCACCAAGAGCAGAGAAGCCTAATGAGCGTTCATCAAGGCGAATGTATAGATCTAGTTCATTAGCTTCAGCTAATTGGGCTGCTGCAATTGCTAAGGCTTGAGATCTTGCTCCTGGAGCTAACCAAACCGGTCTTCCCCACGCTGCGAACTGAGCCATCAGGTGGGCAGCAAACACCTGTGCTGGAGAATCAACCATCCTTGTTGTCTTTATCGTTCTTTAGGCGTTCCGCTAAATCTCTAAGGAATGCCGGATCATCATCAGGGGCTCTAGGTGTGCTTCGCTTGGCACCTTGACCTGATTCACCATCAATTGGTCTACCGATGGTGATGTATAGAAGCGGTCCTGCCAGTGGCAAGGCCAAACATAGAAGCACCCACAGTGCTTTAGGGAGCACGCGAACCTGCCTCGCATCTGCGCTGGCTGCATAGACAGTTGAGAAAATATGCAGAATAACCAGGGCAACGATGATGGTTAGTTCAATACGGTTCATGGATTAACTCTAAGCCAAGAGACAAACATAGACTTATTCAGTGAAGAACGTCTGGCTCAAATACACCATCTACCGCCTAGGGATGTTTGCCATCCTCACTACAGCCCTAGGGCTACTAGGTGTTCCCATTCTCTTTGCGGTGTTATTGGCAGGCATGATTTCCTTTGCCATCTCCATCATCTTTCTAAGCAAGCTCAGGGACGAGATTAGTAAGCAGCTTTATGAGAAGAGGAAGAACACTCTAGGCTCTGGAGATCCTGAAAGTGATCTAGAGAATGCTCAGTTAGATGCTCTAGAAGGTAATGCTAAAAAGACCCCAGCAAAGTCCAAGAGCGAATAGCAGACTGGTGTAGCTAGTTAGCTGCAGGGCAAGAATCAGTTCCTTAGGAGTCTTAGCGCTCAAAGCAATGATGGTGATCATTAGAACAACTATCAGCAAGATGTTCACTACAAACACTGCAGGGGCTAGGAACCAAAGTGGTGTCGCCAAAGCAAAAGGTGCCCAGATCAAAAGCACAAACAGAACAAGTGAGAACCTCTTGCCAATTCTTGTTGAAAGAGTTCTCTTTCCACTCTTCCGATCAGTTTCAATATCTCTGATGTTGTTGATTAGTAACACTGCAGTTGCAAAGCAGCCAGCAATACACCCACCAAGAACAGCTAAAGGATTTAGTTCATTGGTTTGAATGTAATCAGTGCCAATTACAGCTACCAGTCCAAAGAAGATAAAAACAATTACTTCGCCCAAACCTAGATAGCCGTAAGGCTTCTTGCCTCCGGTATAAAACCAGGCAGTAACAATACAAACCAACCCAACCAAGATGAACCACCAGTGATTAGTTAGATAAGTAATCAACAAACCAACAACACCAGCTAAGGCAAAAGAGATAAAGGCAGCATTACGAACAAGCTTTGGTTCAACTAGTCCACCACCGGTAAGTCTTGCTGGCCCAACTCTGTTCTTATCTGTTCCACGAATACCATCTGAGTAATCGTTGGCATAGTTCACACCGATTTGCAGAAACAGTGCAACCAAGAAAGCCAATAAGGCTAAACCAATGTTGGATGAACCCCAGAGGGAAGCAGTTCCCGAACCAATCAAAATTGGTGCAACTGCTAATGGCAAAGTTCTAAGCCTTGCTCCCTTGATCCATAACTTAAGCATCGAACAACTTTCTAACACTGACTAAATCTGGTTTACCGCTAACCAACCTAGGTAACCTATCAACCCTAATCACCCTGACTGGTTTTGCAGCTAGCCCCAGTTGTTCAAAGACAGCAGCAGCCATGTAATCAGCGACCTCAGGAGAACCAACGTAAACCATGCCTACTCTCTCTCCCCATTCAGAAGAATCCAGAGCGGTTGCTACTACCTCAACTACCCCAGGGATTGCGCCAGCAACAGCCTCAACCTGATCAAGCCCTACCTTCAACCCACCGGAGATAAGCACTCGGTCCACTCGACCCAGCACTCTCAACAACCCATCAAAGAGTTCCCCCTGATCCTGAGTATTTAGGAAACCTGATTCATCTGCAACTCCATTAGCCAGCATTGGCCCAGCGATAGCGATGGTTCCATCAGGGTTGATCTTGATATCTACCCCAGGTAGTGCTCCACCGTCATAGACACAACCACCTGCTGTTTCAGCCATGCCATAGGTAGTTACAACATTGACGCCTTCGGTTCTGAAATATTCAAGCAACTCAGGTGCTATTGATTGTCCACCAACTAACACAGCTTTGAACCTCTTCATTTGAGATAACAAGAAGGAATCTTCCAAGCAAGCTTCTCTGATTCTCTTTAGCTGGGTTGGTACAAGGGATACAAAAGTGTCTTCAGCAGAGAGTAGTAACGCGCTTCTAGAAAATGCCTCTGGCGTGAAAGAGACCCCGGTGTTCATTACAACAGGTTTAGCCCCAGCGAGAATTGAACGCACTAACACCATCGCGCCTGCGATGTAGTTGATGGGTAATGCTAGAAGCCACTGGCCTTCACCGATAGTTAGTTTGGTAGCTTCGGCAGAAGCAATCAAAGCTTCTTTACTGAGATAGATCTTCTTAGGTGAACCTGTTGAACCACTGCTTTCAATAATTAGCGCAGCATCTGTTGCTTCAGCAGGTAGATCGATAACCTCAGGTTTCACACCATTGATCTCTCGTTCAGAAATAAAGACTGTTATTTCACCTTTTAGCGCTAACTCAAGTTTCTCTAAAACCAGAACAACATCATTAGCCGGGACTATTACAACTTCAGTCATATTAGAAATGCCATGGGAAAGAAGACCAATCTGGATTTCTCTTTTCCAAGAAAGCTTCTTTACCTTCAACTGCCTCATCAGTGCCATATGCCATACGAGTTGCTTCTCCAGCAAAGAGCTGTTGCCCAACTAACCCATCGTCAACCATGTTCATTGCATACTTCAACATACGAATAGCTTGAGGAGACTTAGTAAGAATTTCAGCTGCCCAGGCAACCCCTTCTTTTTCCAAATCAGCATGGTCAACAACCTTGTTAACAACACCCATCTCAAAAGCACGCTGTGCTGAATACTCTTCACCCAAGAAGAAGATCTCTCGAGCAAACTTCTGGCCAACCTGTTTAGCAAGATAAGCAGAGCCATATCCTGCATCGAAGGAACCAACGGCAGCATCGGTCTGCTTGAATTTTGCCTGCTCTCTAGAAGCAATAGAAAGATCTGCAACCACGTTTAGCGAGTGACCACCACCAGCAGCCCAACCAGAGACAAGTGCAATAACAACCTTCGGCATAAACCTAATCAGTCTTTGAACTTCAAGAATGTGTAAACGAGCAGAAGTTCCTGACTCCCCATACTCATAACCCTCACGACCACGAACTCTCTGGTCACCACCAGAGGAGAAAGCCCAGCCACCATCTTTAGGAGAAGGACCATTACCGGTTAGGAGTACAACACCAACCTTGGTGTTTGCCTGAGCGTGAGTTAGAGCATTGGCTAGCTCATCAACAGTCTGTGGTCTAAAGGCATTTCTAACTTCTGGACGGTTAAAGGCAATGCGAACTACACCTAGAGACACATGCTGGTGGTAGGTAATGTCCTGCAACCCCTCGAAACCAGATACTTCTTGCCAGATTGACTCATCAAAGAGCTCAGAAACCTTGTTTGCCATACTCCTAGACTAACAATGTGGAGATAACCCCAGAAATTAAAGAACAGATCCTTGCAACAGCCAAGGTCCTTTGTATCCCCATGCGCACCAAGTTCAGAGGCCTAACCACCAGAGAAGTGCTGCTCTTTGAAGGCCCTAACGGCTGGGCCGAATGGTCTCCCTTCACCGAGTATGAAGACGAAGAAGCCAGTATCTGGCTAAAAGCAGCCATCGAATGGGCCTTTGGAGATATCCCAAAGACTGATGTCAAAACCATCAGGGTCAACGCAACTCTCCCTGCCGTCAAAGACGTCCAAAAAGCTCTAGAACCCTTCGGCAAGTTTGAGGTTGTAAAGATCAAAGTTGCCGAAGCAGGTCAAACATTTCAAGACGATCTATATCGGATCCACCAGGTCAGAGAACACTACCCAGATGCTCGCATCAGATTAGATGCAAACGGTAACTGGGATATCGAGACATCTCTAAAGATTGCAAAGACCATTTACCAGGAAAACCTTCCACTGGAATACCTAGAGCAACCGGTAAGAACAATTGCAGAGATGGCAGAACTAAAACTTAAACTACAAGAATTCAACATCAAGATCGCAGCAGATGAATCAGTTAGAAAGGTAAGCGACCCACTAGCAGTTGCTCAAGCTAACGCAGCAGATATCCTCGTCCTAAAAGTTGCACCACTTGGTGGAATAAACAACGCAATACACATAGCAAAAGAAGCAGGACTACCAGTAGTAGTTTCAAGCGCACTAGAAACATCAGTAGGCATAAGCATGGGTGCACACCTAGCAGCACTACTCAACAGCGAATACGCAAGCGGTCTAGCAACAGCAGCGCTACTTACTCAGGATGTGACAGATGCTCCGCTGATTCCTGTTGATGGGGAAATCGAGATTGGAAGAGTCAACCCCGAAGAAGGCCTGCTGAACACAACTCAGGCTCTCGAAGATAGAACGATCTGGTGGAAACACCGACTCAACCGAGTTCTAAATCAGATTTAGTCGTACGAGCTGCTTCGAGTCATTGCGCCAGCAGCCAGGGATAAACCGATCAAGGTACCTAGCGATAGCACAACCCAACCAGCTGTAACTAGACCGCCATCACCACAACTAGTCTCTCTAGAAAACATGCAAGAAACGTTTTGAGCTGCTCCGAGAGTAAGCATCACGACACCAGTGCCCATTGAAAGCACGATAAGCACAACCCCCCAAGCCAGCTTTCCCAAACCACTTTGCAAATATTCAACCTGATACTCGAGTTCAGAAATTCTTTCTTCTGTTTTTGATCCAGATTCTTCAACAACATCTGGCGAATTAAGATCAGCAATGAATGCATCTGTCGGATCTATTGTCCAACTTGCCTGTTGTCCGCAGCCTGGGCAACGGTTACGGGCTGTTGGTTTATATTTTCGGTAGCACGCTGAGCACTTAATCTTTTCAGTCATGCTTTAACTCTAATCCCGAGTGAGAACAATTTTCTTGAGCAATGCTTTGAGTTAAGCATTTTCCCTGCGTCTATTCAAAAACCTAGGGCTTCGATTTTCCCAATTCTCCGATTCCTGCTGCCAAGGCAACAAGGAAACCAAGCCCAGTTATTCCCCAGCCCAAAATCACGAATGTTCCTGAGCCGCAATCTGAGTATGAGTCGTCGCACCTCAGAGCTGTGCTGGAACCTGCAACTATCAGGCCGTAGCCTAGGAACGAAGTGCATAGGGAAGTAAATAGGAAGATTGCCAATGATCGAACTGCATGTGTGGCCCTATTTACTGCAGCTACAAGCTTCGGATCTGACTCGTAAGATATGTGCACGGGATTACCGCCAACATCGGTTGCGCTTTCATCCTTGAGTGTTTTTTGCACCTTTTCTTCTTTTTGCAAGGGTGCGGCATCTGAGATGCGACGGCATTTCTTGCAATAACCTTCAGGCGTTAGAAATCCAAAACAATTAGCACACATTGAGGAAGCATTCATAACACCAACTTATCCCCAATTAGAAACAAGTCAAGTATTTACAGACCTGAGTAAACGTACAATCCCTTGAAGTAAAGGTTAACGATTCTGAAGTTAAAGAGGATGTCTGTGAAGCCGATCAGGGTTAGCCAAGCGGCTCGCTTGCCATCCAAACCTGTAGTAGCAGTTGCGCGCAGGTAGGCGGTGCAGATGATCCAGATTTGGAAAATAGCATTTCCAGTACTACTTCCTACCAGATCGAATTCCCAACCAAATCAACATGACCACTACGGTGCCAATCGTGGCTGTCACTATGGATTGACCGAGATTAACGAAATTCGAGAATTGTGTTAGGTAATCAGTTCCAGACTTTGACCCGACAGCGGCGCTGATTCCAAAAATCACAAAGAACACTATTACTGCAATACAGCAACCGAGCCCAATCTGGTCCTCAGAAGATCTGTTGGACTGGCTTCTACCCTTTTTGTGTTTCTTTCCATTTTCAGACTGTGCCTGACTGCAATTCTTGCAGGTGCCATCTGGCTCTAAAAAGCCGTAGCATTTTTCACACATTGATGATGCATTTGTATTCATAATCCACTCCCCAGTTGGACTCAATTACAAAAATTATAAACCTGAGTAAACGTGCAATCCCTTGAAGTAAAGGTTAACGATTGTGAAGTTGAAGAGGATGGCGGTGAAGCCGATCAGGGTTAGCCAAGCTGCTCGTTTGCCATCCCAACCTCTAGTAGCGGTTGCGTGCAGGTAGGCGGCGTAGATGGTCCAGATGATGAAGGTCCAAACTTCTTTGGTATCCCAACCCCAGAAGCGGTGCCAGGCTTTATCAGCCCAGATTGCACCAGCAATCAGGGTAAAGGTCCAGAGGATAAAACCAATGATGTTGAACTGGTAAGACTGACGCTCTAGCTTCTCGTTCTTAGGGAATACGTTTAGAACGTTTCGAATTAGTTTTACGCCTTTGAGCTTTGAGTTGTTGATGAACTTAGAATCCTTCATTAGAAGCGCTGCAGCTAGAGCTGCACCGATCATGAAGAAGGCTGTTGCCAAGATGGCAACGCTTACGTGAATTACTAGCCAGTAGTCCTGAAGCGCTGGCATTAGTGATTCAACCTGAACGAAGAACAAGGTGTTAGCACAACCAATAATCAAGACAACAAAGCCTGAAACAAAGGTCGAGATGAATCTGATGTCTCGCCAGATCAGAGCTAGTAGATAGATGGCGGTAACGATGAATGAACCAGTAATTGAGAATTCATACATATTCGCCCAAGGCACACGTTGAGCTGCAATACCTCTGGTGATGACTCCAGCACCGTGAACTAGAACACCAAGTGTCATTAGTGAAATACCGACAAGTTCCAACTTGTTGGCGAAAGAGTCTTTGGCTTTCTTAGCTCCAGCTCTTCTGGTTAACGCCCAGGCTAGAACTAAAAAGGCGATTGAGTAAAGGGTAAGGGCTGCTAGTACGACGATTCTAGAAAGTGTTGCAAGTTCTGGGTTCAATACGACAGAGCTGTCCATTAGTCCTTTTTCTTCATTGCTTTAGTGATTTCTTTAACAAGTCTAGGCAATGACTCATCCCTAGATTTCGCTAGAGCGCCAATCTCAATGCCGTCAGCACTTTTTCTTATCCAGACTCTTCTTCTAGGGGTAATCAACATCATGATCAAACCTAGGAAGGTAAGAATTGCAAAAAGTAGAACGTAAAGTTCACCTGGGTTGTATGTGATGTCAAGAGACGCAAATCTCTTGATGCCTTTGAACTCCACCGTTCCTAGCCCATCGGGGAGAGTAGCGGTCTGGCCCCTGACTAGTTTGATTCCCTTGACCCCACTCTTGCCGCCAGCGACCTGCTTGAGGCCGTGGACCTGAAGGTCAAAGGCATTAGATGCGATGCCGTTATCTAGTCCTAGGTTGCCGACATAGACGTTCATGGTAAGAAGTGGGTTGTGGATCTCTGGGTGTCCGGAAGTGAATGCTCCGGTTTTTAGTTTTGCGAGAGTTGGGTAAAAGAAGGCGAGCATTCCATACTGCTTAGGTTTAGCATCTGGGTTTTTGATAACACCGAGCGAGGTGAGGTTTGAATCCTGAGGCAAGAAGACAACTGGGCCACTGAATGAAATTCTGCCATCAGCATCTCTGAGAACTATTACTGGAGCGTAGCCGTTACCAGTTAGATAAACCTTTGAGTTAGGAAGCTGCAACGGATCGTTGACCTTGATAATTTCGCTGGTTGGATTTTGATTAGCAAGCTTGCTTGTCACTTTGGCAATGAAATCTAGCGGTCTACCGTAGTTATTTGGATTCTTGTAATCGTAGGTAGTACTGAACTTGTCCAGAGTGATACTAAAAGGAGTTAGGTTCTTTGAATCATAAAGAAGACCTGGTGTGAATGAATCGAAGCCAGCTTCGTTATTGACGAACGTTTCTCCTTCAACCAAAACTCGTTGACCTGAATAACTAAGTGCATTTCCTAAACCAACAGAAATAAGAACACCAATCAGAGCGGTGTGAAACAACAGGTTTCCTGTTTCTCTGATGTATCCCTTTTCGGCTCTGATCGATCCTTTTTCTGCAACTACTCTGAAACGCTTTGACTTTAGGAACTGCTCCGCTTTGCTGAGTTTGTAATGCTTTTCTGAGTTAGCAAGCAGTTTGTATGCAGGTAGGCGAGAGAGAGACGTTGGTGGCTGTGGTGGAGGGGCAATGAGTGCTCTGTAGTGAACGCCAACTCTTGGAATCACACAACCGATTAGAGATATGAAAAGTAAAAGATAAATACTTGAGAACCAAGAGGAAGAATAAACATCAAACAGTTGCAGGTTATCTAACCAGGGAGCTAGACCGGGGTTGGTTTTGAAATACAACACCACACCGTTTGGATCTGCAGAGCGTTGTGGAAATATGGAACCCGGAACTGAAGCCAGTGCAAGTAGCAGCAACAGAATCAAAGCGATGCGCATGCTCGTTAGCTGACGCCAAATCCAACGCAACCAAGACTTGAAGGAAAGATCTGGTGCTTCAATCGGCTCGTTGTATTCCTTGCGAACTACATACTTATCAGAGGGTTGGGGTGAAGACACGAGTCACCTCCGAGATATAATCAATGAAGTTCTGCCAGAAACCAGTTAGTAGTAATAAACCTAGGGCAATCAGTAGTGCTCCGCCGAACAGGTTGATTGCTCTGATGTGCTTCTTGATAAAAGCAATGGACTTTGTTGCCCAGCTAAATCCAGCAGCGGCTATAACAAAGGGCAGCCCTAGCCCTAGT
>Ga0209084_1001548_pt1 | contig 19062 bp, 18 predicted proteins | sample C_130820_MF_Meta_FD_187309 | JGI IMG/M metagenome (GOLD analysis project Ga0209084, IMG submission 187309) | Freshwater microbial communities from Lake Croche, Canada to study carbon cycling - C_130820_MF_MetaG (SPAdes) (version 2) | ecosystem: Environmental > Aquatic > Freshwater > Lake...
AAAAAAATATAGAAAAAAAAACAATAATAGTTTTTGTAAAATTCATTCTATGAATTAATACAATTTTTATTTTTATTTAGCTTTATCTTTTTAATTGAAAGATTTTCTGCATTAATCATTAGAATGTTTCCGCATAGAGAGTTTTTAAAATTTAATACTTCACGAATGGCTTCATTTGCCATGATGGAGCCTATCATCCCTGCTAAAGTTGCAAGAACACCTTCGCTTTGACAATCTAGCATGTCTGTTTCTGGGGCTTCAGGCATAAAACATCTAAGACAAGGAGATTTCTTGTTTTTAAAATTAAAAACAAAAACATGCCCATCAAATTTACTAATTGCACCTGTAATTAAAATTTTTTTATTTTTAGCACAATAATCGTTTATTAATAATTTTGATCTAAAACTATCTGTGCCATCGATAATTAAATCATACGCTTTTGCAATTTTACTGATGTTGTTTGCGTCTATTTTAGTACAAAATTTTTTAATTTTTATTTTGGAATTAATTTTTTTTAATCTTTTTTCCGCAACATCTACTTTAAATTTTTTAACATCTTCTTCATTAAATAGAATTTGTCTGTGTAAATTTGAAATATCAACTTTATCATGATCTGCTATGCCAATATTATGAACTCCTGAAGAAGCGAGATAAAGCGCAACAGGGGAGCCTAATCCCCCAACGCCGATAATTAATATTTTTGCATCAATGATTTTTTTCTGACCAAAGGTGCCGATTTTTTTTAAGTTAATATGAGCAATGTATCTTTTTACATTGTCATAACTGAGCTTCATGAATTTTTATTTGCCGGTTGAGCCAAATCCACCGCTACCACGAACTGACTCAGGAAGAGTGTCTACTTCAACGAGTTCAGCTTTTATAACAGGGCACAGAACCATTTGTGCAATTCGTTGACCCGGTTCGATCTTAAAATTTTCTAAACTTAAGTTTATTAATATAACTTTGATTTCGCCTCGATAATCAGCGTCCACTGTTCCAGGTGTATTAAGCACGCTAATACCATTCTTTGCTGCAAGTCCTGATCTAGGTCTTACTTGTATTTCGTAATTTTCAGGTATGGCAACAGCAAGGCCAGTTGGTACCAGAACCCTCTCATTAGGATTCAAAATTATATCATTATCGATATTAGCGATAAGATCTAAACCAGAAGATCCAACCGTCTCATACTTAGGCAGATCTTTATGTTTGTAATTTATTTTTTTTACTAAAATTTTAACCATTATTGAATAAGAGAATGAAGAATTTTGTTAGATAATTTTTTAGCAATTTCTGATTTTGTAGTTTTGTTAAATTTTTCAACTTCTTTATTTTTAGATATTAAGAATACTTCATTATAATCTGAGTTAAAGCCAATGGATTTATCAGCAACATTATTGGCAACAATCCAATCACAATGTTTACTGTTAATTTTCTTTTGAGCGTTTTCAATTATATTTTTAGTCTCAGCTGCAAAGCCAACGACTAGTCTTGGTCTGTTAATATTTTGATTAGATATGAAAGATAAAATATCGATATTTTTTTCAAGTTCTAAATTAAAATTTTCCAATTCTTCTTTTTTTATTTTTTCTTCATTATAATTTTTAACTTTAAAGTCAGATACTGCAGCTGTGCAAACCGCAACATCAACAGGTAAATTATCTTTACAAGCTTCAAACATTTGTTTTGTAGTTGTTACATTGATCACTTCAAGATTGTCTTCGTTTTTAATATTTAGAGAATTTGGACCAATCACTAACTTTGTTTTAAAACCAATCTCATTTAGTGACTTTGCAATTTCAAATCCTTGTTTTCCAGAAGATTCATTAGATAAAAATCTTACTGGATCAATATATTCCCTAGTTGATCCTGCAGTTACTAATGCTTTTAAATTTTTATTATTGAATAAATTTTTTGAAAGAAAATAGTTTTTAATAGTTAGAATAATTTCTTCGGGAGATGACATTTTTCCAACGCCCACCTCTCCGCACGCCATTTCACCAACAGCTGGACCAATAAATCTATATTTAAATTGAATAAGCTTTTGATAATTTTCTTGGTTAGCAGGATTATTCCACATCTCAACATTCATTGCTGGAGCTAAAAAAATTGGCTTGTTAGAGGCCATAATAACTGTTGTTGCAAAATCTTTGGCTTCTCCGCGTGCAAAATTTGCCATCAGGTTAGCAGTTGTAGGGGCAACCAGTATTAAATCACACCATCTTGATAGCGCGATATGATCCATTTCAGTTTCATTGTTTGGATCAAATAGATTTTCAAATACTTTATTTTTAGAAAGAGCAGAAATGGATAATGGAGTTACAAATTCCTTTCCGGAGTTTGTAAGAATAGTTTTTACTTCACAATCATTTTTTTTAAGTTCTCTAATTACATCTAGAACTTTGTAAGCGGCTATTCCACCGCCAATAACGATTAGAATTTTTTTATTAGCAATTGAATTTAACATCGTGCTATTTGAATACTATTAGCAATATAATTACAATAATTAATAAGCATATTATTAGATAAGTCTTTTTTAGTTTTGAAGATTTTTCTTTAATTTCATATTCGTTATTTTGATTTTGATTTTTTAAAAAATCATAAGAACTCAAAAGCTCCATCGCTTTGTTAGCGCGGTTAATCATGTCAGGAAGTTCTGGTAGTTTATCTAAAAGTTCAGTTGTTGTTTTTAATATTTTATCTATTCTATTTTTAGGACCTATTTCGTTATTCAACCAACCTTGTAATACTGGTTTTGAAATGTCCCAAATATTCGCATCTTCGTCTAATGATCTTGCAACACCTTCAACCACCACCATTGTTTTTTGAAGCAGTAATAATTGTGGCTGAGTTACCATGTTAAATTTTTCTGTTACTTCAAATAATCTAGCTAGTAATTTTCCAGCAGAAATATTCTTTGCGGACTGGCCAAAAATAGGCTCGCCTATAGTTCTTAATGCTTGGGTAAAGTTATCTAAAGACTCTGTATTTGGCACTAAACCTGCAATAAAATGGACTTTTGCTACCTTTTCGTAGTCTCGGTTAATAAAACCATACAATATCTCAGCTAGATACTTTCTATTAGCAAGATCAAGTCGCCCCATAATTCCAAAGTCTACGGGCACAATATTTTCATTCTTATCAACAAAAAGATTGCCTTGATGCATGTCACCATGGAAAAAACCATCGCCAACTGCTTGTCTTAAAAAGTTCTGTATTAGTAATCTTGATATTTTTTTTAGATCAATTTTATTTTTAATAAGTAAATTTTTATCTTTGATAGAAATTCCTTCTACTTTTTCGCTGGTTAAAACTCTTTGACTTGTAAAATCCCAAAATATAGATGGAACTTTGAAGCCTTCATCATGTGCGGTATTTTTTTTTAATTCACTTGCAGACGCCGCTTCATATCTTAGATCCATTTCAATGCTTGTGATCTCTTTAAGCAGATCTATTATTTTAACTAGTTTTAATCTTCTACTTTTTTTAACGCTGAATTCAATAATTGATGCTAAAAATCTTAACGCGTTTAATTCTTTGTAAAAAATTTTTTCTATATTGGGTCTTAATATTTTAATCGCAACATCAATTTCTTTATTGTCACTATTAATGATTTTAGCAAAATGAACCTGAGCAATAGATGCAGCCGCAATGGGTTCGCTTAAATAAGTTATTTTTTTATATGTTTCTTCACCAAGCTCCTTTTTTAATGCAATCTTTGATTCAGCCATTGAAAAGGCTGGCATTTGATCTTGAAGTTCTTGTAATTCTTTTGCAAATTCTTCACCAACAATATCAGGTCGCGTTGCGAGAAATTGACCTAATTTTATAAATGCAGGACCCAAAGTTAGAAAAGCATTCTTTAGTCTTTCACCTGCACTTTTATTTGAAGTGTCTTTACTTAAAGTAGTAAAACCAAATATCTTAATTAAAATCTTAATGGATAGTGGTGGTTTATAAAATTCTTCAAAAACAGATAGGCTATTAGACTTTGCTAACGCCCTACCAATTTTAATAAGAGAGAAGAAATTAGATAGCATTTTAAATTTCTAGATTTTCCAACCAGAATGAATGGCCGCAACACCAGTTGTTAAATTTCTATACTCTGTGTTTCCAAATTTTGCTTCTTTCATAAGAGCTAATAATTGTTCTTGGTCATAAAAATCTTTAATGCTTTGTACTAGGTATTCATAAGGTTTTTTGTCACCAGCAACTAATTGTCCTATTTGCGGAATAAATTTTGAATAGATTGAATAAAACTTATTTACGACTTCGTTATTAATTTTTGAAAACTCTAGACACATAAATCTTCCACCTGGTTTTAAAACTCTGTAGGCTTCACTGAGTGTTTTTTTAATATCAGACACATTTCTTATACCAAAACTAATTGTATAGTAATCAAAACTAGATTCTTTTGCTGGAATGTCCTCGGCCTTAGCGCATAAATAATCAATATTTTTATAACGGCTTAGTTTTTTTTTACCTTCGTTTAACATTTCAGAATTTTGATCAACCATTAATGAGTGACCCTCAAAGTTGATCCGCTCAAGATATATTTTTGTGATATCACCCGTTCCAGCAGCCATATCAATTAATTTTGAATTTGTTTTTGGTTGCAACCAATCTATTAAGTTACTTTTCCAAAGACGATGAATTCCAAAAGACATTATGTCATTCATGACATCATATTTTTTAAATACAGAATTAAAAACTGTATTTACAAGGTCTTTTTTTGAATTAGTATCTTGCATTCTTTGAATATAGAACATTTGTAATCAATAGTCATATAGTTAATGCCGGAATTACCTGAAGTAGAAGTAACGCGAAAAACTTTATTAAAGTTTGTTGAAAATAAAGTTATTAAAAATTTAATAATAAATAATTATAATTTAAGATTTAAAATTCCTTCTAATTTTAAAAAACATGTTGTTGGCCAAAGAATTATTAAAATTTTAAGAAGATCTAAATATATTCTTTTCTTTTTACAGAATAATTATGTGATGATTTCTCATTTAGGAATGTCGGGTAAATTTTTAATTCAAAATAAACGTTCCAAAGAACTTTTGAAGACCAGTTTTTATTATAATGATTTTTCCACAAAACATAATCATCTAGAGTTTAATTTTTCGAAGTATTTAAAAATGATTTATAATGATCCTAGAAGATTTGGCTTTTTTATATTGGAAAAACTAAACGGACTTAGTTCTAATAAATTTTTAAAAAAATTAGGACCAGAACCCTTATCTCAAGATTTGAAAAAAGAATATTTAATTGAAAGAATAAAGAAGACTAAAAGAAATATAAAGACATTATTAATGGATCAGAATTTTATTTCTGGAATAGGTAATATTTATGCAAGTGAGATTTTATATTTGGCAAAAATAAATCCTAACAAGATGTCTTTTAAATTAAGCGTGGCAGATGTAGGCAGGCTTTATGTGGCCATAAGAAAAATCCTTAAAAGGGCCATCCTATTGGGTGGTTCAAGCATAAAAGATTTTTACTCCTCAGAAGGTCAAAAGGGTAAATTCCAAAATGAATTTAAAGTGTATGGCAGAGAAAATTTAAAATGTTCAAGAACAGGATGTCGTGGCTCAATATCAAGGGTTGTATCGCTAGGTAGAGCCAGTTTTTTTTGTAAGCAATGTCAAAATTAAGTAATTGACCCTAATATACTCAGCTTATATATAATCCCTTAAAAATATGGCAAATACAGTCTCAGCTATCCGCGCGGTCAAAAAAATTAAAAAGAGAACTCAAGTTAATAAAATTAGAGTCGGAAAGTACAAGGCCGCAGTAAAAATTATAGAAGAAGCAATTCAATCTAAAGATAAAGCTAAAGCCTTAAAATTATTTTCTAATTTTCAATCACAGGTTATGAAAGCTTCTAAAAAAGGTTCTCTAAAAAGAGCTACAGTATCAAGAAAAGTTTCTAGAATCTCAAAACAAATCTCTAAGTTGTAAAAAAATATTTTTATCAATCTCAAGTTGATAATTATTTTATATCACTACAACTAAAAATTTAAAACTTTCTAGTTGAAAAAGAAAAATAATTAATTCTTTTCTTGTATTTACATAGCTTAAAAAATACAACACAATTCTTTTTTTAAAATAAATTCAAATGTCAAACCAAACAAGTCTTCAGAATAATCTTAGCGGCGATAAAGCAAAATGGGAATCTCTCCAATCATCGCTCTTGGGTCTTTACGGAAAAGATGTTTACACAAGTTGGCTACAAGGAGTTACCTTTAATAAAATAAATTTTAATGCTTTAATCCTGAATGTAAAAACCAGATTTATTCGCGATTGGATTGTCGCTCATTACGCAGATAAAATTTTAGACTTATACAAAAAACAAGATTCAAATATTAGCCGCATAGAATTTCAGGTTTTAGAAAGAACTGAAACTAAAAATACTAAATCAAACGTCATTGATTTTGAGAAGAAAGATTTCATTCAAGATAGCGGAAGTTATGGTTTATCAAAAATTGATGAAAGGTTAGTTTTTGATAATTTTGTAGTTGGAAAAAGTAACGAACTTGCCTTTGCAGCAGCTAATAGAATTATTGATAATTTAAATAAATATAATCCACTTTATATTTATGGAGGAGTTGGACTTGGAAAAACACATCTTTTAAATGCAATAGGAAATCAGTTATTAAAAAAAATAGATAAGGTTATCTACGTTTCCGCCGAGAGATTTATGTATCAATTCGTTCGATCCATAAAAAATAATGAAGTTGTAAAATTTAAAGATATTTTCAGAAGCGCAAAAGTTTTAATCATAGATGATATACAGTTTGTAAGCGGTAAAGATGTAACTCAGGAAGAGTTCTTTCATACATTTAATGCATTAATAGAATCGGGATCACAAATAGTGATTTCTTGCGACAGACCACCTAATGAGCTTGATAGAATACAAGATAGGATAAAATCAAGACTTTCAGGAGGCCTCGTTGTTGACGTTCAAAGTCCAGATTTTGAACAGAGAGTCAAAATCTTAAAGCAAAGATGTTTAAAAGAGTTTCATGCGTCAGAAAGAAATATCGTTATCGATGATGAGATTATTAATTTTATTGCTAATGAACTAAAACTTAGCGTTAGAGAAATGATAGGTGCATTCAATAGAATTGCTGCATATTTGAACGTGAATCAAAGAAAGATCTCTGTTTCAGAAGCGAAACATATTTTAAGAGATTCTTTAAATAAAATTCATACAAACATCACTATTGAAGACATACAAAAAACAGTAGTTTCTTATTATAATATTTCTATGCATGACTTTATGTCATCTAGAAGATCAAGATCGGTTGCAAGGCCAAGACAAATAGCCATGTATTTATCAAAAAAAATGACCACAAAATCTTTACCCGATATTGGAAGAAATTTCTCAGGCAGAGACCACACAACTGTCATTCACGCTATTAAAAAAGTAGAAGAATTAATGATTCAAGATAAAAACTTTGAGAATGAAGTTAAGGACATTAATGGTAAATTAACAAAAAGTATTTAATGGAATTAAAGTTAAACAGAGATCTTTTTCTTAAGAGTCTTGCGCATATCCAAGGAATAGTTGAAAAAAAGAATACTATACCAATTCTATCCAACGTTTTATTGGATGCTACTAACGGAAAGATAACTATTTCTGCAACAGATTTAGACATTATTATTATTGAAGTTATCAAAGGAGAGATCATTGAAGAAGGAGCAACAACAACGACAGCTCAGGTTATATACGATTTAGTTAGAAAATTACCTTCAGGTTCTGAAATATTGATATCACAAAAAAATGAAGGACAGCTTTCTCTTATTTCTGCAAAATCAAATTTTAATTTAAAATGTTTATCCCCAAAAGATTTTCCAGTTACGCAAGATGATGTAGAGGGAGAAGCTCTTTCTATTAACTCTTCTGTCTTTCTAAAACTACTTAATAAAACTAAATTTGCTATTTCAAATGATGAAACAAGACATTATTTAAATGGAATTTATTTGCACAAAACTACTGAAAATAATCAATTATATTTATCTTCAGTTGCAACAGACGGGCATAGATTATCAAAAAGCAGAATAGTATTAGATAAAGATGTAGCATTCGAGCCAGTTATTTTGCCAAAAAAAACACTATTTGAATTAGTAACTATACTTCAAGAAGAAAATTCAGAATTAAAAATTACAGCAAGCAAAACAAAGATTAGATTTTCGTTAAATGATATTACTCTAATATCAAAAGTTATTGACGGTAGATTCCCGGATTATTCGAAGGTAATACCAACAAATAACGATAATAAAATTACTGTTAATTTATCATCATTTATATCTACTATTGATAGGATTAATTCGCTGTCTTCTGATCGTAAAGGAACATTAAAACTTATCGTTAATAAAGATATTTTAAAATTATTAGTAAACGACCCAAGCGCTGGAGACGGTGTTGAAGAGATTATACTAAGCTACAGTGGACCAGATTTAGAAATTGGTTTTAATTCTAAATATTTAATTGATGTAGGTGGAGTTATAGAAGATAAAAATTTAATGATTTATGCAAAAGACCCATCATCACCAGTATTAATTCACGATCCATCAGACATTAATAGTTTACACGTTATTATGCCAATGAGAGTGGCATGATTAGATGTTCCTGATTAAAGATATAAAATTACAAAATTTTAGATCTTATTCTTTTAAAGAAGTTAAAACAGACCATCCTGTTATTTGTATTGTTGGCCCCAACGGTAGCGGAAAAACTAATATATTAGAGGCCATTTCATTAATAGCGGATAAAAAAGGTATTAGAGGGGTAGCAATAGAAGATTGCATAAAGAAAGATTCTAAAGATAAAACAATTATTTCATCAACGATTAGTTATGACGACAAAGATTATAAAGTAGATGTATTCTTTGAAATAAAAGAAGAGAAAATAAAAAGATCTCTCAACATTGATAATAATAAATCTTCTTCTTTAAACGAACATTTTAAAGATATTACTTTTGTTTGGCTAACTCCTCAGATGGATAGAATTATGTATGAAGGGGATAGCGTAAAAAGAAAATTCTTAGATAAAATAATTTCTAATTATAATCTAGAGTATAAAAAAAATTTAAGTGCTTTTAAGAAACTTTCCGATGAAAGAATTCATTTATTAAAAGAAAATCAAAATTTGCAATGGATTAATGTTTTAGAAAAAAAAATGGTAGAAGAGTTGTGGAATATTTTTTCTTATAGAAGAATCTTTATTAATGATTTGAATAATATCGTTGTAAAAAAATTAAATAATTTTTTAAAAATTATACTAAGTATAAATAATAGTTACAATTTAGATGAAAAAATTACTAAAGAAGAATTTGTAAAATTTTTTGAAAATAAATTTTTTGAAAAACGTGAGATTGATCAAATAATAAAAAGAAATAGCGTAGGTCCTCAGTTTGACGTTTTTGAATTTTTTAATAAAGAAACAAAATTAAATTCGGATCTTTGCTCAACTGGTGAGCAGAAAAAGATATTAATTTCATTGATATTGGGATTTATTTGGTTAATTAAATTGCAAAATAAAAATTCTATTCTTTTATTTGATGAAATTGCATCTCATATAGACGGTAAAAATCTTGAACTTTTTTTTAATGAAATTGAAAAAATTGGCATGCAAACTTGGTATACAGGAACTGACAAACAACTGTTCCAAGCTATTGAAAATAAAGCTTTTTTTGTAAAATTATAGCAATTACCTTGTCCTAATTAAGGATAAAAAATGTTATAAAAGGCCTCAATAAAAATTCATAAATGCCTGAAAATTTAACAAAAAAACCTCAGAATAATTCATACGAAGCAGACTCAATTAAAGTCTTAAAGGGGTTAGACGCGGTTAGAAAAAGACCGGGCATGTATATTGGTGATACCGATGATGGCACAGGTTTGCATCATATGGTTTTCGAAGTTATCGATAACTCAATCGATGAAGCTTTAGCTGGGCATTGCAATGAAATTTATGTCTCTTTAAATAAAGATCAGAGTGTTACCGTTGAAGATAATGGAAGAGGTATCCCTGTTGATATGCACAAAGAAGAAGGCATATCAGCTGCTGAAGTTATTATGACTCAGCTGCACTCTGGAGGAAAATTTGATCATGATTCATATAAAATTTCAGGCGGACTACATGGTGTGGGGGTTTCGGTTGTTAATGCTTTATCTGAAAATTTAAAATTAAATATTTTTAGAAAAAATAAAGAATATCTTGCTGAATTTAAAGATGGAGTTACTTCAAAATCGTTAAAACAAATTGGAGATGCAAAAAAAGCGAATGGTACTTCCGTAACTTTTTTACCTTCAAAGAAAATATTTACCACTACAGTATTTGATATAAATATTTTAAAGAAAAGAATTAAAGAATTAGCATATCTTAACAAGAGTATTCAGATTGTTTTGGAAGATAAGCGTGAAGAAAAAGTAAAGAGATCTGAATATAAATTTGAAGGTGGTATCGCAGAATTTGTCGTTGATCTTGATAAGAATAAAGAAAAATTAAAGTCCGATGCTGGAGAAAATCTTTTTACAAAACCAATTTATATTTCAGGCACTAAGAATGATATCCAGCTAGAAGTCGCTCTAGTCTGGAATGCAGGTTATCAAGAACAGGTTGTAACCTTTACAAACAACATCCCTCAAAAAGACGGAGGAACACATTTAGTCGGCTTTAGAAATGCATTAACTAGAACTATAAATAAATACGTAGTTGATAATAGTATTTTAAAGAAAGAAAAAATTTCAGTAACGGGAGATGATGTTAGAGAAGGTTTGACGGCTATAATTTCTGTAAAAGTTAAAGATCCTAAATTTTCATCTCAAACAAAAGAAAAATTAGTATCCTCTGAAGTTCGTCCAGCAGTAGAAGGACTGGTTAATGAAAAGCTAGAAGTTTGGTTTGATCAAAATAACAAAATAACAAAAACGCTTGTTCATAAGATTTCTCAGGCCGCTTTAGCAAGAGAGCTCGCTAGAAAAGCGAGAGAAAGTGTTAGAAGAAAAAGCGCTTTAGATGTTTCTAGTTTGCCAGGTAAATTAGCCGACTGCCAGACTAAGGATAAGGATAAAGCTGAATTATTCATCGTTGAGGGGGATTCAGCCGGAGGTTCTGCAAAACAAGCGCGGAATAGGGAATTTCAGGCTGTATTGCCGTTAAGAGGAAAAATTTTAAACACTTATGTCGATTCAAAGAATAATGGATCATCTAAACTAGATCCCGCAGAGGCAAAAAAAGTTTATGCGAAGATGTTGTCTTCTAACGAAATCATAACTTTAATAAATGCCATAGGCACAGGATTTGATGATTTTAATATTGCAAAATTAAGATACGGAAAAATTATTATTATGACCGATGCCGACGTTGACGGATCTCATATAAGAACTTTACTGCTAACTTTCTTTAACAACGAACCATTTAATGAGCTGATTAAAAATGGAAAAATTTATATAGCACAACCACCGTTATATAAAATTAAAGTTGGTAAAAAAGTATCCTACATTAAAAACGATGAAGATCTTTTTGATATTACAATTGATACCGCTAAAGAAAATATTAAGCTTTTCTCAGAAGAGACTGGAAAATCAAAAGAAGAAAACTTTGATGAAGTTATAAAACATTGTAGACAATTTGATTCAAAAATAAGAAATTTAGGAAAAGATTATGATAAAGAATTAGTGGAAGCACTAACAGTTGTAGGTAGTTTTTATAAAGACAAAAAAAATTTTTTAATCAGAGACGATTCTAATAATAAAAAAAAGGAAGGAGCAGCACAAGCAGCCGCAGAATATTTAAATAAGTTTAGTACTAATGCAGAAGGCAATTCTTGGAAAGGATCATACAAAGATGATTCATTTATTTTAGAAAAAAAATATTACGAAGAAACAATTGAAAAGAAATTAAATATTAATTTCTTAGAAACAAAGCATGTTGAGGACTTAAGTCAGTTAGGAGATATGTTAAAAATCTTTAGAAATAATTGTCATATAATTAATTCAGCCAATGAAAAAACTGAAATATTCTCTCCTATAGATTTTTTAAAAAAAGTAATAGAAGAAGGTAAGAAATCTATATCCATTCAAAGATTTAAAGGATTAGGAGAAATGAACCCGGAAGAGCTATGGGAAACAACTTTAGATCCCAAGAACAATACTTTATTAAAAGTAGACTATTCAGGAAATGATGTTGATAATGACACTACGAATCCAGGTGATAAAGATAGAGAAATTTTCAAAATTTTAATGGGGGAAGATGTAGTGCCAAGAAAAGATTTTATTAATAAAAACGCTATTAATGTAAATAATCTAGATATCTAGTTTAATGAATTTAGCAAAATCTCCAGAGCTAAATGACAATCAAATAAAACTTTTAACTTTAATAAATATTCGTTGGGCCGCAATTTTTGGTCAGTTTATAACAATTTCAATTGTATATTTTTATTTTAATTTCAATTTTAAGATTGAGTATTGTTATTTATTAGTTTTATTTTCATTTGTTCTTAATATTTTTTTACAAATTAGATCAAAAAAAACTGATTTATTATCCAATAAACAAGCCACTTTTAGCATTTTATATGACCTTTTTCAGTTATTCGGGTTACTATTTTTAACTGGAGGATTAACTAATCCATTTTCAATATTAATTGTTGCACCAATTACTATTGCTGCTGGATTTTTAAATTTAAGAAGCAGTATTTTAATAGGAATCTTCTCAGTTTTATTAATTGTTATTTTATCATTATTTTATACAGAGCTTCCAGGACTTCCAAAAAATTACCTTTTTCCAAAGTTTTATATTTTCGGATTGGCATTAGCGCTATGTACAGCGATTGTATTTTTGGCCATCTATTCACAAAGACTAGCAATAGAAAGTTCTCAAAGAAATGAAGCTTTTAATGTTTTGCAACAAATCTTCTTAAGAGAGCAAGAATTAAGATCTTTAGGAGGATTGGCAGCTGCAGCAGCCCATGAATTAGGAACTCCATTAAATACAATATCTTTAGTTGCTAAAGAATTAAAAAAAGAATTAGGATCAAATAAAAAATTTAATCAAGATTTAGATTTGCTTATTTCTCAATCACAAAGATGTGGAGAGATGTTGAAACAGATATCTAGAAATCCTCATACAGAGAAAGTAGACAAATTCTTAGACAAGGCATCATTTAAAATTATTGTTCATGAAATTATCGATTCATTTAAAGATTTGAGTAAGAAAAAAATTATAATTAATGAAGAAGAGTATAAGAAAGATTATTTAATAACTAAAAAAATTGAGATTATTTATAGTCTTAAAAATATCATTGATAATGCTTTAAAGTTTTCTTCAAATAAAATTATGATTTCTCTAGTATCTAATGAGGATGAACTTAGAATAAAAGTAGAAGATGATGGGGTCGGTTTTTCAAATCAAATATTAGGATTTTTAGGAGATCCTTATATTAAATCTAAAAGCCTAGACAATAGTAGCGAAGGGTTAGGTTTGGGTATTTTTATAGCTAAGATATTTTTAGAAAGATTGTCGGCTGTTATTAATTTTTATAACCTTGAAAACAAAGGTGCCGGGGTAGATATTTTTTGGAAGAAGAAAGACTTAAATAATTTAAAGCTTATATAGATGGCTCTTGTTGAGTCATGCAATGAATTGCTCCAAATCCCCAAATAAGATCACGACAGTTGATTGGAACAATTTTTCTATCTTTAAAATGCTTTTCTAGAATCTGAAAAGCTTTGTCATCATTTTTATCTTCAAAGATTGGCAATAGCACAATTTTATTTGCTATATAAAAATTTAAATAACTCGCTGGCACCCTTGTATTATCTATAATTAAAGGTGATGGCATTGGAATTTCCACAATAGTATTTTGTTTACCTAAATGATTTCTAGATTTTTTTAGAGTTTTTAAATTTTCATTTAAAGCTGAGTAATTATCATCATTTTTTTTATACTCCATCGCTGTAAATATTTTATCATCATCAAAAAATCTTGTGATGTCATCAATATGACCATGCGTATCATCACCAACAATACCTTTATTAAGCCATATAAAATTTTTGATATTTAAACTTTCGCTTAAAATTATTTCTAACTTTTCTCTACTTAGCCCTGGGTTTCTCTCTTGAACTTTACTTAATAAACACTCTTTTGTTGCAATTAATGTTCCTTTTCCATTCACATCAATAGCACCGCCTTCCAATATAACATCTTTAACTTTATTTCTAATTTTGGCTTTTACATCTATCAATTCTATATTTTTAATTTTAGCTATTTGCGGCTTAATATTATTATCAAAATTATAATCTTTATATTTAGCCCATGCATTGAAATGAAAATTAGTCATGATTTTTTTTTTCAAAACATCATTTACTAAAAAAATGGGTCCAGTATCTCTAGTCCAAACTCTATTTGTTTTAATGATATGAAAATTAACTCTATTAAGATTTGTCTTTTCTTTAGTTAAGATTTTTTTAATATTTTTTTTAACCGCTTTTGATTGGATTAAAATATCAACGTTTTGAACTTTAGAAAGCGCTGAAGTTATTTTAGCAAAAGTTGATGGGATGTTTTTAAATTTATCTGGCCAGTCATTTTTGTTGTGCGGCCACGCTAACCATGTAGAGCTTTGTTTTTCCCACTCTGCTGGCATTCTATAACCCAAAGATGCCAGATTTTCATTCATTGGAAGGATTTTTTAATAAACCGTGGTATTGATCAATTCTTCTATCTCTTAGGAATGGCCAGTGTTGTCTTACCTTTTCAACTTTACTTAGATCGATATTACAAACTATAATTTCCTCTTTATCATTACTAGCTTCTGCAATAATATTACCATTAGGGTCAAATACAATTGAATTGCCCCAAAATTCTATAGATTTGTCTTTTTTACCTTCAATGCCAACTCTATTCACAGAAACAACGTATACTCCGTTTGCTATAGCGTGCGATCTTTGAATTGTAAGCCATGCATTTAATTGCGATTTACCAAATTCTTTTTTCTCACGTAAGTGCCAGCCTATTGCTGTTGGATAAAATATAATTTCTGCACCTTTTAGAGCCGTTAAACGAGCAGCTTCAGGAAACCACTGATCCCAACATATTAAAGTTCCAATGGCACCATGTTTGGTGTTGAAGCTTTTAAAACCTAAATCACCCGGCGTGAAATAAAATTTTTCATAATATTGAGGGTCATCTGGAATATGCATTTTTCTGTAATGACCAAATATCTTTCCTTTTTCATCAATTACAACGCATGAGTTATGATAAAGACCTGAAACTTTTTTTTCGAATAAAGGAACGATTATTATGACACCTATTTTTTTGGCTACTTCGCATAATGCATCAGTAGTTTTTCCGGGTATTTTTTCTGCTAATGAAAAATTATCGTGATTTTCTTCTTGGCAAAAATAATGTGTTAAAAATAGTTCAGGCAAACAAACGATTTGAGCGCCTTTTTTTTTGGCTAATTTTGTTTTTTCGATAGCTTTAGAAAGATTCTTTTTTGGATCAGCATCCATCTTCATCTGCACCAAAGCTACTTTAGTTAGTGAAGACATTGTTTATTTGAATAATTTAGAAAAACTCCTTTTAGGTCTATTTTTCCAGTAGCCTCTATGAAATGCATCGCTTGCTATTAGAGGTATAACGCTAGTTGCTTCAGCAAAAACCATCTGTTCTCTTGCTGTATCCACTTTTCCCCATGAGCTTGCTTCTTTTAATGTAGAAGAACTGCACGCTCCGTCTCTAACATCAGCAACAGTTATTTGTATAGCGTACTTATGCATATCAACTTCTTTTCCTAAAAGTTCAGCACATATTACTGTGTCTTGAATATAGTTTTTAGGAACTCCACCACCGATCATTAATAAACCCGAAGTTTTCGATTTAATTTTAATTTCAGTAAGTTCTCTAAAATCTCTTACAGAGTCAATTGTTAAATGTTTTTTAGGATTTCTTTCTTGGTGCATTACCAAACCAAAACCTGCGCTAGAATCTGTAAATGCAGGACAGAATATTGGCACATCATTCTCGTAAGCAAGTTGAATTAAAGATTCTTTCTTCTTCGAATGTTTTGTTAAATATTTTCCCATTTCTCTTATGAATTCACGAGAAGTATAAGGTCTGGGTTCTAATTGGTCTGCAATTTCTCCAACCGTTTTATCACACGCTTGTAGCTGGTCTTCATCAATGTAAGTGTCGTATATTCTGTCGATATAATGTTCTCTTAATACGTTATCATTTTGAAATTGAGATCCTTGGTAGTGTCTAAAGCCTAGAGCTTCAAAGAAATCCATATCAACAATAGATGCTCCTGTTGAAACAATAGCATCGACCATGTTGTTTTTAACTAAATCAGTATAAACTTTCATGCAGCCAGCAGCAGAAGTTGATCCTGCTAAAGTTAGAAAAACGGTGCAGTCTTTATCATTTAACATCTCGTTATAAATTTGCGCTGCATTAGCCGTCTCTCTAGATGTGAATGACATCTTAGCCATAGCATCTATGATGGGTCTGGCATCAAATGAGGTAATATCGATGTGCTCGATTGCTTTATCTAAAAAGCTAGATTTGTTGTGACCTACAGTTGGATTTGAAGATTTGCTCATTAAGCAACAAGATAATTGCTTTTGTATTCTTCATCTTGTTCATTTTGATAAACAGACATGATTGGTTTATCTTCAATTTCGAAAATGTCATCTGAGTAAAAGCCATTAAATTTAGTTCTAAAAGTTAAGCCGTAACTTCCTAATTGTCCAATCTCTATATAATCGCCTTCCTTTAGATTATTTGGCAGCATGTAAGGGCCTTTCATAAAATCCATACTATCGCATGTTGGTCCGTAGAAATTAAAAGGAGTAAAGCGTCTGCTTAAATCTTTTCCAGTATCTACAACTTTTGTTGGGAAAATAAAATTTGGAACTCCAGCATCAAATAAAGAACCATATGTTCCATCATTAATATAAAGACTTTGTTTTTTTCTAAGCTCAACTTTAACAATTGTAGAACCGCTTTCTGCAACGATAGCTCTACCAGGTTCGCAAATTAATTCTGGTTGTGTAGGTAAATTTAATTTGTTTACCGCCTTTTTAATTTCTTCCATGTAGTTTTCTAATGGCTGAGGATACAGATCTGGATATTTAGATGGAAATCCTCCGCCCACATTAATAATGTCAGGAGTGACTCCTGATTTTGCAATTATATTTCCAATTTCTTTAATTCCTTTTGAGTAAGATACTGGATGCATACACTGAGATCCAACGTGAAAACTTACACCAAGTTTTTTAACAAGCGGTCTTACTAATTTAATTAATCCAATAGCTTCAGCAGAAGAAGCTCCAAATTTTTTAGAAAGATCGATTTCTGAATGTTCGTTAGAAACAAATATTCTTAAATATAAAGTTAAATCTTTAGCATCTTTAGTTGCTTCAAAAATTTTAATCAATTCATCTTTTGTATCGAAAGAAAAATCTCTCACGCCGTAATTAAAATATGCTTCTTCAATACTCTTTCTATTTTTTACAGTGTGCATGAAATAAAGTTTTGCATCTTTTGCAATCGACTTAACTAATTTAATTTCTTCGAGAGAGGCTACATCAAAATTTGAAATTCCATTTTGATATATTTGTTTGATAACACTTTTGTGTGGATTTGTTTTTACAGCGTATAGGGGTTTCCCTGGAAAATTATTTACAAAAAAATTGCAAGCCAGTTTTATACTTTCTGGTCGAATACAATAAACAGGATTTACGGGTTGAAGTTCTCTGATTAAATCAGAAACAGAATTAAATTTTTTCAATTCTTGTTATGTCCTTTTGTTAAAAAAAAATTGTTATTAATTAACCTCTTGAGTCGTGAATTAGGGTAAAATTTAATTTTTGTAAAGTATTTATTTTGGGTAAGAAAACTTTTTTTTATACTGTGTCCTTCGCTTGAGATTAAGTTCTGGAAGGACTATATTCGGATCCTCGATGAATAAAATTTTAACCCCAAGAGCCAGTCTGGAGCAGTTCGCGAACAAATCTTTGCTAATAGTGGACGATGACGATCCATTTAGAAACAGGCTTTCAAAAGCTATGGAAAATAAAGGCTTTTCTGTTGCCTCAGCTTCTAGTGTTGCTGAAGCAAACCAAAAAGTTAAGCTCTTAGCTCCAACTTTTGCCATTATAGACCTTAGATTGAACGACGGAAGCGGTCTAGATGTCGTTAAAGAGATCCACAAAGTAAAAGCTGACAGCAGAATTATAGTTTTAACGGGCTATGGAAACATTCCAACGGCCGTTGCGGCAGTCAAAGCAGGGGCCCTAGACTACCTGGCAAAACCAGCGGATGCAGAGGACCTAGAGGCAGCTTTACTGGCAGATAAAGATAAGAAAGCAACTCCGCCAGAGAATCCGATGTCGGCTGATAGAGTAAAATGGGAACATATCCAAAGAGTTTTTGAATTATGTGACAGAAATGTTTCTGAGACGGCTAGAAGGCTAAAGATGCATAGAAGAACTCTTCAAAGAATACTTTCGAAAAGATCTCCAAAATAACTAATTATTCTTACAAGACCTAAAGTAGGTATTTTGTATAAATATTCTTTTATTTGGGCCTGTTATTAAGTGATCTATTTTAAATAGATTATTATTTATTACTCTTAAATATGTTTTGTAAGTATCTTTTTTGCAAAAGTGCCAAGAAACAAGATTCTCTTTTAAGTTGTTATTAAATTTTTGATAAATTTTATTTTTTTTCTCACCCAGCAAAAAATAGAATTCTATAAAGTTTTTATTCTCGGCAATATCAAATTTTTGATATCCAGATATTGTATTATTATTACCTTTTTTGTGAATTAGGCTTTTTTCTTCATAATGAAATTTATTTAATCTTTTAGATTTTAAAGACACAAAACCTTCACCTAAAAAGCCATTTGATATTTTTTTTTTTAAATACCAAGAACCCAAAAGGTTTTTGAACATTTATAATTAGATATTAAGAATTTAAGATTTTAAATGTTTTTTAAACTTAAAAATATGTGGAATTAACAATGCAAGCAAAGTTATTTTAAATAATTC
>Ga0209084_1001550_pt1 | contig 19049 bp, 14 predicted proteins | sample C_130820_MF_Meta_FD_187309 | JGI IMG/M metagenome (GOLD analysis project Ga0209084, IMG submission 187309) | Freshwater microbial communities from Lake Croche, Canada to study carbon cycling - C_130820_MF_MetaG (SPAdes) (version 2) | ecosystem: Environmental > Aquatic > Freshwater > Lake...
TATCGCCCAGTTACCGCAGCCGTGTGCGCCAGCACAGTGCCCTGGCCGGCGTCACCGATGGCGCGCGCCGCGCTGCCGTAGGTCAGGCGGGCAAGCTGATCACCGAACTGCCGCGCCTGTGGATGGGCCGACCGGTGGCCGCAAGCTGGACGGGCGATGAGCACATTCACGCAGCTTTCGCCAGGGGCCGGGGCTTGATGTTTTTGACACCGCATTTGGGCAGTTTCGAGGCCGCCGCGATCGCCTATGCGGCTGATTTTGGACAAACGCTGCAACCCATGACGGTGCTGTTTCGCCCGCCGCGCAAGTCCTGGCTGCGCGCGGTGGTGGCGGCCGCGCGCACCCGGCCGGGCTTGCAAAGTGCACCTACCACCGGGGCTGGTGTGCGCGCCATGGTGCGGGCCTTGCAGCGTGGCCAATGCGTGGCCATCTTGCCCGACCAAGTGCCGCCCAAGGGGCTGGGCATCTGGACTCCGTTTTTCGGGCAAGAGGCCTACACCATGACCTTGTCGGTGCGTCTTGCCACCCAATGCGATGCCACCGTATTGCTCGCCTGGGGCGAGCGCCTGCCATGGGGCCGGGGCTTTGTGGTGCATGTGCAGCCGCTCTCGGGCCTTTTGACGGGTGACACCGCCGCCGATGTGGCCTTGGTCAACCGTGATATGGAAGCGCTGATCCAGCGCCATCCGCAGCAATACCTGTGGGGCTACGCCCGCTACAAGCAGCCGCGTGATGAAACGTAATTTGGTGCATTTTTTGTTGTGGCTCACCGTGCAGTTGGGCCGCTTGCCCTTGCCGCTGTTGCGCCGTGTGGGCTGGGCGCTGGGCTGGCTGCTGTACCTGCTGCTGGCCAAGCGCCGCCGGGTGGTGCATATCAACTTGACGCTGTGCTTCCCGCACTGGAGCGCGCAACAGCGCTTGCGCACCGCGCGCCGGGTGTTTGTGCTTTTCGCACAAAGTTGGCTCGACCGGGGCTGGATGTGGCACGGCGACGAGGCCTTGCTGCGCCAGCGCATCCGCTTGGCCGGTGCCGTAGACGAGCTGGCCGGCGAGGCCCCGACCCTGATTTTTGTCCCCCATTTCATGGGCATGGAAGCCGTCTGGACGGGGTTGACTCAGCAAACGCCGCGCCACTACACCACCGTCTATGCCGCGCAAAACGATCCGTTGGTCGACGCTTGGATCTTGCGCGGCCGACGCCGTTTTCCCAACGGACGGCCCTTTGACCGCAAAGACAGCTTCAAGCCGGTGCTGGTGGCCTTGCGCGCGGGCGAACCGCTATGCCTGCTGCCCGATATGAATTACGAGCCGCTCGATTCGTTTTTCGTGCCTTTTTATGGCGTGCAAGCGGCCACGCTGCCCTCGCTCTCGCGGGTGGCCAAGATGGGCCGCGCCAAGGTAATCGCCATGGTCTCGCGCCTGACGCCCGAGGGCTACGAGGTACAGGTCTACCCGCGCTGGACCGACTTTCCGAGTGATGATGTGCCGGCCGACACCGCGCGTATGAACCAAGAGCTGCAGCACTACATCGACCAGGACCCGGCCCAGTACTACTGGGTGCACAAGCGCTTTAAAGACCTGCCCGCCGGGCAAACGCCGCCTTATTGAGGCGCGGGCGCTTGGGCGGCGTCAGGGGCACCGGGGGTGTCCAGCGTCGCGCCCGTGGAGGGCGAAGCCAGGCTGGCACCAGTCGCGCCGGCCGCGCCAGCCGGGTGCGCCCAGTCCCACAACAGTGTGGCCACGTCCTCCAAGCCGGTGCGCTTGGTGGCAGAGAAAAGCCGTACCTGGCCGCCGCCGGCCTGCAGTTTGGCGATGGACAGGGCTTTAGCGCCCTCGCTGCGGGTCAGTTTGTCGGCCTTGGTCAGGATGACCAGAAACTTCAGGCCTTCTTCCACGCGCGGGCGGATCACATCGAGCAAGATCTCATCGAGCTCGGTCATGCCGTGGCGCGGGTCGCACATCAGCACAATGCCTTGCAGGTTGCTGCGGCTGACCAGGTAATTGGCCATCACCTGCTGCCAGCGGATCTTGTCTTGCTTGGGCACGGCGGCATAGCCGTAGCCGGGCAAGTCGGTCAAAACCGCATCGGTGGCGCCCTGTTTTCCCAGTGCAAACAAATTGATGTGCTGGGTGCGCCCGGGCCGTTTAGAGGCAAAAGCGAGCTGCTTTTGCTGCGTCAAGGTGTTGATACAGGTCGATTTGCCGGCGTTGGAGCGCCCCACAAACGCGATTTCGGGGACATCGAGTTCGGGCAGAAAGTGCAGCTGCGGCGCCGTGGTCAAAAAGCGCGCGGTGTGCAGCCAGCCCAAAGCGGTGACGGCGGCGCTTTTGGCGCTGTCCTTGGCAGGGGCAGATTTTGGCTTGGAGGGGGAAGTCATGCTGTTATGGTTGTTATGGCGGGCAAGTCCCGTGTCGCATTGTAGAATGACGGTGTTTTTGCCCACCCGAAGAAGCACCGCATCATGAAGTCGATTGCCCCCTTGTTCCTCGTCGCAGCCATGGCCGCCAGCGTATTTAACGCCTCGGCCAATACGCCGGCCCCCGCGCCCGCCGCCAAAGCCGCCAAGCCCGATTTGGCCAAAGGCGAAGCCAGTTTTGGCGCCGTTTGCGCCGCCTGCCATGGTGCTGACGGTAACTCGGGCACCCCGGCTTACCCCAAACTGGCCCAGCAGCACCCCGAGTACCTGGTCAAGCAGTTGCAAGAATTCAAATCTGGCAAGCGGGCTAACGCGGTGATGTCGGGCTTTGCCTCGACGCTGTCCGACGATGACATGCGCAACATCGCGTTTTGGGTCGGCAGCAAAGCCGCCAAGCCCGGTTTTGCGAAGGACAAAGAGTTGGTTGCCCTGGGCGAGAAGATTTACCGTGGCGGCATCGCCGACCGCCAGGTGCCGGCCTGTGCCGGTTGCCACAGCCCCAATGGTGCGGGCCTGCCCATCCAATACCCCCGCATTGGCGGCCAGCACGCCGAGTACGCTGCGGCGCAGCTGACCGCGTTTCGGGACGGCGTGCGCAAAAACAGCCTGCAAATGAACCAAATCGCGGCCAAGCTCAACGACCGTGAAATCAAGGCCTTGGCTGATTACGTCGCTGGCCTGCACTGAGTCGGCCGCCTCTTGGGCATCCTTTTAGGTCATTAGACGCTTCCGGTAGCCAGTCTTTTCCAATGGCTTTTCTCAAACCCGGGGGCCCCATGCATCCTCAACCATCCGAAATTACACCGCGCGCGCTGGTAGAAAACCGGCGCCAGGCGGTCCAGCATCTGCTGCTGGGCGCAGGCGCGCTGACCGCTCCTTCTTGGGCCACGGGCCAGACACAGGCGCCCGGCAAGTTAACGCCCTTGGCCCACAAACCCAGCCAGGTCCCCGGCGCCCAGGCCCTGGACAAGCCCAGCGCCTACCAGGATGCCGCGGGCTACAACAATTTCTACGAATTCGGCACCGATAAATCCGATCCGGCGGCCAACGCCCACACGCTCAAGACCACGCCCTGGACGGTGGATATCGAAGGACTGGTCAAGAAGCCCGGGCGCTGGGCGCTTGAGGATTTGATGGCCCTGAGCGCCATGGAAGAGCGCATCTACCGGCTGCGCTGCGTCGAGGGCTGGTCCATGGTCATTCCCTGGGTAGGCTTTTCGCTGGCTGAGCTGATTCGCAAAGTCGAGCCCCTGGGCAACGCCAAGTTCGTCGAATTTGTGAGCCTGGCCGACCCCAAGACCATGCCTTTTGTCGGCAGCCGCATGCTGCAATGGCCTTACACCGAAGGGCTGCGTCTGGACGAGGCCCTGCATCCCTTGACCTTGCTGGCTTTTGGCATGTACGGCGAAGTGCTGCCCAAGCAAAATGGCGCGCCGCTGCGTCTGGTGGTGCCCTGGAAATACGGCTTTAAGAGCGCCAAGAGCATCGTCAAAATCCGCTTTACCGAAAAGCAACCGGCCACTGCCTGGAACCAGGCTGCGCCCCAGGAGTACGGTTTTTACTCCAACGTCAACCCGGCGGTGGACCATCCGCGCTGGAGCCAGGCCACCGAGCGCCGTCTGGGCGAGGACGGCTTGCTCGCCAAACGGCGCAAAACGCTGCCCTTTAACGGCTACGAGGCGCAGGTAGCCGCCCTGTACGCCGGCATGGATCTCAAAAAATACTACTGAGCGCCTCGGTGATTGCTGCCCCCAGCGTGAACGCATGGTTGGCCGGGCGCTGGGCCAAGCCTGTGCTCTTTGGCCTGGCCTTGTTACCTTTGGCCTATCTGCTGGGCGCCGCTTACCTGGACCAACTGGGCGCCAACCCGGCCGAAGCGCTGGTGCGTGGCAGTGGCGACTGGACGCTGCGCATGCTGTGCGTCGCTTTGCTGGTCACACCACTGCGCCAGGCGCTGCATTGGCCGTCCTTGGCCCGCATGCGGCGCATGTTCGGGCTGTTTGTGTTCTTCTACGCCCTGCTGCACTTTGCCGCCTACGCCTGGCTGGACCAGGGCGCGGATTGGGTCGATATCAGCGCTGATATCGCTAAGCGGCCATTTATCTTGGTCGGTGTGAGTGCGCTTTTTCTGCTGGTGCCCCTGGCGGCGACTTCGTTCAATGCTGCGCAACGCTGGCTGGGCGCGGCGCGATGGCGGGCTTTGCACCGGGCGGTGTACCTGGTGGCGGTACTGGCGGTGCTGCATTTTTTCTGGATGCGCGCCGGCAAGCGCAACTTTGCCGAGGTGGCGGTCTACGCCAGCGTGCTGGCTGCTTTGCTGGCTTGGCGCGTGCGCGAGGCCCTCAGGCGGCGAGCGTCTCGTCCCGGAACAGGTCGCTGATCTGCTCGCGCGGGCGGATGAGTGTGGCGCTCGCGCCATCGACCAACAACTCGGCCGGGCGCGGGCGCGAGTTGTAGTTGCTCGACATGCTCATGCAATAAGCGCCGGCCGACATCACGGCCAGTACATCACCTGCGCGCGCGGCCAGGTTGCGGTCTTTGCCGATCCAGTCCCCACTTTCGCATACGGGGCCGACCACATCGCACAGCAGCGCGGGCGCGCCGGCTGCGGTCTGCACCAGCGGCACGATGCCATGAAAAGCCTGGTACATGGCCGGGCGCGGCAAGTCGTTCATGGCGGCGTCGACGATGCAAAAGTTTTTTTGCTCGCCCGGTTTCATAAACAGCACTTCGGTCAGGCACACGCCCGCGTTGCCTACCAAGGAGCGGCCCGGCTCGATCATCAGGGTGTGGTTTTGCAGGCCGCGCGCATCGATTTTTTGCAGCAGCTTGGCCCACAGCGCGTCGGCCCGGGGCGGCTCCTCTGCCTGGTATTGGATGCCCAGGCCGCCGCCAAAATCGATGTGCTCCAGAGCAATGCCACTGGCGGCGATGGCCTCGACCAGGTCCAGCATGCGGTCCAGCGCGTCCAGGTAGGGCGCCTCCTCGGTGATTTGCGAGCCGATGTGGCAATCAATGCCCACCACCTTCAGGCCTGGCAGCTGCGCCGCGCGCTGGTAGGTGGCCAGCGTGCGCTCATGGGCGATGCCGAATTTGTTGCCCTTGAGGCCCGTGGAAATATAGGGGTGGGTTTTGGGGTCCACGTTGGGGTTGACGCGGATGCTGATGGGCGCGCGCAGGCCTTCTTGCAGCGCGACTTCGTTGAGGACGTCGATCTCGGCCTCGCTCTCGACGTTAAAGCAGCCGATACCGGCGTGCAAGGCGCTGCGCATTTCGGCGCGCGTTTTGCCCACGCCCGAGAAAATCACCTTGGCCACGTCGCCGCCCGCCGCCTGTACGCGGGCCAGCTCGCCAATGGAGACGATGTCAAAGCCGCAACCCGCGCGGGCAAACACCTGCAGCACGGCCAGCGAGGAGTTGGCCTTCATGGCGTAGCAAATCTGGGATTTACGTCCTGCAAAGCCGGCCTGGTAGGCGGCCAGCGCAGCCAGCATGGAGGCCTTGGAGTACACAAACAAGGGCGTGCCGTGTTCGCGGGCCAGATCGGACAGGCGCAGCTGCTCCACCATCAGCTGCCCGTCCTGGTAGTGAAAAGCGGGTGCGCCGGGCAGGGTTGTATTCATAAGACGGTGCGGCCCTGGGGCCAATGCGTTAAGGTTAGGCTTGCAAGCGGGGCGCTGTGCGTGGCTGCTGCGTCAGCCAGCGTGGTTTTGGGCGGCAGGTACAAAGGCCCCGACTGCCCGCAGGCGCACAGCCCCAGTGCTGCCAGGACTGCCGCGAGGACCGCGCGCAGGTGTTTTTGGGGTTTCAACATGGTGAAATTGTAATGACCGACCAGGAGTTCATGGACCGCGCCGAATCTTTGCTGCATGCCATCGAGCAGTGCTGCGACCGCATCAACGACCAGGGCGAGGTCGATATCGACAACCAGCGCGTTGGCGCCATGGTCACCCTCGTGTGGCCCAACCGCAGCCAGATCATCGTCAACCTGCAAAAGCCCTTGCACGAGGTGTGGATGGCGGCGCGCTCGGGCGGCTACCATTTTTGCTGGCGCGAGGGCCAGTGGCAGGACACCAAAGGGCAGGGGGAGTTTTTTGACCTGCTCAGCCGTGACGCCAGTGCGCAGGCCGGGCAGGCGCTGCGCTTTGCGCCCTGATTAATTGCGGAACAAATCCAGGATAGAGCGCTGTTCTTCGGCCGAGGTGGCAGAGCGCGGGGCGGGCGCTGTGCCACTTTTCTCGCCGCCGACCGCGCCTATGCCGCTGCCCTTGGCGAATTCTTCGTAGTACCACTCGTTGTTGATGTGCACCACGCCCTCGGGCGGTTCGGGCTCCATCACCGGCACATTTTTGAGCGCCGTTTCCATAAAGCTGATCCATACCGGCAGGCTCAGCCCGCCGCCGGTTTCTTTGTCGCCGAGTTTGCGAGGTGTGTCATAGCCGATCCAGGTGACCGCTGTCAGCGTGGGCTGGTAGCCGGCAAACCAGGCGTCCATCGAGTCGTTGGTGGTACCGGTTTTGCCGTAAATATCGGGCCGCTTCAGTGTGGCTTGCGCGCGTGCGGCCGTGCCCGAGCGCGTCACTTCTTGCAGCAAACTGCTCATCATGAAAGCATTGCGCGGCTCGATGGCGGTGTCTGATTCGGTGCGCGGCGGGCTGCTCGCCTCGAGCAGGACTTTGCCGCGCTGCTCGCTTACGCGGGTGATCAGCCAGGGCCGCACGCGGTAGCCGCCGTTGGCAAACACCGAGTAGGCAGTCGCCATTTGCATGGGCGTGACCGAGCCGGCACCCAGCGCCATGGTCAGGTAGGGCGGGTGTTTCTCGGCATCAAAACCAAAGCGGCTGATCCACTCTTGCGCGTACTGGGTGCCAATGGAATTGAGGATCTGGATAGAGATCATGTTTTTCGACTTGGCCAGCGCTTTGCGCAAGCTCATGGGGCCTTCAAACGTACCGTCGTAGTTTTTTGGTTCCCATGGCTGGCCGCCAGTGGTGCCGGCATCAAAGAACAAGGGCATGTCGTTGATGACGGTCGATGGCGTGAAGCCTTTCTCCAGCGCGGCCGAATAGATAAAGGGCTTAAAGCTTGAGCCGGGCTGGCGCCAGGCCTGCGTGACGTGGTTGAACTTGTTTTTGGCAAAGTCAAAGCCGCCCACCAGCGCTTTGATGGCGCCGTCACGCGGGTCCAACGCGACAAACGCGCCTTCTACCTCGGGCAATTGGGTGATTTCCCAGCCGCCTTTGGCAGTGCGCGCCACGCGGATGATGGCACCAGGGCGGATGCGGATATTGGGCGCCGCTTTGTCGGATAAGCCCGATTGCGCGGGCTTGAGGCCCTCGCCGGTAATTTCCAGTACTTCGCCCCCCGTACGCTGGGCGATGACGCGCTTAGCCTCGGCCTGAATGACCACGGCCGAGAGCACGTCGCCGTTGTCGGGGCGCTCGTCCAGGGCCTCGTCGATGGCGTCTTCCATTTCCTGCGCCTCGGTGGGCAGCGTCAGGAATTTTTCGGGCCCCCGGTAAACCTGGCGGCGCTCAAAGTCCATGATGCCGCGGCGCAAAGCCTTGTAAGCCGCCTCTTGCTGGGCACCCACCAGCGTGGTGATGACGTCAAGGCCCCTGGTGTAAGTGGCTTCGCCGTACTGGTCGTACATCAGTTGGCGCACCATCTCGGCCACATATTCGGAGTGCACCTGGGGCCGGTTGGCGGCCGTGCGCACCTGTAAGACCTGGGCTTTGGCGCTTTGGGCCTCCTCAGCAGTGATAAAGCCGTTTTCCAGCATGCGCTCGATGATGTACTGCTGGCGGATGCGGGCGCGGCGCGGGTTTTTGATCGGGTTGTAGGCCGAGGGCGCTTTGGGCAGGCCAGCCAACATCGCCGCCTCGGCGATGGTGATGTCCTTGAGCGGTTTGCCAAAGTAGGTTTCGCAGGCAGCGGCAAAGCCGTAGGACCGGTTGCCCAGGAAGATCTGGTTCATGTAGATTTCGAGAATCTGGTCTTTGGTGAGGTTGTGCTCGAGCTTGAAGGTGAGCAATACCTCGTAAACCTTGCGCGTAAAGGTCTTCTCCGAGGACAAATATACATTGCGCGCCACCTGCATGGTGATGGTCGAGGCGCCTTGGCTCTTGGAGCGGCCCACGTTGGCCGCCGCCGCCCGGATCATGCCCAGGTAGTCGACGCCGCCGTGCTGGAAAAAGCGGGCGTCTTCGATGGCCAGGATGGCGTTTTTCATCACCGCTGGTATTTCTTCAATAGGTGTGAGCGTGCGGTGCTCTTCGCCAAATTCCCCGATCAACTCACCTTCAGCCGAAAAAATGCGCAGGGGGAGCTTGGGGTGGTAGTCCTCCAAATCGGAAATATCAGGCAAATTGGGGTAGGCCATGGCCATCACGATAGCCACAAGGATCACACCCGATGCCAGCGCTGCGGTCAACAGACCTAAAAGCACCAGCGCGATGCGTCCCATCCAACCCCATACCGTGCGTGCGGGGGCAGATTTTGGGGGCTTGGGTTCAGGAGTGGCGGCAGGCGTCTCAGACATACATCGAGCAGTAGAAAAGCACAATTGTCGCCGCAACAGACCCGACCCCAGCACCGCGGCCCTAGAACACCGCTAAGGCAAACCCCGATGCCACCCCCATCAAGGCGGCCTCGGTGCGCAATGCAATTGGTATTAATTACTAAATTTAATGGTACTATTGGTAATCATCGCGGAAAAACTATCAAAATCACGACATTTAGGGCGGTAATTAATGGATTTGAAATCCTTGTTCAAGCGCGGACCGGAGGAAATTCTGGGTATTGATCTCAGTTCCTGGGGTATCAAGGCCGTCGGATTGGGCGGGACAGCCCAAAGCCCAGTGCTTGAAACCCTTGCCAGTGAGCCGCTTGCCGCAGGTTGCATCGGCGATGCAGGCATCGAAAAAATGGACGATGTCGCCAACGCCTTGCGCGCCCTGCTGGCTAAACACAGGATCAAAACCAAAAACGTCGCTTTGGCGCTCCCGTCCGCCGCAGTGATTACCAAGAAGATCACCATCCGTGCCGATTTGCAAGGCTTGGAGCTCGAAGACCAAGTCGAGACAGAGGCGCGCCAATACATCCCCTTTCCCCTGGAGGATGTGCGCCTTGATTTTTGCCAGATCGGCCCCAATGCCTTGCGCGACGATTTGGCCGATGTACTGATCGCTGCGGCGCGGCGCGAGCGCGTGGAAAGCCTGCAAGAGTTGGCTGATATGGCCGATTTGGTTCCGGTGGTGGTGGACGTGCAGTCCTACGCGCTGCAAAGCGCGATGGAGCGACTTGTCGCCCTGCAATTTCAAGATAAAAAAGACCTTTTGTGCGCCTTATTCAAAATCGGCGCGAGTCGCACGGTCTTGCAGGTCTCGCGCGGTCACGAGATTGTCTATGAGCGCGACCAGGGTGTGGGTGGCGAGCAACTAACGCAGCGCATTGCCGAGCATTACGGTTACTCACAATCGGACGCCGAAAAACGCAAACAGGCTGGGAATTTGCCCCAGGACTATGAATCGGCCGTCCTCGCCCCTTTTGTGGGAAGCATGGTGCAAGTGTTTGAGCGTGGCACCCATCTGTTCTTCAACAGCACGGCATTTAATAAGCTCGATCAGGTCTTTCTGGCTGGCGGTGGTGCGCTGGTAGGTGGCTTGGCGGCGTCGATTTCGAGTGCTTTGCAGGCGCCGTGCAGCATCGTCAATCCCTTTGAGGGCATGACGCTAGGCGCCAGTTTTCGTAAACAAGAAAGCCTGCAAAGCGCGCCCATGTATTTGGGCGCTTGTGGATTGGCATTGCGGCGCTTTCAAGCATGATTCGTCTCAACCTGCTGCCGCACCGCGAGGCCGAGCGCAAGCGTCAGCAAGAGCAGTTCAATGCGGCCGTCGTCTTGGCCGTCATCGTCGGTGGAATTATTGCTTTCCTGATTTATGGCGCCTTGGTCGCAGCCATCGAGGTCGAGCACGAAAATGTCGCGGTGCTCGAAGGCGAGATCAAAGTTCTCGAAAACGAAATCAAAGAAATCAAAGACTTGGAGGCGCAAATCGCCGCTTTGCAAGCACGCCAGCGCGCGGTCGAGGATATCCAGGCAGACCGCAATTCACCCGTGCGCATGCTCACCGAACTCTCGGCCAATTTACCCAAAGGCGTGATGCTGACCAAACTGAACCAAAAGGATTTAGATTTGGTGCTCGAAGGTTCGGCTGAATCGAATGAAAAAGTCGCCGAATTCATGAACAACCTGGGCCGGCCTGAAGGTTGGTTTGTGCGCCCGGAGTTGGTGGAAATTACCTCTGAAATTCAGACCATGGCCTCCAAAGAGCAGGTCAAGGTGTTCAAGTTCAGCTTGAAAGTCGCCTTGCTCAGGTCCCAGGCGGCTGAGCGGCCCGCCTCAGCCGCGCCCGCGCCCTCGACCCCCGTGGCAACCAATCCCGCTGCGCGTGTTGGATCTGCCGCCCTAGCGGCCAGTGGCAACTGAGCCCATTTCAATAAGTATTTCACTATGGCCCAAGCTTCAAGCGCACGCATAGACTACAAAGCGCGGGCCGCTGCGCTGGCCCTGCAATTTCGGGGACTTGACCCGCGCAATCCGCCAAGCTGGCCCGTGCTGCCGCGCGTGCTGTTACTGGTAGCGGTCAGCATCGCGGTAGTCGGCGTTCTTTGGTATTTCCCCCTCAGTGATTTTGCGAACGATCTGGAACAGGCCCATGCCCAGGAGGCCAAGCTGCGCGAGGATTTTTCGGACAAATTACGCAAAGCAGCGAGTCTGAAACTACTTAAAAAGCAGCGCGATGAAGTGGCCGAGACGGTCGAAGGCCTGGAGAAATTGCTGCCCAACAAAGCCGAAATGGCCGGATTGTTGTCCGCTGTGAATCAGGCGGGCGTGGGACGGGACCTGCAGTTCGAGCTATTCCGGCCGGGCCCTTCTACTTTGAAGACCTATTACGCCATTATTCCGGTCAGCATCCGGGTGGTGGGTGGTTATCATCATTTTGCGAGTTTTGCGGCCGATGTGGCGCAGTTGCCGCGTATCGTGACCTTGAGCAATATCGCGGTGCAGCCCAAGGCGGAGGGCGTATTGGCCTTTGAGGCAACGGTTAAAACTTACCGCTATCTTGATGCCGCAGAAGTTGTCGCCCAAAAAGCCGCCAGCGCGCCAGGGGCCCCTAAATGAACGGCCTGCCTTGGCTGACTTTAGCGGCTCTTGGTGTGGCGCTGGCGGGCTGCGGCCCATCGACCCAGGAGCAGTTACGCACCTGGCTGGCCGAGCAGCGCGCTGCGGTCATTCCAGGCATCAAAAAAATACCGACGCCACGCCCTTTTGAGCACTTGGAGTACGAAAGCCAAGGAAAGATCGACCCCTTCTCAAAAACGAATTACTTCAAAGAAATAGTGGTCGCCAGCCCAGTGCCTCGGCCTGCGGGTTTGGAGGCCGAGCGCGGGCACATCAAGCAGTTGCTTGAGGGATTTTCGCTGGAGTCCATTACTTTTGTCGGTACCTTGGCCAAGGACGGCAAGCGCATCGCTTTGGTGCGTGCCAACGGCATGCTGCACCAGGTGGCGCTGGGCTCGTACATGGGCCAGAACCTGGGCAAGGTGACCCGCCTGGATGAGAACGGCCTGAAGTTGCGCGAACTCACGCTGGACGCCAATGGCCATTGGATAGAGCGCAGTGTAGAACTCAAATTGCAGGAAGTAAGCAAATGACGCACATCTCTTTTCGGACATTCACCCTCGTTCGTGCTTTGCTTGCTTGGACGGTGTCCTTGTGCGCATCGCTGGCGCTGGCCCAAAACGCAGTGGTCGCCATTACCGGTTCGCGCGATGGCGGGCAGGAGCAGGTCCGTATTGATTTTGCAAATGCCTTGACGGCGCTACCCAAAACCTTTGCCACCCAAAACCCGGCGCGTATTGCGTTGGACTTTCCCGGCGTGGGCAGTGCCATGGGCATGGGACGCGTGGCGCTGGCACAGGTGCTGGTCGATTCAGCCCTTGTCGCGCAGTCGGACGAGCGCAGCCGCGTGGTGCTGAACTTGCGCCGTCCTGCCAACTACCGTCTGGCACTGGCCGACAAGTCGCTCTTGATTACCTTAGAGTCCATAGTGAGTGAGGAGACGCCCTTGGTGCGCGCCCCGGTTTCCGGGAGTGCAGACTTGGCCGCGCGTGCGCCCAGCGAACCCTTGAGCAATATCGAGTTTCAGCGTTCTAGTGACGGGGCGGGGCGCATTATTGTGAGCCTGCCCAACAGCAGTGTGGCAGCAGACATCAAGGCCATCGGCACCAACCTGGTGGTAGATTTCAGCAATGTCAGCCTGCCCGAGCGCTTGCGCAAGCGCCTGGAGGTCATCGACTTTGCCACGCCGGTACAAACCATCAGCACGAGCACCGTAGGCGATAGGGTCCGGATGCTGATCTCGCCCCAGGGTGCGTGGGAGCACACCGCGTACCAGACCGATCGACAACTGGTCATCGACATCAAGGCCTATAAGCCGGATACCAAAAAGTTGTCCCAGGGCGAGGGGTTCAATGGCGAAAAGCTCTCGCTCAACTTCCAAAATATCGATGTCCGCCAGGTCTTGCAGGTCATTGCAGACTTCACCAAATTCAACGTTGTCACGTCCGATTCGGTAACTGGAAGCGTGACGTTGCGGGTGCAAAACGTGCCTTGGGACCAGGTCTTAGAGATTATTTTGCGCAGCAAAGGTTTGGCCGTGCGCAAAAACGGCAATGTGCTGTGGGTGGCACCCAAGGAAGAAATTGCCGCTAAGGAAAAAGCGGATTACGAGTCCCAAGCCTCCAGCGAAAGCCTGGAGCCCTTGCGCACCCAGTCGTTCCAGCTCAATTACGCCAAGGCCAGTGACATCGCGCCGCAACTGACCGCAGGCGGCGGTGCGGCCAGTCCGGCGCCCACGGGCGGCGGCGCCAGCGCCAGCGCCGGTGCCGCGCCGGGTGGAAGGCTCCTTAGCAACCGGGGCAGCGCCTTTGCCGAACCGCGGACCAATCAGCTTTTTGTCACCGACATCGCCTCCAAGCTAGACCAGGTGCGTCAAATGCTCGAAAAAATCGACGTGCGCCAGGTGCTGATCGAAGCGCGCATTGTGGAGGCGACCAACGACTTCGGAAAATCGCTTGGCGTCAAGCTCGGCGGCGTCGATATGCGGGCCCAGCAAGGGGGCAACGGAGGCTATTCAATCGGCGGCGAAAACCGGGTTGCCTTTGGCACCAGCTACGCCAACGCCGTATCCTCCTCCACCGGGGGAACGGTCGACACCAGCGGCAGCTTTGTCAATATGCCCGCAGTAGGCCAAGGCGGCTTTGCGCCGGCCAGTTTGGCGATGACGATTTTCAGTGCCGCTTCCAATCGCTTGATGGCATTGGAAATCTCGGCGCTGGAATCGGATGGCACGGGCAAGGTGATTTCCAGCCCGCGCATCACATCGTTTGACAAAGTGAAAAGCCTGATAGAGCAGGGCACCGAAGTACCTTACCAAATGGCGACCAGCAGCGGGGCCACGGCGGTGAGCTTTCGCAAAGCCGTGCTCAAACTGGAAGTCACTCCGCAAATTACCCCCGACGGAAATATCAGCCTAGAAGTGGATGTCAGCAAAGACAGCGTGGGCAGCGTGACCGCGGCCGGCCCCACCATCAATACCAAGCACATCCAGACCAAGGTGTTGGTGGAAAACGGTGGCACGGTGGTGATCGGTGGAATTTATGAGCAAAACGATACACAAAACGTGACGCAGGTACCATTTTTTGGCGATCTGCCCGTGGTAGGTGCGCTATTTAAAAACCGCTCTACGCTGGTCAAGAAAACCGAATTGCTCGTGTTTTTAACGCCTAAGCTGATTTCGGAAGCAACGGCAGCGCGGTAAATCGCCGCCCATATTTTTAAGGTGCTTGGGAGAGGGATGATGAAATTACTTCAAATAATCTGCGGGGCTGTATTGGCGCTTGCGCTGGGCGCTTGTGGTGGGGGCGGAGGCAGTCCCGGCAAGCCGATGGGGTCTGCAAGCAATGCCTCTACCGATTCCAGCGCATCATTGCCCAATGGGTCGATTACTTTGGCGGTACTCGATAGTGCGGGTGCATCGGTGACCAAAGTCACCTTTGCCGGACAAACGTTGCAAGCAACCTATCTCAACGCCTCGGGTGCGCCGATCAAAGGTGCACGGATTGCTTTTTCAGTGACTTCGGGGACGGGGGTGGTATTGGGCGGCGACTCGGCGCTAACGAATGAGTCCGGCGTTGCAACCCTGCCGGTGCGTTCCGGTGGATCGTCTGTCGCCGGTGTCGCTACCGTATCTGCCACAGCGGACAGCATTACGTCCTCGGTGAATTTTGTGCTCTCGCCGGAGGGCAGCGATGTGCTGTCCATGTCTTTGGTTACCGCCAGTGGCGCAGCCACCAGCAATGTGAATTTTGGTGGTGGGCAAAAAATTCGTGCTGTCTATACCAACGCCAACGGAACCCCTTTAGCCGGGCGGGTGGTGAATTTTGCGATTAGCTTCGGGTCGGGTGCGGTGCTCGGTTCAGGCTCTGCGCTCACCGATGCCTCGGGCGTAGCATTTATTGGCGTAGACGCCACCGACGCGAAAGTGTCGGGAGCTGTTACGGTCACTGCCAGCAATGCATCTGCCACTGGCCTGCTCAATTTCCGGATTGTGGGCGGAGGCTCTTCGACCCTCAGTCTCTTTTTAGTTGATGCGGCGGGCAACCCAACTACTTCAACTGGTTACCAAACTGGCCAACGCATCCGCGCTTTGTACCGCGACGAGACCGGAAACCCTATCGCCAATGCCACGGTGAGCTTTTCGGTAAGCAAAGGGGTCGATGGCGCCAAACTGGCAGTTTCATCGGCCTTGACGGACGCTAATGGGGTGGCGTATGTGGGCATTAGCTCTACCGGACCCACCGCTGCGGGCGCTGCCACGGTCAATGCAACGGCTGGCAGTAGCAGTAGCAATATCGATTTTGCGGTGACTGCCGAGGGCAGTCCAACTTTGACCCTGGTGCTGGAGAACTCGGCCAGTGGAAGTGTTCCGACCGTGAGTTATGGCGGCGGTCAGCGCATCCGCGCGCTGTACTTGTCTGCCGCAGGTACACCTATCGTCAACGCCCTGGTCAAGTTTTCCACGGGCGGCTCCACCGATTTCACGGTGGTCAGCGCAGCCATTACCGACGCCAGGGGCTTTGCGTATGCCGACGTCGCGCCCGTCAGCGCCACGACCGTCGGCGGGGCAACGGTACAAGCCTTTGTGGGCACGGTCGTGGGCATGCTCAATGTTTCCGTAAAGACCAAGGCCGCCGGGCTGAACAAGCTGACGCTCTCGGTGGTCGATAAAAATCGCGTGGCGCTTGCTTCGCCGGCGATCAGTTACAACGGGGGGCAGCTTATCCGCGCGGTGTATATCGATAGCGAGGGAAACCCCGTCGCAAATACGACGGTGAGTTTTGTGGTGACCAAGGGTGCAGCGGGCATGACACTGCAAAGGAGCTCGGGCCTAAGCGATGCCGACGGTACCGTGTATGTCGCGATCAATCCGGTAGACCCCACGGTATCTGGCGCGGCAACGGTCAGCGCTACGGCGGTCAATGCAAGCAGTACGGTGGATTTTGCAGTGAATGCCCAGGGCAGCCCCACCCTGACCTTGACACTGGAAAACTCGGCCAACGCCATCGTTCCGACGGTCAGCTTTGGCGGCGGGCAGCGCATCAAGGCGGTTTATCGGGCGGCCGATGGCAGCCCCATCGCCAACGCGGTGGTCAAGTATTCGAGCTCTTCGGCGACCGATCTGGTCATTGTCAGTTCCGCCTTGACAAACGACAAAGGAGAGGCCTTCATCGACGTGAGCCCTGCAAACGCCTCTACGGCCGCGGCCGTAACGGTGACTGGCTGGGTGAGCAATGTGGCGGCCATACTCAACGTGTCTATCAAGACGCCGGTACAAGTGCCCAATGTCCTGGCCTTGGAACTCTCCGATGTCAACGGCGTCCAAAAGTCTTCCGCGTTGAAGTTTGGCGCAAATCAGCTGCTGCGGTTTAGCTACAAAAAAGGCGATGGCAGCCCGATCGCGGGTGTGCGGGTGACCTTCGCCGTCACAGCGGGGCCTACCTTGGCGTCTTTGCAAGCAGATTCAGCCTTAACCGGGGCGGATGGAATCGCGACGGTAGGCATCAACTCCAGCAGTGCGGTAGCCGTTGGCGCCGCCACCGCAAGCGCAACGGTTACCGTGGGCACGACATCTTTGAGCACAACTTTGGACTTTGCCGTTGCGGCCACGGCCGTCAATCTGGAAGCCTTCACCTTGGGCTCCCAAAGCCTGGCCGCCGGTGCCACCACCTCGGTGTCGATCAAGGCGAAGGCCGGTGGTGTTGCGGTCAGCGGTGTTCCGATCAGCCTCAGCGCTGATTGTGGCTCGCTGAGTCCCGCGATTGCACTGACCAATGGCAGCGGGCAGGCCACTTCTACTTATTCCTCACTCAAGGCCGATGGCACCTCGTGCAGCGGCAGCGTCAAACTCTCGGCGACTGCGTCTGGCAGCACGCTGGATGCGCCCGCACTTTCGGTGGCGGCGCCCATTGCGAGCGCGGTGAACTTTGTATCGGCTTCCTCGCCGGTGATTTATGTGCAGGGCTCGGGAGCGAGCACGCAGGCGGCGCTGAAGTTCAAGGTCTTAGATGCAACAGGAGCCATCTATCCGAATGCAACTGTCACTGCGGCGATTACCGCGAATCCGGGAGGTGTCGGCCTCAATGCTGCGGGCTCCACAGCACCTTTGACCTTGACAAGCGACAGTTTAGGCTTGGTGAACTTTCAAATTTATGCAGGAACCGTGCCTGGGCCGGTTCAAGTCAAAGTCAGTCTCAATGACTTGGCGTACGCTTTTTCCAGCAATATCACCGTGCAATCAGGCCCGCCGGCCCAAGACCGCTTCAGCCTGAGTGCAGCGAGCTACAACCTGGAGGGGCAGGACATCGATGGAATCACTACGACGCTGACGATCCGGGTCGCCGACCGGCAAGGCAATGCGGTGCCGGACGGAACCGTCATTAATTTCACATCCGGCGGAGGACAAATTCAACCTAGTTGCGCTACTACCAAGGCTAACGGCATTTCATCGTGCTCGGTGACTTTTTCCAGCCAGCAGCCCCGGCCTGCGGCGCAGTACGGAAGAGTTCCGATTTTGGCGTTTGCGGAGGGCGTCAAAATCTATGCGGATAACAATCGCAACAACAGCTTTGACGTCGGCGCAGACACGCTAACCGACATGGGCGACGCTTACCGTGACGACAACGAGAACGGTAGCTACGACGCCGGGGAGTTTGTGTTGCCTCGCGGAGGTAGTGATTCTTGTCCTACGGGTGCAGGGGGTGTACCTGCAAGGTCCAACACCTGCGATAGCCGGACCGCAGCGACCACCGTGCGCAGACAGATTGTGCTGTTGATGGCCACCAGCAAAGCAGAGTTTTCAGAATGGACAAGGTCTTCCAGTGCGGCAAGTTTTAGAGTCAACAGCACCACGGCCTGTGAAGACGGTTCAAAGTGTCTGCCGTTGGCCAGCGGAACACGCTTAAGTGCGACCACGTCAAAAGTTGCTGAGTGCGTCGCCGCCACACCGGTGCCCGAGGTGGTTAGCGCGGTTGCATCTACCTTAGATCGCAATGCCCAACTTGGTTCTGTTCACTCGGTTTTGCTGACGCCCACAGATGGCAAGACTTGCTCAGGAAAGACTCTGAGTGTTACTGCAACATCACCTGCTGGGGTGGTATCCATGGGAAATTACACCATTCCCTAAGCCGGGCGTTGCAAACGCCCCCGTAAAATCCCCCAGGCGGCCGGCAACGACCGCCTTTTTTCTTGGCGTGCCACCAGCGCGCTTTAATTCCAATCGACCAAATAAATACGTGCTTTCCCTCGTAGGCCTTCCAGGATCCGGAAAATCGACCGTTGGCCGTCAGTTGGCCCGGCGTCTGCAATTGCCGTTTGCCGACTCCGACCAGGCTATCGAACAACGCCTGGGCTGCCCGATCCGCGAGTTTTTTGAGCGCGAGGGCGAAGCGCGGTTTCGCGATATCGAGCAGGAAGTGATCGCCCACCTCTGCGCCGAGCACCAAGGCGTGCTCGCTACCGGCGGTGGTGCGGTGTTGCGGCCCGAGAACCGGGCGCAGCTGCGCGCAGCCGGCACGGTGGTGTATCTCAAATCCCAGCCTGAAGACCTGATGCGCCGCTTGCGCCACGACAGCAAGCGCCCGCTCCTGCAAGTGGCCGACCCGATGGCGGCGCTGCGCCTCTTGCAGGCCCAGCGCGATCCGCTGTACCGCAAGACCGCGCACATCGTGGTGGAAACCGGCCGCCCCTCGGTGAGCACCTTGGTCAACCTGATCTTGGCGCAGCTCGAACTCGCGCCCCCGCAGGACCTAAACTCGCCGCCATGAACTCCCCGCTTTTGCACACTTTGACCATCGCGCTGGGCGCGCGCAGCTACCCCATCAGCATCGGCAGCGATTTGCTAGCCTCGCCGGCCACCTTCGCCGGCCTGCCACCAGCCGCCAGCACCGCGCTCATCGTGAGCAACACCACGGTGGCACCGCTTTATGCGGCAGCGCTGTACAACGCTT
>Ga0209084_1001551_pt1 | contig 19045 bp, 24 predicted proteins | sample C_130820_MF_Meta_FD_187309 | JGI IMG/M metagenome (GOLD analysis project Ga0209084, IMG submission 187309) | Freshwater microbial communities from Lake Croche, Canada to study carbon cycling - C_130820_MF_MetaG (SPAdes) (version 2) | ecosystem: Environmental > Aquatic > Freshwater > Lake...
ACATCAAAGCCATGTCAGCCACTGCACGGGCATCTATCTCACCGTTGTCCATCATGTCCAGCAGGCGTGTAGTTGCAGGACGGCTACGAGCGTAAGTATCAAACATATCAACTCCTTAGTGTGTAAGCATGTATTATAGCGGACTTCGCCCGCTATGTCAAGTCACCGCGAATGTCCGTGTTCAGTGCAGGGTTAATAGCACGACGGATCTCAACTTCCCGACGATGAGCAGCCGCTTTGCCACGGATGATCTCATGTACACGGATCTCAATCTCCGCCTTGTCAGATAACTCACGCAAAGCCACGCACAATGCCCAGTCCTTATTCTCAGTCTTGGCACGGTAGAAATGCTTGTTAGCACGTACACGAACCGACTTGAGTACAGTTGACTCAGTCTTGGCAGTGACACCAATGTAGTTCAAACCATTGACTACTAGTTCGTAGACAATGTGATTGCGATCTACACGTTTCTTGCGAGTGTTAAGTTCTTTGTTCATGTGTGTATTATAGCCGGGTTTTACCCGTTTGTCAACCCCATGATGCTGGTAGGGTCTTTTGTTGTTTTCTCACAACAAGCCCGGCACTTCAGCGAAACTTAACATAATGCCAAAAGAAAACCCTATTACCACAAGGGTCTTAGGGTCTCTTAGTCAGTAAATTCAGCAAGTCTCTGTCCATACTGCCCGATCAGCTTGTTCCAATTGACTCTCGTCAACGTGCCTTTACCACCGGATGTTTATGTGGTCACTGATTCAACTCCAGTAGCATATAGTCTATGACTGTACTCAACGCAGCTTATAGAACTCCCAGGCATCCGGCCCCTGTTCTAGGTCACTGCGTCTATCCTGGCGTTTACGGTTTATATACATAGTCTTCTGCGTGAGCAACTACCGTTCGGACTCTACGAGTCGTAGGCACTATGTATGCACTAGTATAACACTGATCTCAACTGTGGACAACATACTGTAGCATATCTACAACATTATACACGCTGAGAACCCAGGCAGAACCGTGGAAGAAACGTGCCAAAACGGTGCCAAAACGGTGAAAAGCATGACAAAATCATCCAGATATTGACTGTTTTTACCACAGATCACGGTAAGATCTATAGTGGATTTAGATTGGCTCACCATGGGGATGAGAGGCTATCGTCAAATACTCACCGTACAAAAAGTTACTCATGAGTATAGATCGTTCTAATCTCAGTAGTTCACATTCTCAACCTTAGACTACGTAGGATCGACTTATTGTATGTATAAGCAGGCCTGTGCAGCGGGGTATTCGGTGTAGTTGCTACAGCGGGGTATTTGTGTGTACATACGCTAGTAGACTCATTTCCTAGAGTGCTCTAGCGGGGTATTTGACTTATTGTTGTTTAAGTAGTATAGTATAGTGTCTATGTTACGTTCATTCATACTTGTTATATCGTTATTATTCTCACAGTGTTCATACGGGCAAAGTGTGGAATGGACAGAAGAGCAGCAGGTATTAGCTGGAATACTAGCAACAGAGTTAGTATTAGATTGGCATACCACACGGAATCTAGCAGCAGGTAATTGGTGTTATCAGCCTGTAACACAGTCTCATACATGTTGGGAGTTAAACCCCATATTAGGTCAGTACCCCAGTGTCAATAGGGTAGACAATCATTTCTTAGTAGTTGGATTAATAGTATATACGTTAGTAGAGTTCGTGCCCGAGTATAGGACTGACATCCTACGTACATTAGCCTTAACAGAAGGGTTAGCAGTAGGTAACAATGTCATTAGATTTGGTTTTCGGTGGTAAAAAAAATCTCTGTGCTAGGTGCTTTGCACCCAGAGTATAGGTCATGGAGCAAGGTATACGTGAGCCCTTGGAATTAATGTTTAGAGCAGATCAGCAATTAATTGTATTAGGCAGTACTGCTAGACGAGTTGTTGTATAAATAGTAGGTTAAAGTATAAAATCACATGACTCTACCCATATATCCTAGTTCCTTATCTCTTAGTCAAATTCAAGGTGAATTTGTTGGTGGTAGTAATCCTATTTCACTCAGTGAGTATTATGCTGGTGGTACTTATGTATCAGCAGGTACGTTAGGCGGTCTCAATGGTGGATCAGTGGCTATACCCAGTAGTGGTGCTTTAAGGATAGGTAATTTTCATGGCGCTAGTGCTCGCCGAGATCAGCTAGTAACATTGACAGGTTCAGGTAGTTATACTGTGCCAAGTTGGGTAGTCAAGATGGACATTGTAGTAATTGGTGGTGGAGGTGCTGGTGGATCAGCATATTGGAGAGGCCAAAATGATGGAGGAGGCGGTGGAGGTGCCGGAGGAGTTGTTTATCTAGCAAATCAAACCGGTTATGCTGGAGGGACATATTCTTATAGTGTAGGTGGTGGAGGTGCTGGGACTAATCTTGCTCAAGGTGCCAAAGGCGGCAACACTGTGTTTTATGTCTATACTGCCAAAGGTGGTGGAGGTGGTGGAGGTATGCCAGGATACAGTCCAAATAATCCTCAATACTATGTTACCATTACTCCTAACCCTAAAAGGCCCAAGACTACCAAGCAAGTTTTAACCAGTGATTACAACAATTACGATGGATTACCCGGAGGATCAGGCGGTGGTGGCAATGCCTATTATGGCAGCGGCCACGCCGGTGTAGGCACAGCCGGGCAAGGTAATAATGGTGGAGATGGCAGCGGCCGTCCTTATGGTTCACGTGGTGATGGATATAATGGTGGAGGCGGGGGTGCAGGTGGTGCAGGATTAAACAACTGGACCGCGCATTACAGCTATGGTACAGGCTATACAGGGGGTATTGGTTCCAGTTATACATGGTATAGTTACAGTTCGGGTGGCTATGTTGGGCCCGGTGGTGTAGGTGGGGGAGGTGGGGCCGGCAGTGGATTTGGAGTGTTTGAATTTAGTCCTGATGCTGGTATATATGCTTATCCTGGCTACGGTGGCGGCAATGGTGCCCCTATGTACGTGAGCTCCGGTAATGCCGGCTCTGCCTACACCGGTGGTGGTGGCGGTGGTGGATCAGGTATTTTAGATTTTGGCAGTTATGGTGCTGCTGGTGGATCAGGAGCAGTATATCTGTTCATGAAAGATTATTAAATGAAGGAAAATTAAAAATGGCACATTATGCCTTAGTTGATAAAGATAACGTTGTTGTAACTGTTATTGTATGTGATCAAGACCCAACAAATATTGATATAACACGAAAACAATCAGAAACTATTAGTGGTAGATGGTTAAAAACCAGTTACAATACCCGCGGTGGAATACACTACGGTCCAGATAACGCTCCTAGTGGCCAACCGGGATTCAGAGGTAACTATGCTGGAATAAATTACACTTATTCAGATGAATTAGATGCTTTTATTCCGCCAAAACTTCTTGTTAAATGTACATTAGATGAAACTACATTTCAATGGAAAATAGATGAAGATTTTGAGAGATCTCGTGATTTTGGCGGTACTGACGAATTTCGTATGGCGGAGATAGAAGCTGCGGTACAACGTGTATTAACTGAAATTTCTGGAGGTACAGTATGAAATTTAAACCCATGGCAGCATTTGGCTCAGTGGTTGTTGTGGCCACTGCTGATGCTGGGGATACTAGAGAAGTAGCATTGGATGAAAATGGTGTTACTTCGTCAGGTAACTATTTTTATACTCATGGTTCCGTGGCTGTAACAGTAAAAGAAACTGGAGAAGTACTAGAAAATCGCACACCTGGCTGGTTGAATACTGAGCATCCATCGTCAGGAGCAGCAACCACAGGTACTCTGTTATTGACATTTTCAGAGCCCACTGAATGGTTGTGCATACCCCATGCTCATAATAAACAAGGATTGCCTAAAGTTTCTAGTCTAGTTGTAACTTTAGGAGAATCAATCACATTAAATGTGGGTAGTGATCTATATCTAGTACGTGGTGAGTTTGAAATAAATTCACGTCGATTTACGGGCCCAACACAGATACGTATTCGTAGTGGAGCAGTAACGGCTACTAATGTATCTACAGGAACTAATTACGCATTATTGTTTAAATGATAACCAGAGCCTGGCACAGAACTCTAGCTGCTTGGCTGATCATTCCAATCATACTAGGGTGTATATATGTTCATACCGTTGGTATTCAGTGGTACCTGCTGAGCATAATAGTTTACATTAGTATTGCTATCACCATCACTGCAGGGTATCATAGATTGTTTGCCCACAACAGTTATACATGTTCTAGGGTATGGCATTATATATTTGGCATTATAGGGTCAGCAAGTTTAAACTCGTGTCCTGTACATTGGTCCTCTACGCACATAGCTCATCACAAGTTTTCTGATACTGATCGAGATCCATATGATAGCACATTTGGGCATTTTCTTAGATTACATGACAGGGTAGATATAGTACCTACCCGGAATGAAGTACGTATGCTCAAAGACCCGTTACATAAATTCCTTATGAATCATTCATTGACTTTGAGTATAGTAGTAGGATTAGCCATGTTAGCGTGTGGTATTAATGTATTTTTGTTTGGTTATGCATTACCTGTCAGTGGATATTTGGTTACCAGTGGGATACACACTATATTTGCTCACTCAGATGTTGGGTCCAAAAATATAGGTATATTAGAATTTATTATACCCATGGCAGGAGAATGGTTACATAAGTCTCATCATGATTATCCTGGAACATCGCAGTTTAGCGGTGGTATGGATTTAGGTGGATATTTTATTAAGGTTATTGCAAATGAAAAACGAGCTACCTGAATTAGATGAACAAGATGTTAAGTATGGAATGGATGTTACCAGAGAAGTTCCTGACTCTTGGAATTTAGAATTAATATTTCCTAAGTTAATATTATCTCAAGAGCAGATGCAAGATATATTAAGGCAAGAAGGTATCATCCTGTGACCAAGTATTATTATCATGCAGGAATAATGCCGGAACAGATATCACCTTGTCACGAAAGGAATGTATTTGACAGGACACGCAGTACATTTGATCTTCCTAATATAGAAGCAATTACTCCTGTGGGTAAACTAATTGAGCCTAAGACTGTTGAACAAATATGCCATGATCGTGTACAATATATATTAGATCAAGCTGGTAACAAGAAAGTTGTAATAGCCTGGAGCGGTGGAATAGATTCTACTCTAGTATTGGCTGAATTTTTAAAGTTAGCACCCATATCTCAATTGACAGTCATGCTCAACGATATGAGTATTTTAGAGTATCCTTTATTTTATAAAACTTATATAGAAAATAAAATAGAAACTGTCGCAATGGATTACTATACTGATAATCTAATATCGGATCTTGTTAATAAACAAAATTCAATAATAGTAACAGGGCAATCCTTAGATCAAACATTTGGCGATGAAGATTGTAGATATTACCCAGAAGACATTCTTAGTCAATCAGTAGAGAAGTTTATGGAGAAATTAAATCCTTATACATTTAAATGTTATACCAGATCTTTACAAACATGTCCTAGAAAAATAGAAAGTGTCAAAGAATTGTTTTGGTGGTTGTGTTATACTAATTGTTATCAAAATGGAGAGATTAACTGGCTTCTTGACGTTGAAGAATTAGTATTAGAAAAAAACATATTTCATTTTGCCAGTAATCAAGACTGGAATGATTATTCTGTATCAACACCTATGGAAGTTAAATATCCAGGATATGATTATAGAAACTTCAAAATTGAAATTAAAAAGCAAATATATAAATTCACACAAGATCAAGATTATACAGATAACAAAATAAAAGTATCATCATGGCGTAGATACAGGAACAACGAACAAAGAAAGAAAAAGCCAATGTACATAACCACTGATTGGAAACGAGGATATGTCAGTCACCGCAATTGATGATTTTGATTTTGATGTCAATGTGTTAATTGATGAGTACAACACATTTATTTCTAAAAAAATTCGTACTGGGAAGTCTGGTCATGGTATCTTTGTATTAGTAGAACGGTATGATAAGATATACAACATAATTGAAAACATGCCGTATACTCAAGAGATTATTCAACGTGTTAATGCACTCTATGATTTTTCAGCTGTTATATATCGTGTAATACTTCCAGGAGCAAAATATGGTTGGCATGTTGATAGTTGGTCCGAATCCGATCACAACTACCACATTCCTTTGATAACTAATGTAAATTGTAATTTTATGTATATGGATAAAATTTATCCTATGCCAATTGGTAAATTATATAAATGTATGATCAACAAGTTACATACTTTTAGAAATGATGGGTCCGATGCTAGAATACATTTGACCTTTGAACTAATGAAAAAAAATAGTGATAGATATAATGGATTTACAAAAAGAACTTTTGATAACAATTAAAGATGAACTACAATTATTGTTAGTAGATCATTATGAAGAACTTACACTTAATAAGCATAAGGTTAAGTTAAATCCTGACTGGGATATATATTTTGAGTTGGAAAAACAAGGCAAACTACATCTGTTCACATTACGAGATCAAACTGAGCTTGTAGGATATAGTGTATTCTTTCTAGACACGCATATTCATTACAAGGATCTTATGGTAGCTAACAATGACATCATATATCTTAAGAAAAGTGATCGATTGGGTATATCTGGTATTAGACTAATCAAGTATTCAGAACAACAGATGAAATTGTTAGGGGCTGATAAGATTACATGGCATGTAAAGATGTCACAAGACTTTCGACCTATACTTCATCGAATGGGATATATGGATGAAGACATGATTGTTGGAAAGATATTAACATAATGAGTAACTGTTGGTACAATATTAAGATAGATACTAGTAATCCATTTAATGCTAACTGGAAATTTCCTGATGTACCGGTTACAGGAGACGGAATCTGGAGTATTCATGCTCGAGATGTATTTTCTCAAGAATGGTTATCATATGTTAGTTCTTTAGGGTTAGATCTAGTTGATACTTTGATTTTTTATCGAGGACCATACCGTAGTACACGTCGTGCTCACCTTGATCTATATTCTGGAAATCCTTTCGTTATCAACAACTTTGCTATTAATTGGGTCATAGATGGAATTGGCAGTGAAATGATATGGTATAAGATGCCTCTAGAAAAATTTGAAGTTATGTTGACACCTGCTAATACTCCTTATGTACACTGGGAAAGGAGTGAGTTGGAAATGATTGATAAATGTGCCATAAGAACTCAAATGACCTTGGTAAATGTAGGTATTCCTCATAGTGTTAATATGGCAGAACAAGGTAGATGGTGCATATCAGTAAGAACAAGTGATGAAGATGATCTTCCTTGGGATCAAATTGTTGAAAAAATGCGTGAACGTAACCTACTAATTGAAAGATAATGCAATATTCTCCACTTAATATTAATTGGTATTACAGCTATGTTGATATTCCAAACTTAGCAGCAATAACACAAGAATTAATTAATTTAAAATTATCTATTAAAGATAAAACTCAATATAATCAATATTATTCTAATATTCCAGCAATTGCAGCACACAGTACGTGTCCTGCATTAATGAGATATTTGTGGAGTATGGGATTGAGTTTCAAATTTTCTAGATTATTATACTCTGAAAACATGACCAATGGATCACCTCCGCATGTTGACACATATAATCCAAAATTTTGTATGTATTCTCTTAACATCCCGTTATTAGAATGTGATGATTCTTATACAGCATGGTTTAATACAGATAACAATAACCTGAGTCAAAAAACACCAGATGCTGGAATGTATGCTACCATTAATGAAAATGATACACTAACAGAAATATGTAGGGTAGAATCTAATAGACCGTTACTGGCAAACACCACAATACTTCACAGAGGCATCACAGACAATCCAAAAAGGACCTTAGTTGGATTAAGATTTAATCCAGAATTAACTAACGATGATTTAAATAGATTAGGTGTAAAAATATGAAAATAGTTATTGCGTTATTATTAAGTTTTGTCAGTGTATTATCCTATGCAGGTCTTCCTACACAATTTAAAGTTTATCAAACCGGTGTAGGAACAGCCAACAGTATATGTAGAGTATTGTTTGATGAATACAATAAAGAATATAATTCTAATACTACAATGTCAATTAGAGCAGGTGCATCTGGGATGATGGCCATGCTTGATATGATTAAAGATAAGAACTTCTCAGTTCAATGTGGAACAAGTTTATCTGAAAGTGTATTCAACATCACCACATATCCGGGTAATGAAGAAGCACATAATTTATTAACCATGGTCAGTATGATTGCCGAAGGTACTACTGTTTTCACCACAAGATATGATAGTTCTTATGGTACATTACCTGAGTTATTAAAGAGTAATAAACTTTTAATGATTGGCTATCACGCAACCACTCCAAAAGTTTCAGCAGAGATTGCATTTGGGTCATTGCCTGTTACTTGGGTTGCATATAAAACATCAGCAGATGCCATATCATCATTGTTAGATGGATCATTGGATTTATATGTTGACGGTGGTAGTCTGTTGCCATTGATACAATCAAAAAAATTAAAGAGTTTAGGTCATCTTAATGGTCTTGATACTGCTCCAGGTATTGATTTAAAGAAAGAATATCCTGACGCAGCCAAAGTTAAAGTAATATTTGCCATAGTTACATCAAAGAATAACTCTGCTGCTGATATAGAAGAATTAAATTCTAGGATAAGGAAGTTAATGCTCAATGATGCAGTAATTAATTCTATTACGCAATCAAATTATCTTCCTACAATTAAAACTGTCAAAGAGTCCAACGATTATATTGATAATTTTAAAAAGAGATACAATGTCAAATAGTAGATTATTAGAGCATAAGCGTGTAGGGTTATATCATGTAGGCGATATGGTATTCATAAGCAAGTCAGATGCATTGATATATGCCACAGCAACAAAACAGCCAGTCTATTGGGATTTCAATGATGATGTATTTTCTAAAATAGATTGGAAGATACCAATTTCAACTCCTTTGTCTGAGTTATATAAACAAAGAGCACAGCAATTAAGAGACAAGTATGACTATCTATCATTATTCTTTTCTGGAGGAGTTGATAGTGCTAATGTATTGCATTCATTTATAGATAATGGAATATTTTTAGATGAGATCGTCATGTATCGTCCAGTAAGAACAATTAAAAATGCCAATACTTTAGATAAATCACCTAAAAACGTATATTCAGAGATTGAGTTTGCTGCTATTCCACATTTAAAAAAATATCTTAAAGATGAAAGAACTTTAGTTAGATTTATTGATATGGATACATCTGCCGAAGAATTCTTTAACGATGATAATTTGTTATCTGAATTTTGTACATTGAATAATATGGGAGTTACTCCTGTGGTAAAAACAGCTATGTGTCTTACCGATAAGATATGGAATGCTCTATATGAATCAGGAAAAACTGTTGCACATATACACGGAATTGATAAACCAATAATTAGTATTGACAATGGTGAATACTCATTTCAATTTGAAGACTCTATGTCATTTAATTTTGAATCTAAATCATTAATTGATCAATATGATAGAATTAATAAACATCAATATCACGAATATTTTTATTGGACACCTGACTTGCCCCAGTTGGTAATTAAACAATGTCAAGTTGTTAAACAAGTATGTAATAATGATTTAATATTCAAACTATTATTCGTTCAATCTTTAAATTCTATACAACAGAAATTTATGGCAATTATACATTACATTTACCCTCCACATGTAAATGAAATACGTGACAGATTTACAACAGGAAAAGTTTTACTTGGACTCAATGCTAGCCAACACTTGTGGTTTCACGATACCATGGGTGATGATATTAATGGAAAATTTAATGATATGGTCAAATATACCAGATATATTATAGATGATAGTTTCTTCTACAACTCAAATAAAAATGCAATTAAATTATTTAAAGGTAAAAAATATATATTATAATATATCAATTAGGTACGCCTATGCTTTTTGCATGTGGACTAAGATTGGGATTAGTTAACCAAGTCCAATGATTACCCTGTACAGGAGTTAATCCAATATGACTACGTGGAATAAAATAACGATCATCACCGATGCTCATTTGATCTACAATATTGGAAAACACAGAGTCAACTAAAACTAAACTTTGAGCACGTTCTAGTATCAATAACCAATCAAATATGTTAGGAGTTTGTTGGTTAGTAATTTCAATAGTTTGCCACCCCGCTGGGATCATACTAGGATCCCATCCAGCACGGTGATCTGAGCCTTCGAGATGTACTACAACATAGTTAGGATTAGTGACTATACGATCATACAATGCTTGTTCTCGCACAGGGTCACGAGTAATACATTGGGACAACTGCCATTTTTCAATAAAAGGAACACCTGCTCGTAGATATTTGTATTGATCAAACTTAGTATGTTGGAAGAATACTTCGTCATGGAATGTTTGTCCAGTTAGTGCTTGATACAGTGGAATAATCTCATCGCACTTGAAGTTTTTTAATCGTTGTAAAGGAGTTTCATAGAAGAATTGTCCAGCATCCGGAGCAACAGGTATCCATTTAATCCAAGGGCAAGCAGCAGTCATTTGATCAACCCAAGCATCAACTATAGGCCAATAAACTTCCCATCCTTGTTGATAGTAGTGATGTGCAATAGGTATGGAGATAACGATGTCTCCAAGCCCACGTGTTTGGATTAGTCCGAGTTTCTTAGCCATTAAAAGTATTCTCCGTTAGGGTGTTCTTTAAAGTAACATTCATTACGTTCAAGTGGCATATCATCTCTAGCTTCACATGCCCATTTAGCACCTAGTCCGATAGCCACAGATAGTGCCACACTTTGATTGCCTATAAATTGACTTGAGTTGGCAATGACCTGTGCTAGTTCTAGCAGAGTATCAGTAGGTCTAAAGGGTATATTCCAGCCTGTAGCACGGGCAAACGCTTCGTGTTCTTCGGGTAAGCCTACAAATACTGAGTGTTCTTCCCAGCCCATTTCTCGCCATTTTTTCCATTTAGGGCTCAATGATCTAGGGGTCCAACGTGCTGTACGATTAATCACAATGGATCTAGACTGTGTATCTGTTGCAGGTACAGAAAGCCAAGGAGTATTTCTTAATTGAGTTTGGATATTAGTATCAGTGATACCAAATGTGCTAGCGTAGATATCCACATAGTTGCCAGGATGTCCTACAAACGCAGGTCTAAAGCGATCTAGATTATGTGTAATAGCATCTTTGCTTGGGTCCAATGGTGCAAACTTAGTAATATAAGTTTGGGCCTCAAAGAATGATCGCATAAATTCCAAATCTTGTTGGGTCATACGTCCTTGATGGAATGCAGTAGGTTTACTACCGTAGTAGTGCTGACCAATCCAATCAATTTGGTTCATATGTAGATAGAATTCCCCACCGTCTAAATGTTTCATTATGGGTAGTGCGTAGATTATATCGCCCAAGGTTCCTGAGTGTTTGAATGTTTTATTCATAGTTGTTTATTATAAGGGTATTTAATGTTATAGTCAACGTCTTAGAAAAAATTTAGGCTAAATATAAGATTACAATTAATAGCCATGTCTACATCTGGAAACAACATACTCAAAAGTGACTTCAATGATTCGCAAGCAATCTTAAAAGATGTTCTTGGAGTTGGAGAAAACGGTTATGGAAGGCCAGTAACGTGGTCAGATCCAGTAGAAACTACACAAGTTGCCACAGCAAAGCAATGGAATAGATTCATACAAGATCTTAACCTTATACATCAACATATAACCAACGTTAACACAAACACATCCTATATAAATACAGGAACAGATGGAATAGCAGCATCTACCGTTACCAATTTAATATCCAGCGTTAACTATGTAAGTAATGCTGTTCGCAGATATACCTGTCATCCCAGTCAATTTGTTGTTTATCAATCAACATCTACATTTTTTTATGATAGTACAAGCACACGAACATTAGCGTGGGGTGTTGATCCAACTTTAATCACTCATGAAGTAGTAGTATCATTTCCAACTAGATTAAAAGCAAGATATTATTTTAATATGGGATCTTATCTTACTTTTGTTCCTTATTATCAAGGAAACGTAATTTCTGATCTAGATGGCGAATGGGCAACGTTTATTGATTATCTTAGCCTTCCTGCTCAAGAGTATAGATTTGATAGACAAAAATACCTAGGAGGATCTACTAGTACAACATGGAGCAGTGGAACATTAGCAGTAAGTATATTAGCATCAATCGCAACTGATGAGAAAAGTATAAAGTTTACAACATCCTATATTAATAGTGACTCTACTACTGTATACATTACACCATCTGGGTCAACCTGGACAATATTGATATAATATGGCTAAAATATTACATACAATATACAACACTAGTACTACTCTTTCAGCAGTAGTAAATAGTTTTACGTTTGTAACAGATCCTGCTATTCAACATTCTGCTGATCTTGCTGCATTTGCAGGATTAACTGATAACTACACTGGGGCTACTACCATAGTTACATTATCTACAAATTATGTAACAGGTGGGCTTTCTAAAAAACCCTATGCAAGTGCTACATTTCCTGTAACTCAAACAATAGCAGGATATAACGGAACCACATTGGTAGTTGATAGCACAACTAATCTAGTTGACAAAATTGGGTGGCAAGGTAACGGAGTATACCTTGGAAGATATATTGTAAGTATAACATCTGCAACCTGGTTAGTGATGAGTAACACCCCGTCGGGCACTCCTACCATAAATGGTAGTATTATATTCTCTACATCAACAAATGAACTAACATTATCCGGTACAACTCCTACGCTGGGCATGGCTGCAGGTTGGACAATTTTAGGTAATGGATACAATTCTGTAGGAACCGTTATCAGTGTAAAAAACAGTTATACACTTATAGTTAATAATTTACCAGATACTACCCCCACAATAGGTAATCCGATGACTTTTAGGGCACCAGGTGTTGATGGATCAAAAACAGTAACAGTTGTCAGTAGTGCTGGATTGTCTAATGGTTTTATTGCCAGTGGAAATGGATTCACTCTTGATCAATATATAACCAATGTAAGTGGTAATGTTCTTACCATGAGTGCAGAACCAAATGGCACCCCTGAATTTGGTGGTTCAATTAGTTTTGTTAATAGTAATGCAACTTTATATACTATTCCTCCATCTGGTAGTGTATCATTCAATCTAAATTATAGCAATGTAAGTGGTACCACAGGGCATCCGAGCACTCCATATGCTTCAACATTAACTGTTAAAATTACACAAGGTACTCAGCGGAGTTTAGTTGTTCGTAATTTTGTTAGTATTAATGCTATACCAGTTCCACCACCTCCTCCTACATATAACCCCAGAGGTGGTGGCGGTGGCGGTGGCGGTGGTGGCGGTGGTGCTCCTGCACCTTCGGGGGGTGGAGTACAAGGTGGGTGGGGTGCTGGTGGAACAGACGGTAATGGTGGTGCTAGTAGCACCGGACAAGGCGGCACTGCTAGTGCTTAACAGAGATATAAGATATGTCAACAGGTAGTCTTAATTTAAAAATAGGTAGTGGAATAACTTTTAATCTAGTAGGAGGATCCCTTGATGGTCTTTCTCCATATCCACAATTACAAACTGTTAAAACATTGGATGGAGTATACTATACTACCAGTTCATATATAAGATCACCCGGCCCAATATTAAGTGTTAATGTTTCTGAATTAACAACTTTTGTTTCAACCGTGAATATTCAAAGCACCAAGCAAACGGTAAAAATGACCAATGATGGTAGTTCCATATTAAACATCACTGATATTATATACACTTATTCCAACGAGGTCACTCCTAGATTATTTTTCTCTGCTACAGATACAATATTAAATGGTAATAGAATTAGTATAGTTCCGGGTAATACTGCAACTTTTCAAATAGCTTATATAGGGTCAGTTGCAGGCAGTTATAGTAATTATTTTGTCATAGTTTCAAACGATTCTACTCTTCAATATTTTAAAGTTAACACACAACAAATTATACAAGAAACTAAAGGTTTGAGAATTTCTCCACTTTCTTTTAACACTAGTACAACACGTATAGGAGAGAAAACAGAATTTACCTACAAGTTGATTCCGATATTTAATGAGGTAGAATTTCCAAACACTATTATTCCTTATTCGGCTTCCATGTCTGGAACCGGTGCCTGGTCTATTTCAAATAACGGTAATAATGCAGTAACCGTAAAATTTAACTCTTGGGAAGTTAATAATGTAAACGGTACTTATGCATCTACATTAACAGTAGTTGCCAATGGCATTACTACAACAACAATTAACACGTCGGTTGTAAACATAAGCACATTAACCAACAAAAATATTATTACTTGGATCAGTCCGGTATCTAAACATAATAGTATTATAGCCATTAGCTATGACTTGTCTGAAGGAAATCGCTATCTAACAATTGGAGTAGGATTAGGAGGAGAAGGCCTGCCTATCTACGATAACGGTGGTAGCGTTTATAAAGATATAAATGCAATAGGACTTGGTGCAGATTCATTGACCAATCCGTATCCATTTTGGGCCAATGTAACCAAAATTAAATTTACAAATACTTCACAAACTTATTACAGTGGTGATTGGGAAGTTAAAAATACAAATGGTCTTAATTATCCAACATATTTTGGAAACTATAATAAACGTGGATCTATGTTTATTGTTGAGGACGACGGATACGGATCTTTAACTATCGAACTTAACTATTTGAGAGAACTCAGCGGCAACCCGGACTTTGATGCTACATTAAAAAATCTTACTCGTGCGTTTCATTATTATTCCAATGTTGATCTATTAGGTAGAGTATCTCCATTACCCACAGAATATGCTAGTCCCCTTACTGATTATACTACTTCTTTGTTTACAGGATTTAATTATAACACCAGAACTCAAATGGCGTTTGTTAACACATCTATAGTGGATCTTCCTGTTTAATTTGGTAAAATATCCATTGACATCCTTGGTAAAACACAGTATAATTAACGCATTACAAACACTCTCTGAAAGAAAAAATGAGTAATTGCGATAGCATTATACGTATTCTAGAAGATCATCCTAGCCGTTTGAACAAAGAAGGTATTATTGAAGCCGAAGCCAAAGCGGATAATATTGAACTGTTTGAAGGCTTCCGTATGGCACTAGATAATCTTTATACATTTGGCGTAAAGAAAGTACCTACACATGGCGGTCCAGATGGACAAGGTCTGCCCTGGGCTGCTTTTAAAGAACTTGCCCATCTACTTTACATACGAGAACTCACAGGACATGACGCACGTGATGCCATTGAGTTAGCATTAAGTGCAAGTACAAAGTCACAATGGAATGATTGGTATCGACGTATCCTTATTAAAGATCTACGTTGTGGTGTCAGTGAAAAGACTGTGAACAAGGTGCTTAAAGCATATCCAAACATTAAGCCCGTACCAGTATTTGAATGTATGTTAGCACATGATGGTGCCAATCACGAGAAGAAGATCACAGGTAAGAAACTGCTAGAACCCAAATTAGATGGTGTACGTGTTATTACTGTAGTTAATGCGGAGAACCATACTTGTACCATGTACAGTCGTAATGGCAAAGAGTTGGAAAACTTTAGTCATATTACACGAGCCATAGAAGCCAATATTGGATTGTTTGATCGCAGTTTGATTCTAGATGGCGAAATGGTCAGTAGCAGTTTCCAAGCATTAATGAAACAAGTACATCGTAAAAGTGATGTACAAAGTGAAGATGCACGACTGATGTTATTTGACATTATCCCTCTCAGTGAATTCCAACGTGGAGAAAGTGTGTTAGGTCAACGTCGCCGCAGTAATCTATTACGCAGTATGAAAGCTGTGTTTGATAAAGTCGGCAGTATTGATGTCATTCCACAAAAGGAAGTTGATCTTGAAAGTTATGTTGGTGAATTAGAATTTAAACAATATAACAAAGATGCCATTGAAGCAGGCTTTGAGGGTATTATGATCAAAGATATTGATGCACCCTACGAATGTAAACGTAGTGTTAGTTGGCTTAAAATGAAACCCTTTATTGAAGTAAGTTTGGAGATCACTGATGTTGAAGAAGGAACTGGAAAGAATGTGGGACGATTGGGAGCTCTTGTTTGTTCCGGCATCGACGAAGGTAGGGACATACGAGTTAATGTTGGTAGCGGTCTTAGTGACGCTGATCGAACTGAGTTTTGGGCTAACCGTGATAGTCTTAATCGCCAAATTGTGGAAGTAAGAGCAGATGCTGTTACACAAAATCAAGATGGTACTTATTCGTTACGCTTTCCGCGTTTTCTCCGTTTCCGCGGGTTTGCAGCTGGCGAGAAGATTTAATATGGAAAAAGTTGTAATAAAAGATATTATGTACGGCGGCCTATCGGAATTGATGAATAATAAAGATTTTTATTATCGTAGTAGTGTTGGTGCTGACTACAGTCATTGGACTGAAAAAGGTACATTAGTTATGATTGAATTTGTAAATTCAATGACCAAGCAGATGCACACAGCAGAAGAGCGGGCACTGGACAAACGTGCTAAAGAATTGGTAATTAAAGGTTTAAAAGGAGAGAAAGTTTAAGTGGCAAAAGAAGATTTAATCACTTCAGACGGAGTGGTAGAGGAAGTATTACCCAACGCAATGTTTAGGGTAAAAATGGCCCAGGGCCCCACAATACTTGGACACATCTCGGGCAAGATGCGTCAGAACAAGATTCAAATTTTAGCAGGTGATCGTGTTAAAATTGAAATGAGCCCGTATGATCTATCAAAATGTAGAATAACTTATCGTGAGAGATAAAAAAATAGCACCCTAAGGTGCTATTCTTTATTCTAAGTATGCTGCCCAACTTGGGTGACGCAGATCAAACTTCATCTTCTTCCGCTTGTCAACCAATTGGAAGTATGTAGGCTTGAATGGTTTAACTTTTGGAACGATCTTCTTATCGTTACCCTTGTTAGCATTACACCTAGCACAAGCACATACGCAGTTTTCGTATGTGGTCTTACCACCGTGGCTGGTTGGCAATACGTGATCTAATGTAGCAGTTTTGCCAGTTACATCAACACCACAGTATTGGCAGGTAAACAAGTCGCGCAGGAATACATTCTGTTTGCTGAAACGCACAGATGTTTTCTTCTTTTGGTATTCTTTTAAGATCATAACAGCGGGCACAGGAGTTTCCCATGTGGCACTATGTACGATCCAATCGTCATACCATTCCAGAACCGTGGCCTTATCTGATACAAGATATCGTATGGATTCTTCCCACGAGATTACGCTCAGTGGAAGTACGGAGATTGGTGCAGCGTCTGCATTTAAAATTAGGCAAGTCATGATAACACTATTTATTGTAATAAAACAGTACTATTATAACATCATTATGACAAACGGACAACCTAAATCTTAGTATCACTATCCACTGATGTATTCCAAAATTGTCGACGTTCTATGCCTTTTTTCTGGGCAAATTGTTTTGGATTACATTGAGAACATACATGTAAGTATTCTGTACTAACTCTACGGCGATCCATTCTACCTTGATCTCTTTCAAACAAGGACTGGCAGTTATCACACTGTAGTACGGCTACGGTCTTAACTCTACTATAAGGGTGTGCATTTTTTAATTTACTATTTCTAGTGTGTGTAGTAGTGACTTTCTTTGTTTTGATTAGCATGAATTATTTACATTTGGATTATAAAAATCCAAACTAAATACCCATAACGACATCTGTCTAATTAGGAACTCAACATGACAATACGATACATCAACACTGGATCAAGTGCCAATGCAGGCGATGGCGATAGTTTAAGATCAGCTTTTATCAAAGTCAATAGCAACTTTGCTGAAATTCTTTCCATAGTTAACAATGGAAATGGATATACAGGTAGCAGAGGTGCCGGATACACAGGTAGCCGTGGTATTCAAGGACCAATGGGCCCGCAAGGATATACTGGTAGTGCAGTCTCTGGTGGTGCAGCATTGGGTGATAGATTAACAGCAGGAACAACCGCTACATTAATATTACTTGCAGATGGTAAATTAACATTTCCAGCAGGTGGAGCCATTACTTCACCGGATTACAATTTCTCCTTTAACAAAGATACCGGTAATTTTGCTGTTCCAACATTAGGCACCGACATTTCTCTATATGGGCCTGGCGATATTTCAGATGGTGCAGTTTACATGGGATCAGGCTATGGTGAATTCCGTAGCATCTATAACAAATTTGAGGGGATTGAATCAGGTTTAGCCTATGCTGGTGTAGAAGGCTTTAATTATGGTCAATTTGGTGACGTTAACTTTGCTGGTATGGTTAGCCAGACTCCTAATATAGACAGTATGTATACGGTTAGTCTAAATACATCAGGTCAGATTACTATTGGATTTACACAAAATGGTCAAACACAGCAATCAACCGATTGGAGTGTTGTAGTAGGATCTCTTAACACTGACATGACAGTTAATGGTTTGTTTGCTGATACAAATAAAACTGTTATATCAGGTAGGGATGGTATTGAGTTAAACACTGATCGTGGAACAATACACTTTGGTAATCATCCTGAACAATGTACTCCTATTACTGCTGCATCACATTTTCACATAATGAGAGAGAATAACAGCACTACAGAGTTATTCTTTGGTGATGATTACAACTATGTTAAACTACCTAAAACAGATAACGGTCTTGGTGTAGAGATCGCCGCCGGCGCTTCTGAAATTTGGCGTTTTGGCACAGATGGTGTATTAAACTTTCCCAACAATAACGGACAGATAGGACAACTAACATCACCATATACAGGATTGGAATTCCGTACTGGATCAGGCGCTGATTGGATTGGCATAAGTTACGGTGAGATCAACGACAACAATACCAGTTATTTTTACTTTGACAAAGATGGCAGTGATTATACAACTGCCAATCATCGTGCCCATTTACAGATTAAGAGTCCGGAGCAGGCCTATGGCGCAAGCCACCTAGAATGGTTGTTCGATGCTGACGGTAATTTAACAATACCCCATGGTGGTA
>Ga0209084_1001555_pt1 | contig 19007 bp, 9 predicted proteins | sample C_130820_MF_Meta_FD_187309 | JGI IMG/M metagenome (GOLD analysis project Ga0209084, IMG submission 187309) | Freshwater microbial communities from Lake Croche, Canada to study carbon cycling - C_130820_MF_MetaG (SPAdes) (version 2) | ecosystem: Environmental > Aquatic > Freshwater > Lake | place...
CTTCGCCCTCGCCGCTGACACTGGCGCATTCGTTACGTCTGGGCAGACAGGAGTCTTCGCCCTCGCCGCCAACACTGGCGCATTCGTGACTTCTGGGCAGACTGGCATATTTGTCACTTCTGGGCAGACGGGCGTCTTCGCGGCTAGTGGGCATACGCACGCTGATTACGTTTCCACGGGAAGCACTGGTACATTTGTGACCTCTGGGCAAACTGGAAATTTAACTGGAACTTTCACTACAACAGGATGGATTGCTTCATCTGCTCAATTATTTGGAGCCATTATTCCCACTTTATCTCCAACTGCTACTTATAGTTCTACGGGTTCTATTATTTTGGGAGGTACTGGAGATTCTATTACTGGATCTATTTATTCATCTGTAATTGGTGGCACTAGTAATAAAATATCTAATAGCAATTCTGCATTTATTGCAGGTGGCGCTAGTAATCTTCTATGTACAAATGGTAGTAATTCTACTATTATTGGTGGCACTAATAATTATATTAGAAATGGTTCGGCAAATTCTATAATAAATGCTGGACAATTCAATGAAATTGCTTGTTCTTGTTTATCAGCTATAGATGGAGGGTGTCGTAATATAACTTCTGGAAACTTATCTTATATTAGCGCTGGTTCTGGAAATAATATACCCACAGGCACTACTGGCATCGCTATTATTGCAGGCTGTGGAATTACAGGCACATCAAATTTCACACTTTATACAAACAATGTATGTGCAGTTGGTAAATACTATGGAGATGCATCTTCTCTAACTGGATTGGCTACTGGCGCGTTCATTACTACTGGACAAACTGGTGTGTTCGGGGGTTCAGTAAGCACTGGTGGATTTGTAGGGACTGGGCAGACAGGCGCATTCGTCAGCACTGGGCAGACGGGCGCATTCGTCAATACTACGCAGACGGGCGCATTCGTCAGCACTGGGCAGACGGGCGCATTCGTCAGCACTGGGCAGACGGGCGTATTCGTCAATACTACGCAGACGGGCGCATTCGTAAACACTGGACAAACTGGAAATTTCTTTGCGGTTGAATCCGCTAGAGGAAATATTTGTTTAAGTAAAACTACTCAAACTATTGGAACTAGCGCTAATTGTTCAGCGATATTAGCGGGTTGTACAAATACAATAAATGGAAATTTATCAGTTGTAATAGGCGGTTTAAATAGTTCCGCTGGAAATATTTTATCATGGAATACTGTAACTATTGGAGGCAATTCTAATACTAATATAGGAGCACATACTACTGTAATCGCAGGTGCTCTCAATAATATTTATGCAGGTAGTTGTCATGCTGTTCTAGTTGGTGGACGTTCCAATAATTTAGATGGAGATTTAAACACTTTAATTGGTGGATGTTCTAATACTATTGCAAGTAACGCTATATCTTCAACTATACAAGCGTCTTGTTCTTCAATAATGAGCGGATGCAATTCTGCAATTATAGGAGGTCTTTATAATGCCATATCTAATAATGTAACTAGTTCTATAATTTTAGGTAGTTCGTACATAACTGGCTCTGCAAATTGCACTACTTATGTAACAAATTTATGTGCAGTTGGAATAATTTATGGAAATGGCTCTGGAATAACTGGATTAGCTACTGGCTCCTTTATCACAACTGGACAAACTGGTAATTTTATAACTACAAGTCAAACGGGTGCTTTTGGAGTTGCTGGATATGTAACTACTGGATCAACAGGAATTTTTATTACCACTAGTCAGACGGGCGTGTTCGCCCTCGCTGTTAATACAGGTGCGTTCATCTCTACTGGGCAGACGGGAGCGTTCGGCGGTTCGGCGAACACTGGTGGACTTGTAGCTACTGGGCAAACAGGAGCGTTCATTACTACTGGGCAGACGGGCGCGTTCGCCCCCGCCGCCAACACTGGCGCGTTCGTGACTACTGGGCAGACGGGCGCGTTCGCCCCCGCCGCTAACACTGGCGCGTTCGTGATTACTGGGCAGACGGGCGTGTTCGTGACTACTGGGCAGACGGGCGTGTTCGCCCTCGCCGCTAACACTGGCGCGTTCGTGACTACTGGGCAGACGGGTACTTTATTTTCTAGTGGAACTAATATTTATCTTACAAGAGCTAGTAGCACTTTAGGCTCATCTTCTTTGTATGGAGCGATATTAGGTGGATGTGGAAATACTTCAAATGGACAAATTGCTACTGTTGTAGGTGGATGCGCAAATAGCGCTGGTTCTGCTTTAGCAAATTATGCCACGGTTATTGGAGGTATCCAGAATACTAACGCTGGAACTTATGGTGTTATAGTTGGTGGTGCAGCTAATTCAATTAGTAATTATACTAGTTGTTGGGGAACTATCCTTGGTGGACAAAACAATAACGCAGAAGGATCAAATGTTACTATTTTAGGTGGATACTTGAATTGTACTAATATAGGTAGTTGCCATAGTGCAATAATGGCAACTCAATCTTCAAGAGTATCTGGACTTCAATCTGTTATTATAGGTGGATCTGGAAATATATTGTCTGGAAATAATTCTGTAATATTGGGAACCTTATCATTAATTGCAACTGGAAATTCAACAGTTTACGCTACAAATTATTGTGCTACTGGTAGTTTTTATGGAAATGCATCTGGTTTAACTGGGTATTTAAATATAGTATGCACTGTAGCTGCGCCAACTAGCTTAATAGCTTCTCATTATAATGCAATAATTAGGTGGACATCTACAGCTTCTGGAGTATTAGCGATTCCAAGTGGATTAACAAGTTATCCAATAGGTGGTCAAACAATGTTGGCACAGATTGGAATTGGACAAGCTGTTATTTCTGGATGTGCTGGCGTAACAGTATTGAGCGCATCTTCAAAATGTAAAACTTCTTCTACTAATTCTATAGTTTCAATTATAAAAACTAGTGATAATGAATATCTACTTGGAGGAGATTTAGTCTAAATTATATGTTTGTAGGAATTCATTCGCTGAAGCCGCAAGTTACAATTAGTGGCCCTGGCGTTTCACCAATTATATTAAGTGCAACAATTGATTATAGTGATATGTTTTACGAAATTGCTAATATTGTTGTAAGCGGTTCTCAACCTATTAATTGGTACGATTCTTCTATTGCTAATGGCGGAACAATTACAAATACTCCATATACTCTATATATAAGTAATCCTTCGTATGGTCGTTATAACCACTGCGTTACATTTACAAATAGTTATGGAACTACTGGTACTTCAGTTACCTTAAGTAGTTCAGATCCAAGCCCTTAATTTCCCATTAAATCCATCATTTGTTCCATATTCAAAGATCCACCATTCTTTTGGAGCATTTCGGAAAGTGATAATTTTCTTGCTGAAGGATCTAGAATTTCTAGATCCTTTTTTGTTGCTCCGAAAACCATAGTGGCTTCATTATCCCCGTTTTGTTGTTCAAATTTTTCTCTATTCTTTTTGGCGTCTAAATAAGAGAAAATTTCTTTTGGATTTTTTCTAATGTCTTCTGGAAGATCATCATTATATTGAAATATATTATAAAATATTTTTCCATATAGAAGCAATTTCATTTGAAACGCTGATAGTTGATAAATAAACTTTCCGAAGAAAGAATAAGGATCTTCGCAACAAGACATATATATATTAAAAAAATCTTGCAATACAGTTTCTTGTATATTGTCATCTGAAAACTGTTTTACAGTTTCAAAATATTTATTATTTAGATAAATAATATCATCTATGCACAACTCTCCAAACTCGTCTGAGGAAAATTTAATTTTTTTTAAATCTTCGTCTTCATATATCAACAATCTTACAAATTCTTCATTCGCCATTTTTTCTGCATATTGTTCTGCTGACATGCCTACTAATTCTGATTTTTTAGAATATAAAAAATTTAATTTAGCTTCTTCTTCATCTATTAATTTTTGATGAGACTCTTTTTGAGATGGTAAAGATAAGCGCTGTTTTGATTTTTTTAAATTTGAAACAAATTCTTTCAATTCAGATAGTTTTAAATCATCATTATCATCCCAATCATTTTCTTGTTTTAATCTTTCAAAAATTTTAGATTCCTCTTCGATACCTTTATCAAGAGCAATTTTTTTATACTTCTCAAAAAAGACATGCGCTTTATTATGATCCTTTAAACAAAAGTGTCTAAAAAACAAGGTTTGACCTTTAAAGTCAAACCTTGTATGTCCATCAAATATTTGTATTAAATTATTTAATAGTGGATTATAGTTCACCAGATTCTATTTTTCGATCTAACTCTTCAAAATCTTGAACTGAAGAAGCTTGGTTAAAGAACCAGAATGCAACCAGAGTAGATAGTTTTCTAGATAGTTGCAAATACTGTTGAGAAGATTCTTCTTCTTTTTCATAGAAGCTTTGTAGCTTATCTTCAAAATCTTTTCCCTTAAAATAAGGTTTTGCAGATTCATCTGCTTGCTTTTTGATATATGTTAAATTAATAATATACCATAATATAATTCTATTCTGAGCTTTTGAATCAGCAGTATGATCAAATAATGCCCTATAGCTAGATTCAATTTCAACGATGTTTTTTCGAACCTCAGTAGACTTTCCTACAACAGTTGAGATTTTATTTTGAATTTCTTCTGTTTTATTTGTGATGGCTTCCAACTTAATGTTTTCATTCTGCAAATCATAAATGTCTTTGTATAGCTCAACTAGTTTAGTAGATTCAGTTTCAGACATTAGACCGCCAGTATCAGAATATTTTTTTGCCAACATGGCTTTTGTTAAAATACCCTTTCTGATACAGCGACTCATTTCGACGCTGTATTCCAAATCAGCTTCTTCAATTTGGCGGCGAGTTGGTTTCTTTAAAGTGATTTGAATTGGAGACTTTTCAACCGTCTTTTTCTTAATTGTAATCTCCTGACCAGTTACTTCATCCGTTGTTGTTTCCTCTACAAAAATTTCTTTATCTTCGAAAATTGTAAAATTATATAATTCTTTTGATTCCATATTCCTTATTATATACTAATTTTTAAATACAAAACTTACACTGAAATCATTTATTTCGGCTTCAAATGATCTAATAGCTTCATTTCCCAAGTCTAATACCCTCTTTCTAATCCTCGACATTTTTTCTTCGTCAAAAGAATCCGCATTATCAATAACATTATGATATACAGATGGTATCTCTTGTTTAATTTTTCTTAAATATTTATCATGCTCATATTTCAAATCTTCTATCAACATTAAATAATGTTTAAATAGTTGACTTGTAGCTTTTGACGACTTTTTAGATAAGATTTCTTTTGCTTCTATTCCTTGTTCCATAATTAATAATAAATTTAGAGTGTAATTATTAAATATGGCTGGATTTATATCTGACGCGCAAAAAGTAGCTATCAAAGGAATCGTGGATAAAATTCATGAAACTTTTGCTAGGCCAATTGTTGTTTATAGATTTGGACAAAAAACAACATTCAAAACAGTTGAATCATATAATAAATTATATAAAAAAAGCAACCCACAAGAACAAGTTGAATTAAATCGTAATTCAAAAGTTATAATGGCTAGAATTCAATATAAAACATTTGATCAACAAGATTTCTTTCAAGATCAAACTCAAGAAAAAATAGTTATTCCAGAAGGAACTATATATTTAAAAGTAGATAGAGAAGCTTATCTATATATGCATGATGCAAAAACTGTTGAATTTGATGAAAGAACATTTTCGATTCAAAGTCCAGGTCAACCTCTGGGTATGTTTGGTCCTCAGTACTACAAATTCACATTGATGCCTTTAGAAAGCTAAATGAATAATATAACATTAAATATTCCATCAATAATGGAAAAAGCTGACTTGGCAAAAACGAAATATTGGAGACAAAATTTTGCTGCAAGAGGCATTTTAGATCAATGCAATAAAGTAAAAAATGATTTTATAGAAGATTTTTTATATCATCCAGTTACTAAAGAAATACTAGCTGGACCAACTTCTTCAAATACTAGCGGAACTCTTGGTGGTTATGGAAATTTATTTTCTTTCATAGGTTTTGAAAAAGATCAAAAACCAATTGATGACATATTAAATTTATTATTACCTATTGAATTTGATTACTTTTTTTCCCAAAAAACAGAAGTAACTATATATGTTCGAAATTTTCCAGCTATTGATGAAATTTGGAATGCAACTCCAATGCCTTGGAGTGATGGAGGTGGAAGAAGTTGGGCAAAAGGAATTGAAAGTGGTATATCTGGATTAAATTATTATGTTAATTTTGAAAGGGAGTTAAAATCTAAAGCGTCTAGATCTGGTTATGGTTTAGAATTGAACTCTGAAAAATTTAGAAAAACATTATCTGATAGACAAACAAATCAAGATTCAACTTCGTTTAAGTTAAGACGATATACACCAACATCTTATATCACAATGTTATTTCAAGGGTATAGAACAAGATTAAATAAACTATTAAGCCCTACAAATAAAATACCTTTATTTAGATTAGCTGGATTATTAAAATAATGAAACCTCAATTCCAACACAAATTAGCAACGTCGTATTTATTATGGTTTGAAAATTATTTTTTCAAAAAATCAGAAGCATATAGTTTGCAAACTGGTACTTTCACAAATTTTTCAGACGATAGACTGCCTCCAGAATACAATGCATTTGGCGTTCCATTTAAACAATTAATGTATGATTCTTCATTCGCAAATGTTTATATTCCATCTGGACTATATGTAGATGGAAATTTCCTGCCGTTTGATAATGAAAATTATTTTTTAGATTATGAAAATGGAAGATTTGTAGGAAATGGAATTCCAACAGGATCTCAAATAACTGGAACTTATACAGCTAAGGATGTTAATATTTATTATACAAATGATACTGAAGAAAATATTGTTTTAAATGTTCAAGAATCAATAGATAGGAGCGTTAATAATGTCCACTCTTCTTACTATGATCCTTACCAACAAAAAATGCCAGCTATTTATTTATCTAATCAAATTTCTCAAAATAAACCTTTTGCATTTGGAGGTATGAATGAAACTTTAACTCAAGGAAAAGCAGTAATTTTGACTTATAATAGTTTTGAATTAGATACAATAATGTCTATATTTGCAGATACATACAATGAAAATATTCCGTTAGTTGATTTCGATGCGCATCCCATAAATGAATTTGGTAGTCCAAAAACTGGATATTATTCATATAATGATATTGAAAAAACTTATTCAAAACAAATTTTTATTAAAAATGTTGTAACAACAAAAATGTCCGATAGGATTAGGCATCATAATTTAATTAAATTTTTATATATTGGATTTGTGGATTTTGAACTTTCAATTTTTAGATATAGATCATAATTTTTTTCACATTTTTAAAAAAAAATGTAAAAATATACAACTAAACTTTTCATATGGCTCGTAATCGCGTAATCTATCAAAGTGAAGCTCTTTATATCAGTAAGAATATTCTTTCTACTGGTTCTGGTGACCATAGACAGTTGGCCAGAGTACAAAGCGCTAATTATAATTTCAATATCTCTCGTCAAGACGTTAACCAATTTGGTCAATTGGCTCGTATTGATGCACTAGTTCTTAAATCTCCAACTGTAGCTCTTGATTTTTCATACTATTTAACTGATGGATTTAACGAAAGAGCTATGGGTTTTTATGTTGGCACTGGTGTTGGCGCTGCTTATTCAGAAGGGAATTTCTCTTCTGGACAAATGGGTTCATCTTCTGGTCAAAACTTCTTTGTTGTAACAACTACAGAAGGTTCCGATTTAAATTATGATAATGGATTAAACTCATTATCTGGAAAAGGCGTTATTGCATTAGGAAATGGTTTTTTAACTAATTACTCCGTAGATGCAAGCGTTGGAAATTTAGCTACTACTAAAGTAACGATTGAAGCATTAAATATGACTTCTACTACATATAGTGGAAGTGGTGCAAATGCTGGTATGCAAAATCCAGCCATTGATCCAACAGCGGGAACTGCAAATACATCATATATCGCGCTTCCAGCTCCAACAACTGGAACCACAGCTGCAAATGATACGAGCATTCCAAGTGCATTAAGGCCTGGTGATATTTCAATTAGTTTTGGAACTTATACTGGAACAGTTAATACTAGTGCAAATCCAATATCAAATGTTGACTTGTCTGCAAGCAATTCAATTAATGTTCAAAGTATTTCATTAAGCTTACCTTTAAAGCGTAGTCCAATCGAGCGTTTAGGAAGCCGTTTCGCTTTTGCTCGCGTTGTTGACTTCCCAATTTTAGCAAAACTAGATGTTAAATCTATTGTTAATGAAGTTACTGCCAGAAACTTGGCAAGTATGTTGGATGACTCTACAGAAAGAGATATTACTCTTACTATTAAGAATCACAAAGACACGACCAAAAACGCTTTAGTGTTTAAATTTAAAGGATCTCGTCTATCTAGCGAATCTTATTCCTCAAGTATCGGAGCAAATAAATCTGTTGATTTGAGTTTCGAAACTCAGATCGGTGGACCAAATGATACTGCTCACGGTATTTTTGTAAGCGGTGCTGGAGTACAAGATCTGTCAGTTTTAAACTGGGGATATTAATTCTAAATAAACTTAAAACAACCCCGCCCAAAAGGCGGGGTTTTTTGTTTTTATGGTGTAAATAAATTAAGGATTAAGGTATGGCTAGAAATGATTTAGAATTAACAGCTGGATTTAATGTAGATACTTCTTCATTGATGAGAGGTGTTAATGATGCTGCATCTAAAGTCAACGGTATGAGGATGTCTCCTCAAGTTGATACAAAAGGCATCGAGTCATTGAGCCGTCCCTTAGGCAGAATAACTGGTCAAGCCGATGAGTTTTCAAAATCGATGGAAGCTGCAAACGCTCGCGTTATCGCGTTCGGAGCTTCTGTTGGAACTTTAAATGCAATCGTTCAGTCATTTAAGAGTATTATAACAGTAAGTGCAGATGTAGAAGATGCGCTAAATCAAATTGTTGTTGCTTCTAATCAGATTAATGCTGGAAATGTAAATGAATTAAGTCAAGGTTTATTTAATGTTGCTAAATCAACTGGACAGTCTTTTAAGGTTGCTTCAGAAGCTGCGCTAGAATTTTCTAGACAAGGTAAGGGTTTAAAAGAAACCCTAGATAGTACTAGAGCTGCTCTAGCTTTAACGCGATTAACTGGACTTGATGCTGCAACTGCCGTAAGAGGTCTTACAGCTGCTGTAAATGCTTTTAGCCAAGAAGGTTTAACTTATGCTGATGTTGTTAATAGAATGGCAGCTGTTGATACCAACTTCGCAGTCAGTTCTAAAGATCTTATTGAAGGTATTTCAAGATCTGCATCAGTAGCTCAAGAAGCTGGAGTTTCTTTTAATGAGTTGGCTGGATTAATTACAACTCTCCAAGAAAAAACCGCAAGAGGTGGAGCTGTTATTGGTAACGCTTTAAAAACAATTTTTACTAGAATTCAAACCACTGACAATCTTAAATATTTAAGAGATTTAGGTTTTGAACTTTATGATGTCGAAGGAAAAATTTTGCCAGTTGTTGATATAATGAAAAAACTTGCGAATACGATGGATAGTCTTGATTCATCCACAAGAAAAACTACTTTGTTAAAAATTGGTGGCGGTTTCCAAGTCGATAGGTTGTCGGCAGTATTAAAAGGTCTCCAAGATCAGGTAGGTGGTACGTTTGCTAAAGCTACAAACGTCGCCGCAAATGCGGGTTCTAATGCATTTGATAGGTTAGAAAAATTAAATCAAACAACTTTAGTATCTTTTAATAATTTAGTTACAAGTGGAGAAAGATTAGCCTCCGTTCTTGGCGGTATAAATTTAAGTCCTCAGTTAAAAACTAGATTGGATGGTTTGACTAAATTTACAGAATTACTATCCAATAAATTAACTGGCGATCTTTCAAAAGGGGAAAATGAAGGAAGTCAAATTGGAAACGGATTAGTTAAAGGAATTACAAATGTAATAACTGGTCCAGGTCTCGCGCTTGGCGCACTTCTTGTTGGAAAGGTTGTTTTAGACTTGGGCAGATTTGCATACGAAAGTACAAGAACCCTTATTGGTGTCAACACAGCTTCCAAACAAAAAGAGTTGATAGAAAAATCTATCACAACAATTCTGCAAACAAATCTATCTTTGCATAATGAAATTTTCAATGAACAAAAAACAGAAGCAGAACAATTACAAATCATTGATAATATTTTAGCAAATCACGTAAAAAAATATCAACAAATAGCCAGTTTTAGTAAAAGTATTGCCCCCGCGCTCGCGACACAATATGAGATTGGCCAAAAAGGAGTTGCAGTTAAAGATCAAGCTAAAATAGCTGCCGATGGTTTCTTGCCCACTAGCGTAGCTTATCAATTAGAAAAGCAAAAAACCCCTCCAGGCCATAGTGTAATTAATGATCCAAATTTCCCTATTGGTGGAGGTAAAACAGTTAATATGTTTTATAATTCCTCTGAAACGAGGAAGACAAATTTTAAAGGATCTGGTGGAGACGCAATTATTCCAAACTTTGCAAAAAATAATGCTGCTGAAATTGCTGCAGCACAAAGAGCGGCTTTATTAGCGGGTGAAGAACAAGATTTCTCAAATGCTATTGAACCATCTGCTATTAAAAGAACTCTTGGTTCATTAAATATTCAAGCGCTACAGGCTGGTATAGGTGGCTTGACAATATCTTCGTCTTCTCCATTTATATCAAGAAAACAGAATATAGAATCTGTTGATACTCAAAAAGCAATTAAGAAATTTAATCCTTTACAAGCTGCGTATTTAAATCAATACGATTCAATTACATTGCAGGGTTTGCCAGTTGGTTATGTTTATAATAGAATAAATAAAGCGGAATCTGGAAAAGATAACGCCAAAGAATTTTTCAAACAAAAATTAAATGCTAATTTAAATTCTTCTGTTTTAGATTTTACTCAACAAGAACTTTCTCAACAACTCGGCATAAAGATTGATGAAAGGCTTTTAACAAAATTAAAACTTCAATCTGCTAGATTAAATTTAATTAATGATACTGCGGCAGGTTCTATATTCGAAAGTATGGTTGCAACCCCATTGCTTTCAACGGACGCTGATATTGTTGGATTTGTAAATAGAGGTGCAGATGAAAATTTCGATTTACAAAATCTTTCCGCAGCTTTGGCAGAAAAATATAATTTGCCAAAACAGAATTTTCCTTATGTCGAAGTAAAAAGCGATGTATCTAAACTTCAAGAACATATTGTTGGTAAGTTTTTAGGTCAAGCATCTAAGGATGGAAGATTGCAACAATTACTTGGTTTAAATAATGCTTCTGGACAAAATTTAATTGCTCAAAATTTAACACAATCTAAAGCTCCAATTGAGGAAATTAAATCTGAAGCTAGAAAAGCTTTAGAGAAAAGTAATCCATCTCTTTTGTTAAGAGCTATACAAACAGGAGCTTTATCTTCTTTTGCTGGATTCATTCCTAACTTTGCAGATCCTTTAAATAAGGCGATAAAGAAAGAACAAAATGAATCTGGTTTACCATTATCTGCAATTTCCGTTGTTCAAGATTCCTCTTTAAGAAATTCACGCAATCCTGCTGGATTTGCAGTAATAAATGGTAGAGATGAACCAAATGGCAAGATTCCAAATTTTGCTGCTGGAGATGCTGGAGATTGGAAATCTCAATTTAATTCAATATTAATTGAATTCAACAAGTTAATTACTTCTGGTACAAAAGTTGGGAAAGCATTTGATTTGGTAGAACAATCTATAATCAAATTAACTACAAAAAGTAAAGATTCTTTAGCTACAGATGTATCTAGAGAGACAATAACTAATATATTAAATGATCTTGGAGAAGGTTTAGTAAAAATAAATGATGTTTTAATTGAAGTTAAGAGTTCTGCGCAGCAAACTACTTCTACTCAAGTAGCTGCAGAACAAACTGTAGAAGAATTTAGTTCACCAAGACCCAAAAAATCAAGAGCAAGAAAATCAAAATCTGAAGAAGTACCTTTGGAAGGCCCATCTAGTCTGGTTGATGACCCAAGGGTTTTAGCGATTAATGCTCAAAGAGAGAAAGCATTAAAAGATTCTGAAGCTAAAACAGCTGAACAGTATGCTAGACAAACGGCAAATTTACAAGGCGCTACTGGTCAAGGTGGAAAATTTTATGAGCCACCAGTTGCTCAACAAGAAACAAAAGGTCCAATCCTTACTGAAAGAGAAGCTTCCATAAAAGCAAAAGTAGCTTATGAAAAATTAATAGCTGGTTTGCAAAGAGAGGATAAATCAAGAAATGATCTTTCTGCGGTAATCGATGAGATGATCATTGCTGAAAGACAAAGAGCTAAAGATAGTATTGTTTATACACAAACTAAAAAAACTTCTATTCCAACTGCGGCTTATATTGAAGGTAACATATTATCTACTCCGACTTTACCAAAAGAAGATAAATTAAGAGTACAACGCGAATATAATAAACTATTTGAAGCTCAAGCTGTTGAAAAAGCCCAAGAATCTCAAGTAGTTAAAACTGCATTTAATCCAGCTAGAACTACAAAGATTGGCATAGGTTCTTACATAGAAGGTAATATGATTGCGCCTTCTACATTGCCAAAGGAAGATAGATCAAGAGTGCAGCGTGATTACAATGCTTTATTTCAAGCTGAATCAGTCCAAAAATCTTCAACTGTACAAGATGATTCTCGAAAATTGCAACAAGAAAAAGCCATGTGGGCGGCTCGCGAAGCGGAACTTAAAAGAGGTGTAACTCTTGAACAAAAGAAAAACCAAGAAATTGAACTTACATTTAGCATATACGAAAAAGAAAAAGCATTGAAAGAAAAAGAGTATGCCGAACTCGCAAAAGAAATTGAAAAAGAATTAACTTCAAAACGAAAAGAAAATGATAAAATTCAAGAATCTGTTAGATTGTACGAGGCCAAGGCAACCAAACAGCAAGGCGAAACTCCTCAGGTAAAATTTGCTTTTGAACAACCTAAAGCTGGTTATGAACAGTCTGGATTATTATCTGGTCTTGATATTTCCAAAATGATTGGGGAGAAAAACTTTGCTGAAAAACAACGCAAAGATCTTTATACCAAAGCAATAGCATCCTCTGCCGATAAACAAATAACAGAAAGTCTCTCCTCTAGACCAGAATTAAATGTTGGAAATAAAGAATTAGAACAAAAAATAAGAGCGCAATATTCTGGAATTGCAGCTGGTGCGGGTGGAGAAGTATCTATTAAAGATGCTCAAACTTTATTTGCTGAAATCTTAAATAAAAATGCTGCACAATTAAAAGGAATGGAAGGTCCAGTTACTAAATATATTGCCGCTATATTAGCTGGAGCAGTATCCATATCTCAAAACAAAGAACAATTTGATAAACAAAAAGAAGCTTTAATTAAACTACAAGAGCAAGAAGATAAAGTAAGAGAAAAACTTCGTTTAGTGATTGAAAATTCTTCCAAACTAAGTGAAGTAAAAGCATCTTCTGAATTTGGTGAATTACGAGATATAAGAAAACAAAGAGGCGAAATATTATCCAACATAAATACTCAAGCAACTGCGCCAAATATTCAAACCGAAATACTTGGAAGCCAGATGGGTAAAATAAATGAATTATCCGCAAAATCAGCGCAAGCCTTAAACTTAGAAAACGAACAAAGACTAAAAGAAGGCTCGGTAACTCAACAAACAACAAAATCAATTGCTGAATCTGCTGCTAAATTATTTATTTTAGAAACTGCAGTTCAAGGATTAAGCGGAGTATTAAGCGAGTTTGGAGATGTAGCCAAATCTATAGGTGATGCTTTTTCTGGAATTGTTAGAGGATATTATGCTTTTGGTCAATTAACTGACATTGGAAATAATATACGTGCAAAAAAACGTGTTTTTGATTACGAAAAAGATGAGCAAGGAAATTTAAAATTAGATTTTGCTGGTAATAAAATTATAAAAAAAGATAAAGAAGGAAAAGATGTAATAATTGAAACTAATAAAACCTTTGGAGATTTATTTGGTAATATCAAAAAAGGTTATGAAGCCGCTTATCAAAAAAATTTAGAAGAAAGAGGTTTTTCTCCAAATGTTCCTAGTTTTAGATCTGCTATTGGCGCACTTGGTTCAACTTTTTTTGGATCTTCCGAAGGTGAAGCTGGCAAGGCTGGGGCTGGCTTTAATAATACATTGCGAATACTTGGAAGTTCACTAACTATTGCTGGAGCAGCTATATTTGGTTTAGTTCAAGGACTTTCTGCATTAGATAATGTAATTATTAGATTTAATGGATCTCTTGAAAGAGGCAAAACACTAACTGGAGCATTAAGTCAATTAAATGAAATTTATACATCATCTTTAACAGAAACGCAAAGAAAAGCCATAGATAGAACTAAAGCTTCTGCTATTTCTTCTACTGGAATAATGGGGGGATTAAATGACTTGCCTTTTGTTTTAGCGGCAAGAAATTATTCTACTTCTGACTCTAATAAAGAATTGATGACTTCATTACAAGGTCTAGGTCTTCAGCAGCCAGATGCTGAAGACATGTTAAAACAATTGTCTATTAAACTTGCTCCAATTGCAGAAAAAAATGTAAGACAACAAAAGGGATTAAAAGAAACTGATCTAATAGATGTTCAAGATTTACAAAGTGAATTAAATTCTCAATTAATTAATTTTATAACTACTGCAAAGCAACGAGCTAGTGAAACTAATTATTATAGATATAAATCTAATAATATTGGTCCAGAAAAACCAGATAAGTTATCTTTAGAAGAATATAATGCAGGATTAGGTGACAAAGACTTCATTCAGAGAAGTCGTTATTATTCAAGAGAAGAAGTTGATCAAAATAAATTTCCAAGTGCAGTAACTAAAGGAGTTGTAGAACTATCTGAAAAATCTGCACAAGCTGCAGAAGAATCTAAAAAACGTCAATCTGCATTTGGTTTAGGTGTGGAAGTAGAAAAACAAAGATTAAATATCATTCAACAAATTGCAAAAGCTCAAGATTCAATTAATTCAAATCTACAAAACGAATTAACAATTAGAAGAGATTTAAATTCTACATCCGAAGGTGAAAAAGCAACTATTGATTTTTTAATTAAACAAGAACAAGAGCGTAAAAATGCCTTATCCGAAACAAGACAAGTTTTGTTAACAACTGGCAAAAAACAAATTGAAGAAAAATTAACTACTTTAGGTGCTGCATTTAAAGAGTCAATGCGACCAGAACTTGAAGGTATATTTCAGAACTTAGCTAATGCTGAAGGCACTAATGAGCAATTAGATGCTTTTGCTAAATTATTAGAATTTACAAATAAATTAGGTGCTGGAGCCAAAGAGCTTACAGATTTATTAAAAGAAGAATTCAAACAAGTTCAAGCCGCAAGTGCCGCAAGACAGTTGCAATCTGTAATTGAATTTCAGAATATATCGTTTGTCAAGCAACAAAATTTTGAATTACAAAAACAAAAAGATTTAATCACTTCAACACTAAATGCAAGAATTAAAATTGCAGAATTAGACTCTCAAAAGCGTGAACTTGGCTATCAAACAACTGATTTAAGATTTCAAGCTTCTCAAACTTTAAGCTTGGGATCTCCAATGGAAAAACAAATCAATGAAGCTTTTAAAGTTTCATCCGATAATGCAATACGTGAAAGAGAAAAATTAAATGCAGAAATAGGAAGGAATGATCTTCAAAATAGAAGTAATTTGCTTAATTTAGTAATGGGTAAAACTGGAGACATGGCAAAAGTAAATGAAGTTGCTAATGCTCCAGATATAGAATCTGCAGTACAATTAGCCACTAAAATCATAAATGAAGAAGGAGATAAATTTTATAGTACTGTTATTAAATCAGCAAATGAATTTTCTGATATAGTTAAACAAGCCGCCGAACAATTAAATTTAATTATAAATGGTCAAGCAACAGGTAATGAAACTTTTGATAAAACTGCTATTTTATTAAATAGAGGTGGTCTTCCGCAGGATAAAGGTTCGTTAATAAAACTTCAAAATGAAATAAATTCTATTTCTTCATCAATGGATTATATTTCTGGAAATGAAGAACCTGGATCTCCATCAAGACAATTTGTTGAAAAATATCAACCATTATTAAATACAAAATTAGAAGAAATTTCAAAAGCTTTATTAACAGTTAAAGAAGTAACTAAAGGTGAAGGGTTAACTCCAGCACAAGTTAAAAATCAAGCTAACTTTACACAAATCGCCGTTCCCGAAAGATTACAACAAATAAATGCTACAGCATTTAACGATTTCTCCAAAGCTCTACAAACTACATATACACAGGCATCTTCTTTAGAAAAAGAATATATAAATATGCGCTTAAACGGAGCGCAAAAAGCATTAGATTTAGAAAAAGAAAAATTAAATTTATTAAACACAAGTGAATCTGCCAAGTTCTCAATGAAGACATTAGGAATGAATCCTTCTGATGCTCAAGAGGCTAGGTCTTTATTTGATATTCAACAAGCATATAAAACAACAAATAGAAATTACTCAATAGACGTTCAAAAAGCAGCGATAGCTGAAAGACAAGCTGCGGTTAATTATTTATCCGATAAAGCTCCCATGAGTGAAGTAAGAGCTGTAGCATCTGGCGAAAAGAAACCTGTTGATGCAGTAAATGATCTTTTAACAAAAAATAAAGATGCTTTATACAACGGAATAACAAGTGCAGCTAGTAAATTTTATGAAATAGTAACAAATGCTGCTTATATACTTACTGGTAAAAATCCTTCTGGAGCCGAGGGCGCAGCCCTACAAGCTTCTAATACTGGATTATCAGAAAATAATATTTTACAAAATAAATCATTGCTTTCCGATGAAATTAATAAACGCTTAGAACAACAAGCTTTATCAAAAGCTAAATTAAATCAATCTTTAGGAGATGTAGAACTTGCAAAAGCAAATGGTGTCAATACTTTAGAAATAGAAAAAAATATATCTTCTATATCAACAGATATTGAAAAAAACGATACGACTATAAAACAATATACAGATGCATTAAAAATGTATGATGAGACATTGGCATCAATAAATGCATCAAAATCTCAAGGAAAATTAACACAACAACAAAGTAGAGATTTAACTGGCGCAGGAAATGGACCAGCAAAAGAAACTTTACCCACTGCAGAAGATGTTAAAAATGAAGCCTTAGCTAGAAGATCTCGCGAATTATATTTAAATTATCAGTTTGGAGGTGGAATGACAAAAGCCTCCATGACGATGGAAGAAGAAACTAAAAAATTTCAATCTACATTAGGCGAAACAATTCCAATGGCATTTAGAGATGGTTTAGTAAGTGCTATGAAAGCAGCTACAGATGGAACTAAATCTTTAAAAGATGGATTATTGGGTGTTGCTGCTGCATTTGGGCAAAAAATAAATGATGTATTGATGCAAAACATTGCAAATCAAATTACTGCACCTTTAACACGTTCTTTAATCCCTTCTACAACTGGTTATGCTGCTGGTGGCTATATAAGTCATGGTTCTGGTACAAAAGATGATGTGCCAGCCATGTTGATGAAAGGTGAGTATGTTTTAAATAAAAATACTGTTTCTAAATATGGATCAAAATTCTTTGGAGAATTAAATTCTGGTAAAATTAAAAAATTTGCTGAAGGAGGAATAGTGGGTGGAGAAATAGATATAACTAAACCATTAGATCCAAATTTAGTTCCATATGGGGAAGTTAGAAGTAGAGGATTAAGTTTTGATAAAAATGGTAGTGTTATTGGAATAGATAATTATTCTGGAAGAGAAGAGGATAAGGGCGATGCTTTAAAGAAAGCTCAATCTGGATTCTATGCAAATACCGCTCAAACTGGAGAAGGCGGTTTTTACACTCCAGGTCAATATGGCAAGGGTGCTATCATGGGTCAAAAGAATTTGTTATCTTTTGTAACACAGCAAACAGTTTCAGATCAATACGATAACATTAAGAGCACTAGAAATGGAGCTTCTATAGATCTAGCTGGCGGCAGCAGCAATTTAACCATACAAGCATTGATGAACAAAGACAACTTGAGAAATCAAGAATATTCAGATGCAAAATCCAAAGCATTAGATTTGTACATGGGAGGAATCGATGCAGCTAAATCAAAAACAAAACAAGATGAAGATAATAGAATAGCTTATGAAAAAGCTTTAGCAGAAAGAGAGAAACAAAAGAAAGAACAAGAAAAACAATTAATTAGAGGTTTAATAACTCAATTCGCGACAGCTGCCATTATGGCTGGACTGAGTGCTGCAGCAAGTTCTGCAGCAAATGGAATGGATGCAGCAAAACAAGCTTATGCTAGTGGACAAACAACAGAAAAACCAGGTATGTTTACTGGTATGTTTGGTGGAGCTAAAATAGATGGACAGCAATATGGTGGACTTGCAAATATGTTTAATTCTTCTGGTTATCAAAATGCAAATATACTTGGTGTTAAAGGTGGAGGAGCTTTAATTTGGTCTTCAAAAGAAGGAAGTTATCAACCAATGACAACAGAAGAATATAATTATATGTTTCCTAAAGGTATGTCTTGGAATAATAGCGCAGGTGGAAATCTATATGCTGGTAAACCTATATCTTATAGTTGGAAAAAAGCTTCTGGTGGTTATATACCTGGACAAGGCGCTCATGATGATGTTCCAGCAATGCTTACGGGTGGAGAATTTGTAATGTCTAAACAAGCATCAAGCAATATTGGGCTTGGCAATCTTCAAAGAATGAACTCCACTGGAAAAACTAGTTCTGATTCTGGATCTGGAGTAGCTGATAGAATTGAAGCCAAACTAGAAGAACTTTTTGAAAAAGTCACAGGTGTTGGAAGCATAGAAATCAATATAGATAGTAATGGTAAAGAAAGTTCTTCGTCTAAAGAAGATAGTGGCAAAGATGCTCAAAATAGAGAGTTAGCCAAGAAAGTTAAAGATGTTGTCTTAAATGTCCTTAGAGAAGAAAAACGATTGGGAGGTATTCTAAGATAATGATTGATTC